>ERZ772967.3083-NODE-3083-length-10344-cov-2.441734_pt1 | contig 10344 bp, 6 predicted proteins | sample MGYA00511677_ERZ772967 | MGnify/ENA primary metagenome ERZ772967 (study PRJEB29015, sample SAMEA2737931) | human oral metagenome | biome: human oral; feature: human-associated habitat; material: dental | place: China | collected 2146 ...
TATGACCTCAAGGCCATCAACGATGATCTGCGTCACCTGGACTTCAAGAAGAACCTCGAAGCCAAGCAAGCGATCCTCGCTGAGCTTCGCAGCCTAGATGACATCAAGGACGCGATCCAGGCACACCGCCGTCTCATAGAGCTCACAGCACAGTGGCATGAGCTTGGCCCCGTGGATAAGGAGTACCGCCAAGAGATCAATAGCGAATTCAAGCAACTCTCCACAGCACAGCATAAGCGTCACCAAGAGTTCCATGACCGCAAGAAGGCTAGCGAAGAGGAGAACCTCCAGGCTAAGGAGCGACTCTGTCTCCGTGTCGAAGAGCTTCTGGAGGATGCAGCCCTCACGAGTCGCAACGCCTTCTCCCGTGGTGTCGAGAAGATCAAGGAATGGCAGCAAGAGTGGCGTACCATCGGGCGTGCCCCCGCCAAGAGTAACGAAGAGATCTATCTGCGCTTCCGTGCCGGGATCGATGCTTTCTTCCGTCGTCGTAGCGAGCTCAGCAAGGAGCTACAGGCTCACGAGCAAGAGCTCCTCGAGAAGAAGCGTGCCCTGATCGAGCGTGCCAAGGCACTCAGAGAAAGTACCGCTTGGGAAGAAACGGCAGCGGCCTTCAAGGCACTCCAGGAGGAATGGAAGCAGCTGGGCAACCTCTCAGCTCGCTATAGTCAGAAGGTCTGGGATGAGTTCCGTGAGAACTTCGATTACTTCTTTGACCGTAAGAAGAAGGAGGCTCCACGTCGAGATCAAGCTGCCAAGGAAGCTCGCAAGAACTCTGCTGCTAAGCGTGAGATCCTAGCTCGCCTTGAGGCCATCGCTTCAGGAGAGACCCCAGCGAACCTCAGTGAAATACTCAAGGAGGAGAACGAACGCTGGAAGCAGATCGGTGCCCCCCTACACCGTGATCGTGAAGAGCTCAATAGCTCCTATCGTAAGCTCCTAGACGATCTCCACGGCAGACTACGTCGTGGTCGCTCCGATCGCCATCTATCGAACTACAGCGCCAACCTCGATAAGCTAGACGATAAGGAAGAAGGTCTCCTCAGCGAGCATCACCGCCTACGCCGTCAGCTCACTCGTCTCAAGCACGACCTACAGCAGTATGAAGCCAACCTCACTCGCTTCAATGTCAGCTCCAAGGGAGGCTCTTCGCTACTAGCCGAAGCTGAACGTAAGCGTGAGGCTCTCATAGCAGACATCCAGCTCACAGAGAAGAAGCTCGCTCTCCTAGAGGAGAAGGAGCGTCAGAGTGAGGAGGGATAGACTCCACGCTAAAAACTCTTTGCGCCCCCGATGCCGTCCACCACTCTATCTAGAGTCGGTGAATCATCGGGGGTGCCCCTATATCTAGTCTCTACCTAAGAGATGCTACGCACCTTTGTTCACTACGGACTTCACTTCCTAGCACCTTGGCTTCTAGCCTATCTCTGGCCTCATCGTCCGCATCGCACCGTCTACCTACTCCTCCTATCGACAATGTTGATCGATGTAGATCATCTGCTAGCCACCCCGATCTTTGACCCCAATCGCTGCAGTGTAGGCTTTCACCTCTTGCACTCCTACCCCATGATCGGGCTATATACGGTGATGCTTTTCCTCCCCTACCAGCGTCTCGGATGGCCATGGTGGATCCGTGTCCTTGCCGTCGGTCTGCTCTTCCATATCTTCACAGACTGGCAGGACTTCTACCTCTGGCCACACTAGAGATAGGCTTAGGAACAAACAAATCAGGGGTTTTCCGTATTTTAGTAGCAAGAATTGTAGCTCTCCGTATACAGCTACGACTTAAATAGAGAATAGAGCTTACCTATATGAGCATAGCTAGTCTTCGCGAACGACTTCAGAGCTACTTCCAGCGCCTTCTGGCTTTTGGACGGGCACATCCTAGCATCCCTTTCATCGTGGTCATCACGCTGACCATCATCTATACCTTCTTCACGGGAGAATATACGGTGATGCGCTTTGCTAGGAACTACACACGTGAGATGGACCTGAAGCGACAATATCAAGTCTACCGTCCACGTTATGAAGCTGACAGCGCTCGTCTGAGCGAGCTAAAGAATAACAAGGAGCTCATCGAGCGTATCGCCCGCGAACACTACTATATGCACCTACCTGGGGAAGAGATCTTCCTACTCCGTCCAGATACCGCCACACCTAGCGAAGCTCCTAGCCAACCCCAGTCCGAGAATGAATAGCAAGTACAAGTACCTCTACATCGTCAGCCTCCTACTCCTACTCTCAGGAGCAGCTCTAGCACTGACAGCTAATCGATTCTTCGACATACTCTATCTACTAGGGGCTCTAGGCTATGGTATCTATCACCTCATAGCACTGGAACGAGGAGCTCCGATCATTCTCCGCCGAGTAGCACGCATGGGAGTCTTCTCTGGGATCCTATTCCTGCTATCAGCGGTAGCTCGCTTCGGCATCTTTGACTCCTACGGGAAGAATGCTTGGCTACTCTTCCTTGCTCTAGGGCTCGTGTATATGATCTACGGGAACGTCCTGCTCTACCTCGACGAAAGAAAGAAATAATGAATAAGCCTACCTCGGCCAAACGAGCCATACGTATTGAGCGCATCTTGCCCCCTGGTGGACGCCAACCTCTCCTACGTCTCCACGTACTAGAGGAAACTACCCTCCTTCCTTTCTTACTGGAAGCCCTTCCTGAGAAGAGTCGGACTACGGTCAAGCAGCTACTGCACGACCGGTTCATCTCCGTCGGTATCGAGCCTACGACCCAGTTTGATACTCCACTCAAGAAGGGAGATGTAGTCACGATCCACCCAGCACCACTTCCCAAGAAGATTACCCATAAGCTCATCGAGGTGCTCTACGAAGATGAGTATCTCATCATCCTACATAAGTCAGCAGGTGTACCCACAGTGGCTAGTGGAGAGGAAAAGGATAAGACCGTCCTTCGCCTGCTAGCAGAGCATCACAAGAGCTTCAATCCTCAAGCGAAGATCTATCACATCAATCGCCTAGATAAGGATAGTGCAGGCTTCGTCGTCTTCGCCAAGAGCAGACAGCTACAACATGAGCTGACCGACAACTGGGCTAAGTACGTTCGGCAGCAGCAGTTCGTAGCAGTCCTCGAAGGTATTCCTCAGGAACGCTCCGGACTCCTCACTCCGCCAGCTCCCGAGGAGTCCAAGAACAAGAAGGATAAAGACAAGGGCAAGACACGAGAGATCATCGAGAAGCCTCGCACAGACGAAGACCGAGCAGCAGGACGAGCTGAATGGCACATCATCACCAGTGGCCCTCAGCGATGTCTCGTATCTATCAGTCTACTCTCGGGGCGTAATAACCGACTTCGCAAGCAATTCTCCCTTCTTCGACTACCGATCGTCGGTGATTGGCGCAATGGATCCCTTGAGAAGGAGCTAGGACAAGTAGCCCTTGAGAGTACTCATTTGAGTTTCGTTCATCCTATCACTAAGAAGCTACTCGAAGTGCGACAGCCCATTCCTCCTCTCTTCCGCAAGCTAGTTAAGAGTACCACTGGAGCGAGCAAGATGGCTCAAGCCAAGAGACAGAACAAGAGAAACTAATCTCTAAATCTCACATATAATAGTATGACCACACAAGCTGCAGGCTGGCTACGTAAGGTAGCCCTTAGCCTTATCGCTGTCGTCGCTATGTCCCTGGTAGGGAATAGCTCTCTCAGCGCACAGATCATCCGGGATGCCGTGAGCTGGTCTCACAGTATCGAGGATAAGTCCCCCACTGAAAAGGTCCTCGTCCTGACTGCAGTCATCAAGGGCGACTGGCACCTTTATAGTACGGAGCTTCCCGCTGGGGGACCAACTCCGACTCACCTCATCGTAGACAAGCTCACCGGAGCAGAGCTCGTCGGTAAGCTAACGGCTAACCAGAAGCCTATCGAGAAGTTTGACCCTAACTTCGAGATGACCCTACGCTTCTTTGGCGGGAAGGTATCCTTCCGTCAGCAGATCCGTATCACTGATCCTAAGAAGTTTGCCTTCGAAGGAGCCGTTCGCTACATGGCCTGCAACGATCAGCAATGCCTCCCTCCCGCTAACTGGGAGTTCAAGATACAGCCCAAAGAACTTGGTAAGCTAGAAGCTGCAGCTCCATCGACTAAGCTAACTGAAGAAACCTCCACAACGACCACCGAAGAGCAAACTGCACCTCCCATGGGGGAGCAGCTAGCCGATAGTGCCAGCACCACGGCGACAGCGCTATCGGTACAGAATGACTCGACTTCGCTCGCCGCATCTGACCTATGGGCACCCGTCATCCCTGAGCTTAAGGCCTATGGAGACAAGGCGCTCTCCCAAACAGAGGGATCACTCTGGATGCTCCTCGTCGGGGGCTTCCTCGGTGGGCTAGTAGCCCTCGTGACGCCCTGTGTCTGGCCAATGATCCCTATGACCGTCAGCTTCTTCCTCAAGAGAAGTAAGGACAAGAAGAAGGGGATCCGTGATGCCCTCATCTATGGTCTAGGTATCATCATCATCTACGTAGGGCTCGGCCTGCTTGTCTCGGCTGTTTTCGGAGCTAGCTTCCTAAATAGCCTGGCGACCAATGCATACTTCAATGTCGCCTTCTTCCTTCTGCTCGTCATCTTTGCTATCTCCTTCTTCGGAGCCTTTGAGCTTGTGCTCCCAGCGAAGTGGACGAATAAGATGGATGAGAAGGCTGATTCGGCATCGGGCTTCCTAAGTATCTTCTTCATGGCATTTACCCTGGCGCTGGTGTCCTTCTCTTGCACGGGACCTATCGTTGGGACTCTCCTCGTACAGGCAGCGACGTCTTCCTCAGGGATGCTAGCTCCAGCCATCGGGATGCTTGGCTTTGCTCTTGCCCTAGCTCTACCCTTCACGCTTTTCGCCATCTTCCCCAATCTCCTGCAGTCCATGCCTAAGAGCGGAGGATGGATGAACTCTGTCAAGGTCGTCCTTGCCTTTATCGAGCTCGCACTAGCGCTGAAATTCCTCTCGATCGCTGACCTCGCTTACAACTGGCGTATCCTTGACAGAGAAGTCTTCCTAGCGCTATGGATCGTGATCTTCTTCCTACTCGGTATGTATCTGCTGGGTAAGCTCCGCTTCCCTCATGACACTCCTCAGGAGAAGACACCTATTCCTGCTCTTTTCCTCGCTATCGTCTCCCTCTCCTTTGCTGTGTATATGATCCCAGGGCTATGGGGTGCTCCACTGCGTGCTATCAGCGCCTTTGCTCCACCACTGCGCACTCAGGATCTGAACCTCTACCATGGTGAGGTACACGCTAAGTTTGACGACTACGATGCAGGTATGGCCTATGCCCGTCAGGTAGGCAAGCCCGTAGTCGTTGACTTCTCTGGCTACGGCTGCGTCAACTGCCGTAAGATGGAGCTTGCCGTATGGCACGATCCTAAAGTGCGCGATCTTTTGATGAAAGATTACGTCCTCATCTCTCTCTATGTCGACGAGAAAGCACCGCTTCCGGAGAACGTAGAGGTGCAAGAAGACGGCAAGACTACGACGCTGCGCACCGTCGGCGATAAGTGGAGCTACTTGCAACGACACAAATTCGGTTCCAACCAGCAGCCGCTCTACGTCCCCGTAGATAACGAAGGTAACCCCTTGAATCATACCTTCAGTTATAAGGAAGATATTGACGGCTACGTGAAATTCCTCAAAGAAGGTATAGATCGTTACAAAGCAAAATAAAGTATAGGTGCCGCGAAGCTCAGGTTTCGCGGCACTTTGTTTTGACGTCGATGCCGGCGGGCGCTGAGGCGTTCGTTCCGCTCCTATTGATTGTTCAGCCTCGCTGAAAGGGCTACGACATAAACTTATACCTAACTCAACTGACAGAGATCTTTCATCGATCACAACTTAACTTTCTAAAAACCTAATCTTCCCTTGTTGGCGCCTGCCTCTTGTGCAGCGTCAAGCAAGGGATATTTTTTTGTCTATCTCTTGTTTGCCGCTGCTGCGGGCAGGGTTTCGCCCAAATCAAGGTGGCGTTTGGCGTCAAAATCGGTTGAGCATTTTCGGCTTGCGTTGCTAATCTGTCGCGCAAGGTCTGTCAGTTGGTCATCAACGGCTTATAATCTGCTTATTCTTATTGGTTTATGTTGCGACAGATGTTGATGTTCGGCCGTCCTCATCTGTTTCTCTCATTGTTTGGCGGGGCCAAACGATAGTTTGCCGGTATCAAACGATGGTTTGCCGGTACCAAACAATAGTTTGCTCGGACCAAACAATAACGACCTTGACTTACGGTATGCGAGAATGGGACTATAAGCTCCCAAATTTCCACCCTTTTCTCTCTAAGTCTTATGTCTGTAACGCATAAGGGTAGAATAATTGCCCACGTTTTATCATTTTTCTACGTTTTAGATTTGAATGTATCATTACTTGTTGGTAGATTTGCCCACAAATAACGTAATATTGTAAGCGTCGAATATGCTGTGGGCGAGAGAACCCTTGACAGACTGATCTTGATGCTTGTTCTTATAGGTTATTATGCAGGCGTTGTGAGATTTGGAAACGTATCTGAGGAGTGTAAATACACCGCTAGCTTTTTAGAAATCAGCGATACGGCATAGCAGGGAGAAACAGGAGGACACATAATCCTGAAGTCTTGCCGCCTTTTCCGTAAAAAGAACAATTAGATTATAAACTCACAAAAACAAACAAAGCATGAAAAAGATTTTACTTGCAGCGGCTGTTGCATTTTGCAGCGCCACGGTGTCGTTAGCCCAAAACAGCTGGACGATGAAAGTGCTCATGAAATCGGGAGAATTGAAAGAAATTCCCTGTAATGACATTCAAGACGTCACTTTCGCCAACGGCGAGAGCGCTTCTTACTATGCCGATGTAAAAGTGACGCACACTTACAACTTATATTATGGTGCAGTGACGACTCAAGCCGGACTATACACACTTCACCTTTGCGACGGCGAACTCACAACCGGCGGATTGCCTACGCAAATCAATAAGCACGACGTCAGATTAACGGTGATTGCTACGCCTTCGCAGGATGCTGACCACGCGAAATTGCCGGCCGGTACGTATCCTTTGGTAGAATCGGCTAACCAAAGTGGCGTCTGGAAAGCGCAGAGTATATATATCGAAACCAATAGAGTGAACGATGCCGGTCAGGTTGATGGCTTCTTGGATTCGTTGAGCACGTGCGTCTTGAATGTTGAAGAGAAAGGCGATGGCAATTACCACCTTGTGCTCGAAGGAACGCTGAAAACGCACGGCAAAGTGCGCTTTGTGTATGACGGAGCACTCACGTTTGTGAATAAAGATAAGAATGCGGGCTACAAATATGTGACGGAAGATGTCAACTTCGTGCCCGTGAAGTTTAACGGTAAGTATGTTAAGGCTACAAGTAAATATTGCGACTATACGATTGCATTCCTCAACTGCGAAGTAGACGACCAAGGATTTGTGGTGGGCGATGGCGAACTGCTCAACCTTGTACTCTTGACGAAGTATCAAGTGCCTATGGATATAAATACTATCGCCGGCACTTACGATGTAGTGATGCCTGTGGCCGGAGCTGAGTATAAAGAAGGTAAGTTTATTGGCGGTACGATGCGCAAGGCCAGTGGCACTTACTACCCCATAGGTTCGTTCTATGAAACCTTGAGCGATGGCTATGCAGATGCTTACGGCTTGCTTAGCGGTGGCACAATCACGGTCAGTGTAGCCAACAATAAGATTACGTTTAAGGGCAACTGGACTACACCGCAAGGGAAGGCTATTAAAATGGACTTCACGGGCGATGCAAGTGCAATCATCGACACGTCAGAATCAGAAAATGGCGCTCCGGCGCAAGGCGATTTTGGCCGTCAGAGCATCTATAATTCTAATTTGAACCAGCGCGTTAACCTGCAAAGCGCAGGTATTGGCGGCGGACAAGTCTATATGATGAAGCGATAAAGCCCGAATCTTCAGCAGGGCAGCGGTGAGCATTCAGGAGCAATGGCGAGTTGGTCTTGAATGCTCACTTTTTATGTCCGGTTTTGATGGTCAGCCTGCGCAAGGGAGAGGCCGTTGGCGCTTCTCCATAGCAGAAAAACGTTTAACTTTGCAGGCGGATGAAATATGCTGATGTTATTTTACCCCGAAAGCTGACTGATCCGCTGACTTATCAGATTCCGGAAGCCCTCTCCGCGACCATCGCGCCGGGGAGTAGGGTTGTCGTGCCGCTACAAACGAAGTTGTACACGGGTATCGTGTTGCAAGTGCACGAACGTCGGCCCGAATTCAAATTAAAGGAGGTGGTCGGCGTGGCCGATAGCGCTCCGGTGGTGACGCAAGGCCAACTCCGACTCTGGCAGTGGATGGCGAGCTATTATATATGTACGCTTGGCGAGGTGATGACCGCGGCGCTACCTGCGGGCTTGAAGTTGCAGAGTGAAACGCTTGTATGCCGTGCAGAGGGAATCGGCGATGCGCCGCTCGAGTCGGTTGCTGACGATACGCAAAGTACACCTTTAGAGAAAAAAATATTAGCGGCGCTTTCGGAAACGAAGCCCATGATGATCAAGCAATTGCAGCAAGCGGTGGGCTGCGGGGAGATCCTCATCCACGTGCGCCGTTTGGTCGAACGCGGTTGTGTTGTCGTCGAAGAGCAGTTGGGCCGCCGCTTCGCGCCAAAGACAGAAGTGCGCCTCCGTTTGGCCTCGGCTTTCTTCGATGAAGGTCGGCTTAACGAAGCGCTCGACAGCCTGAAGCGTGCGCCTAAACAGCAGCGGGCTCTCTTGGCTTATCTCGATGCGGCGGGCGCTCCGGCGGCGCTCAATTTGCGCAATGCCGCCCTGCTAATGGAAGTGAGTCGGGCCGAAATCCGTAAGCGAACGGCTGATGATGGTGCGGCTTTGACAGCTTTGTGTAAAAAGGGAATTTTGGAGCAATATGACGTGGCCATAGGCCGATTGAAAAGTTTCAAAGCCTTGCCCGAACGTTTACAACCTCAGTTGTCCTCGCTTCAACAACAAGCCCTTACGGAGATCAAAATTGCCTTTTCGCAACGCGATACTTGCTTGCTCCACGGCGTAACCTCGAGTGGAAAGACGGCCGTCTATATCGAATTGATTAAAAATGTGCTCGCCGAGGGTAAACAAGTGCTCTACCTCTTGCCGGAAATAGCCCTGACGACGCAATTGATGCAGCGGCTTGGGCGCGTCTTTGGAGATAAAATGGGCGTGTACCATTCTAAGTTTCCCGACAACGAACGTGTGGAAACGTGGCTGCGTCAGCTTTCTTCAGAACCCTTTCCGCTGATACTGGGCGTGCGCTCTGCGTTGCTGTTGCCCTTTCAAAATCTTGGTCTAATCATCGTTGATGAGGAGCACGAGGCTTCTTACAAACAGCAAGACCCGGCTCCGCGCTACCACGCGAGAGATACGGCGCTCGTCTTGGCACAACGCTGTGGTGCCAAGGTGTTGCTGGGCACGGCGACGCCGGCGGTAGAGACTTATTATAATGTGCAGAAAGGGAAGTTTGGACTTGTCGAGCTGCATCAGCGCTTCGGCGATTTGCAAATGCCGCAGATTCTTGTTGAAGATGTGGGCGAATTGCGCCGAAAGAAGTTGATGAAAACGCCGTTTGCGCCGCGACTGATCGAGGAAATGGCGCGGGCTATCGAAAGGCGAGAGCAGGTCATTCTCTTCCAAAATCGCCGCGGTTATGCGCCGGTGTTGGTCTGCGACACTTGCGGCTGGACGCCGCGCTGCACTTGTTGCGATGTCGCGCTGACTTATCATCAGCGGCAGCAACGGCTCGTTTGTCATTATTGTGGCAAGACTTATGAAGTGCCGACGCAGTGCCCCAATTGCGGCAGTAAGAAATTGCTCGATTTAGGTTTGGGCACGGAGAAGGTTGAAGCGGCTGTAAAGGCTATTTTGCCGGAGGCGCGCACGGCGCGTTTGGACTTGGACACGACGAGTACGCGTTCGGCTTATGAGCGAATCATAGCCGATTTCGCCGCAGGTGGGAAGGACGTACTCATAGGTACGCAGATGGTGACGAAAGGTTTGGACTTCGATCGCGTGCACGTGGTCGGCATTATCAACGCGGACCAGCTGCTCAGTACGCCGGACTTCCGAGCGCACGAAAGGGCGTATCAACTGATGACGCAGGTGGCCGGAAGGGCCGGCCGACGCGACGAAAGAGGCTTGGTAATCCTACAAACGCGGCAGCCGGAGCTTTCTTTGATGCACCAAGTGGTCACGCACGACTACAAAGCGATGTATCGGGAGCAGCTCGCCGAGCGGGAGGCCTTTGATTATCCGCCCTTCGTGCGCTTGATAATTGTCTGCTTCAAACATCGCCAAGAGGCGGTGGCGGCACATGCGGCCGAGGC
>ERZ772967.3088-NODE-3088-length-10336-cov-17.849042_pt1 | contig 10336 bp, 10 predicted proteins | sample MGYA00511677_ERZ772967 | MGnify/ENA primary metagenome ERZ772967 (study PRJEB29015, sample SAMEA2737931) | human oral metagenome | biome: human oral; feature: human-associated habitat; material: dental | place: China | collected 2146 ...
ATTCTCTAGTGAAAGTCAAACTATGATCGCAACCATCATTTGTCTCTAATTTCTCATCTACATAGTCAAAGAGATTCCAAAATAGCTCTTCATCCATAGGCAAACTATCTTGAAAACTCTGTTTTTCTTTAGCTTTATAGTCTTTCAATAATTCCTTTTTACGCGCTTTGTCCATTATAACTGTTTCCTTTACATGACCTATTTCTCATATAATTCTGGGCTCTCTAAAATAGTGCGTATTTTAATTTTGGCAGCTTAACAAATCGTAACTACTACATGGCCCTTCGCTTCTAGCACTTTTTTATAGAACACTTTCATTTGCTCGAAATCGTGGAGAATTTCATCTTTGATTTCCTCCTCTTCCTCATCATAGTCCCAAATATTTGGGTATAGCTCGGCTTCTTTGCAGGCTTTCATATCGAAAGATTCGAGTGCTTGTTCTATATCAAACTGCTCTAAAGCCGCTAGGATATCAGCTATTTGGGAATGTTCCGTATAGGCCATATATTCAGATATGTCCTCTATAGGCGTCACACCAAGCACCGCTTGGCTAAGTGGGTTATCGTCCATCCTATGTTCAGTTCCCACACCGGTAAGCACGAAATGAAGGACATCCCACATCTTGTCGATATCGAGCAATACATCCTCCTCGTCTGACCAGTCTTCAACGCTATCAATAATATCCTCTTCTGATGAGCCTAATGACTTAAGTTCTTTTAAATTTTCATCACTTAAATAGCTATAATTTGCAATGAGTCCCATAACCCATAACCTCCGTAAACACTTAATATATTCGTCATCTTATTTGCCAATGTACTGTAACGTACATATCTTATCCCTTTTCACCTACAAGCAATGTTAACAATCTACTGTCGTAAGCAATTCTAACAACACAGCCTCACGTTCTTTATTTTTGTCTAACAATGGCTTACATAATAGAAGTACTTGCAAAGAATAATAGTAAAAACTAAAGAATAGGTCATCTGGAAATACCTCTTCTTCCTCATATCTAAGAATATCTTCGTCTTCATCGTACTCTTCAGACCAAAGATATTCTTCGTTGAGCATATCCTCAAAGTTCGGTAATTGATCTGCATGCTCTAGCATAAGACCATCTCTAATGCACTCAGCAATAATAAGGAATAACTCAGCTAATTCTTCTACTAAATATCTTGCCACCTCATTATGACCTTGTTCTTCAACGGCTTTTTTAAAAATACGTAATAGAAAAACTAACGCAAAGGGCGTAGCATGCCATAAAGTCGATTGATGCTCAATGTTTTGGGCCAGCTCTTCACCTGCCGCATCAATGGCATCAACGTCCTTCATATCCCACAACACCTCAAGATGCGCAGGAAAATCTGTGGCACGACCATAACTTGTGGTCAACCGATGCCAGGGTATATCACTGACCTTCACAGTTTCTATGTATTTTTTAGTTGCTCCATCCATTCTGTTTACACCTTTGTAGTTAGACTTTTATATACATATCTGTATATGTACATCCGTATAGTAACACGTTTACCCTATGATTATTTCTGAACTATATCTTTCACCAATTCATACGTATCTATTAGCCGAAGTCTGCCTATCCTCGGTTCATCTGTAATCTCATTGTAGATATCGTCCAATGTGCCTGCTGGCGCTAGTTTCCAGAGCTTGCACGGATACAGCTCAACGGTTCCGATGATTTCCAAATCACCTAATAGCAGCCCTAAGTCCTTATGATTAAACCAACAGTCGGTATCGATACCGAAATTTGTATTATCTTTACGACAGGAAATTTGACTATTTAAAAAATCATCCATACTAGGTTTGTGCGCTTGTAAAAGTCTTGTACAGGCCAAATGGTACTCGATTTTCCGCGGTGATTGATCCACATCAGATACAAAAATAGCTCCATACTCGTTTTCAAACTTAACAGCTAATACGTCGCCCACCTTAAAATGAGGTTCTCGCTTTGTTTTAGATTTACGAACCTTTAGAGGCTTTGGATTTTCACTTTGTAGTTGTACGGCTAATGTATCTAACACCTTTTGCCGTTGTTTGAGCGCCTTACTATCAATTTCTAGCCAAAACTCATGAGCGCCCTTCCTGATTATGTCTAATGCTTTCTCTTTGATATCCTGCGGCAGATGACCTATCTTCCACAGCGAATAGGCTACGGCAGTCCAATAAATTTCTGTATAGAATTCGTCAGTACAAAAATTCTGCTCTTCAGCCAGAATTTCTGAAACAATGGTATCAATACTGATACCATCTCTATAGCGCTCAACAATCAAATTGTAAATATCATGGCCATCATCACTATCTATGATTTTTACTCCATCAATAGCCATATAATTCTCCTTTTAAACAATACGTCTAGAAAAACAGATTATGTGATTCTGTAACGGTTCCATCATCTTCATGGAAATAACAAATATATAAAGGAGCTCGATGTGCAGCGTCATAGAATTTTTGTAATTCAGCAGCTACATTTGCTTCTAAAGGCATGCCTAGCGCCTGAACAACGGTTTCCCATACATCCATTTCTGTATAAGAGGCGATTTCATCACGACCGAAAGCCTTTCCAGGTAAAGAGAAGGTGCATCGCCCTTCGGCAGTATCTCGTTCTTCCAACTCGTCTAATAGGTAAAAATCAAACAGCATATCAAACTCTTCAGCTAGCTTAGCATCATTTCGTAATATTTCTAAGTAATCCATATTGATTACCCCTTATTGCATTTCACCATGAACTGCCACAAATTCATCCTTAATCTGTTGTAGTTCTTTTTTAGCCACCATGTACTGTTTCAAGTCAATTGGCCCCTTCTCTTTTTGTTCAGCCAAGGACTTTTCTTTGTTTATGATTCTAATCCAGTCTAATTGTGTACTAAAGTCAGAATTAACGCCTTCACTGTCTTCTCGTAACGCAAGCAATGCAGAGGCTTCGTCCATGCCGAGATTAAACATGTCGCTTTCAAAATCAATAGGTTCAAAATAATAACGAACCGTATCCGCACCAAATTCATCGTTTAATTTCGCCCATTCCAGCCCTGAAAGCACGGTAAAGCCGAGCGTATCGTTCCCGAGACTTTCAGTAAACCAACGCACCTCATAGGCAGGCTTAACAAAGTCATTGAAATATTTGATGGTCACATCTCGATCTTGCTCATCACCGTAAGGAATTTGCAGCTCTTTATCGCCTTTTTGTAACACAATATCGTCACCATAAGCCTTGCCATTACTAACCGTTTTAATATCGATAGGCTCATCCATCATGTCATTAAAATAGCGCACTACATCTTCATCGTACTCACGCCAATCAATCCAAACGACAGCTTCAGAATCGTATAAATCATTTAGATCAATGTCATTAGCGAAAAAACTTCTTACTTGATTATACATATCTTCCATCGTCTCTCTCCGCTAAATTATCATCCTGCAATATCCGCATTAACAGGAGTCCCATCCACATCAATATTAGCTATTATGCAGTGTCCCCAGAAAATATCATCATCGTCATAATAAACCTCTATGGAGCCATCATTACGAAATGCCAATTCGCCCATAGTAATGCGCTCCGCAAATACATCTGCCGAAATCGGGTCTTGATCGTCATTGTCGAGCCAATCATTAGCTAAATCTAGCAATGTTTCACTAATGTACACGCTAATTCGTTGTTCAAAGTCTTTGAAATTTTTAATCTTATTGAAAGCCGCCAATGCTACGGTACAGCTTTCATCAGAACCCTCGTCTACATCAAGGGTGAATGCATAATCATCAATTCTCGCTGTGTAATATTGATACTCTCGATTTAACATAAAATCACCCCTATCGGTATGAAGGTATTTAGGGTTTTTTAAATACGCAGACAATGCTTCTAATTCGCTGTGTTTAGCGTGCTCCTCTACCACCTCGAGCACATAATAGCGATTATTCCAAGAGGGACGCATATAGCCTAAATCCTCTATAGGCTTAGCTTTCTTAACTAACAATTTATAGACACCGTGCGGCTCAAAAGAATAGCCCCATCTATCGTCAAGACCCTCAATAATCCAAGTCAAAATGCCTTCGCTACGGTCAAGCACGCCAGTTCGAGTATCTAGGATAGCATCAGTAGACACCAGTGGTCTATGGTACTTCTCTAAATAAGGACTAGCCCCATGCGCATCACTACGCGGTAATGCATAGATTTCAAATACTTCAGATTCAAACTCTGCTTCATATTCTGGCAAACGTACAACACTCATATGACTCTCTCCTATTCATAACATTTATACGGTGCAAATTGTTTACAGTTAAGAATTGCATTCTTATAGGTGCGGCCACATTATAATTGTGCTACTACATCATAATTTATATTACTTACAAGCGTTCAGCTACATCGATTCTATGTAATAATTCTTTCACTAGTTCTTGGGCTGCTTCGAATTCCTCATTTGAAAGCACCATAAGTACAAAGCTATCGGTTCCGATATCCATACCTACTAACTTATGGGCTTCCCATGTGGCATTAAGATCCGCACTCCAGTCCGTAATGCATTGGTCTTCATCTAATGCTGCTGTATCAATAGTTAGATTTTCGCTAGTATCTAAAGACTTGTTACGTATTAATTTCTGCACATTATGAATAAAATCCTCTAGTTCACACTTACAGCTTAGCTCTACGGCATATCCTTTAGATACTAGTTTCTCATAAAGGTTCCACCAACTATCTTCTAATTCTTCCATGGAGCGCAACTTAGCCTCGGTCATAAAAGATTTAGCTTGTTTAGCATCGCCTAGTAATAACGTTGCTAGCTCTGTAAATGTTGGTTTCATCTGCTCTATATCTAGATTTGCTACTTCTACATACAAACTAGGATTAGGCAATCTCCGTTTTTTCAGAAAAGCCCGCATCATCTTCACCGCATCTGGATAACTTACATCATCCATACGATAGGTTTTACTATCGATGTCTAAGAATATATCAACGGAATCCTGCGTTTTTCCTACACGAGCCTTCATCGCAGTGCAACCATCGATAGCATGAGGCGGATATAGCTCCATATACATGAAAAAGCCATCTTCCATAGCCTTGAGCGTATTATCTATGCCTACTATGTTAAAACCATTCCGATTATAATCGGGACTCTTCATGCGCCACTCTTCGTAATTGTCAAAAAGCTTTTCTTGAATCCAATTGTAAATGCTCATATACACTCTCCACTATATACTGCTGTCTTTATATAATATGTATCTTAATTATATCATTAAGAAGAGACACTTATCACCGAATTATATTTAATTACATATAGATATTTCGATAACAAAAATAGATTTTAAAACCTAGCTTACTCTATGCAAATAGTATATTAAGAATCAAAACCTAAAAAAGAGCCAAGAATTTAATCTTGGCTCCTAAAAAGACATAATACTGTATAAAACTTATGTCTATTAGTTTTGGTGCGCCTAACCGGAATCGAACCAGTGACACGCAATTTAGGAGTCTTATCACTATACACTAAAATCACATTACATATAAGTATTAATATGGCTATATTAATCTTCTTTTACATCTTATAAGAATTTATTTTCTCCAAAAAATTTTATCTGATCATAAAGAAAAGGCTTATAAATTGGCTTATTAACCATCACTATCAGGATTAGGTTCCCACAATCTCACAAGAGATACATCATCACTATTAGGTCTAACTGATTCTAGTCTATTCACTACAACAAAAAAAGGCATATTAAAAGCTTTTCCCGTAATAACAACTTCCCCTTTCCCTAATAAAGGAATTCTTTTATAAGAACTATAATCTAATGTAGGCATTGTATTCTCAAGAAGTTGCAAGTCTTTATCATTTACAATGCGATGAATAAAAAAATTATGAAGTTGAGAAACAATCGTCATTGAAATATCTGAAGGACGCTGACTTGCTAAGGTTAAATAAACGCCAAACTTTCTTCCCTCTTTGATAATCTCTTCAAAAACTGATAATCGATAATCTTTCCAATCATCTCTATTATTTTTATTTACATCATTCAAAATATTATGCGCCTCATCAATTATTAGATGCATCGTCTTATTAACTATGCCAGAAGCTGAAACTTCAGTTTTATGAATATCATAAAACATTTTAGATACTAACATAGGAATCAAACGAGTAACCTCTTGATTAGCATTTACAAGCGAAAAAATATTTAGCATTTTATAGGAAGCAGATATATTATCCTTAATCTCAACTACTCTATCTAAAGCATCTAAAGAATTTTCAATTCGTTTAATCATAGGACTAATAAATTCTGATGCTTTAGAATCATATACTGCAACGTATACTCTTTGAAATTCAATAAAAAAATATAATTTTTTTATTTCACTTACAGATTTAAGCGTATTGGCTAATTCTTTTTTTACACCATCAAACTTAAAATAATGATTGCCCGCGTCTGTTATTTTGTCATTTTTTAATAAAAGTTCATTATTTTCATTTTCTATTTTTGTATTTCCATATAAAAACTCTTTACTACATTTTTTAAAAGGTTTTAATAGTGAATCATTTAAACCTAAAAGCTCCCCTATCTTTATCCATTTCTCTAACGTAACTCTATCAATATTTTTCTGATTTCGAAGAATAGTAATTAGTAAACGAACCTCTAAATCAGCAAAATCTTCTTCGGTCTTGATAGATTTATACTTTCTCAGGGTATCTCGTAAAAATGGAACCTGAGTGCCTGGTTTCGCATCAAAAAGTATGGACAATAAATCCGGATCCAATAAATATTTTTTTGTAATTATAATTTTATCTGATTCATCCGTTCGTGTAGAGATATTAAATATTTCTTTATCATCATCAGTTAACCCAAACATTGATTTACCCACATATTCGCCATTAAAATCAATAACAAAAAATTGAGACTTTTGATTTATATAATCTTTAAATGATGATTGAAATAATTCATAATACATTTTATGTAAGGTATTTGATTTACCACTACCTGTATTTCCAAAAATACCAATATGAGATGCAAATATTTTATCAATTGGTATATTTATATCTTTTCCTTCAAGTAATGACTTTCCAATACTGATTGTAGGCTCCAATTGAACTACACCATAAATCAAATCTAACTCCGCTTGAGTGGTTAAACACACCTCATTTCCAATCATAGGAACAAATCTACTTGTTATATTAAATCGTTGATTTTCTATAACTCCTTTAACTTTTAAGGAGATAGATCTCTTCATTGAGTTCTTCTTATATCGATTATCATATATATTTAAATTTGAAATATTTTGCTGATCTATAATACTTTCAGATGCAACTGTTGCAATAATTTTTACCATATTTTGATGAATAGTAACAAATGCACCAACCTTAGCGCCTGAAAGAATATCACCATACCAAAACACATCTGCATCATTTGTAGTATTATAAAGTCCAACTTGGGATACATTACCATCTACTGAAATGATTACACCTATTTTTTTTGGTGAATACTCCATATTAACTATCCCCCAATTTCTTTTCAAATAAAATTTTGGTTACTTCCTTCAAAGTCAGCGGTTTAGATTCAAAATCACCGGGGCCCCATATAATCAATCTTGAGTCTGTTTTAGAAATACCTATATTTTCCCGAATGTTATGAATCGCACTATTACTATATGCAAAAATATATACACGTAATTCTGGATTTTGAATTGCACGTCTGACCATCTTTGCAATATGTACATCTTGAAAAGAGAAGCCAATTACAACTAATATTGATTGTGGCTTTTCAAGCTCCAATTGGAACACTCTCAACATTTCATAGAAATAATTTGTTAAAAAAGTTTCTTTCGATTCATATCCAGTTGGTGGAACCACAAAAGGATCTTCACAGACATTAGAACTTATGAGAACGTTCTCTCCATCTCTTTTCCAATTAACTGACCCATGTGGTTTTATTAAATTGACTAAAGGCAATTCATAATTATAATTATCATTTATCCCTTTGTAAGCAACAACTCGATTAAAATTTGTCCAATCCAGTACTTTTGTGAAGTATCCCCTAGAACCATCATTACATACAAAGTTTCGTGTTCTTAAGACAGTATCAATTGCACACTCTAAAAATAAATCATAGTTGGTTGTAAAAATATTAACGCTTCTTGGTATTTCACGAGAATTAACATTAAGCAAACATTGAATTAATCCCTCTATAAATTGAGTATATGCCTTATACGATTTAAATATTTTCAACCGCTCCCCTAGTGTTATAGGACTCTTAGGCTTATCTCCGGTACATTTTAATAGAACCTTTTCACTTATATCTTTAACACACTTTAACAATTCCTCATTTGCTTTATCTCCAAAGGAACTAAATTGCCCCATCAGGGGTATTGCATCACTAGATGCACCTGAACCAATCAAAAAATTAAGCCGTTTAGTGTAGCAATGTTCTTGGATTAATTCTATATTATTCATCTTATTTCTCCCTAAAAAATTAAGTCCCCATATATTTTTAATCAACCTAATTCACTTATCTTATATTATCTCAAAAAGAATACTATAACTCAAACTAACAATAAGAGTACTTTTTATTTACAAACTCTGAAATCCAATTAAATGTGACATCATTACAAAAATATCCCCAATTACATAATCCGTAATTGGGGATATTTTTAAACCATAATCAGCTTTTATAAATCTCAAAAATTTTGGTGCGCCTAGAGGGAATCGAACCCCCAACCTACAGTTTAGGAAACTGACGCTCTGTCCGGTTGAGCTATAGACGCATGTACACTTTATTATATCGTTTTTAATAAAGTATACGCAAGGAGTCCTTACAGCTTAGAGTTCGGTTTTTAACGCACGCAGCCATCATTATTTATCAATTCATTGTGATAGTCATCTCGTACGAACTTATTGTTGTAGGTATTGGTTATTTATTTGTTTTTGTTCTTCTGGGCTTAGGTTTTGGTAGCCTTTAGCTAATGCACTTACCCAAGATCCATAGGCAGGGTTTGGAAATACGACAAAGGTAGTACCAAAGTCTTCTTTATGAGCATCGATGATGCCATTTCTTTCAGCTAAAGTCTTGCCTTTTGTACCGATTGGAAAATCACCGGCGTTATCGCCCATGTATACAACGACATAATATTTTTTGGCAATCATATCAAAGCGAGGTTGTTTGTCAGAGTCTTTTTCGAATAGTAGTACATGGTCTTTATCAACAGATGGGAAGCCTAATTCTTTAAAGTTCTGTATCGTTACGTCAAGGTTTACAGGTGCGTAGCGGTTTGATACGTAGAAAATTTCTACGCCTTGTTTATGTACTTCATTTAGGAAGTCAACGGCCCCAGGCATGGCTTGCGATTTTCCTTGATGTACAGCTTGACGCCACCAAGGAGCATCGAATCGACCATTGCCATTTGTAATGCTTTCACCCATCAGCTTGGTATTATCCACCACTGTTTCGTCCGCATCAAGAACGATAGCTAAAGGTTTTCTTTGATGGGATGGATCAGCAACAGCCATTTTAACAGCATTCATTGCCACATTATAGCCCTGATATGCCAGCGCTCTGTACTCCGCAGAGGTGCGCATCCATAACAGCCCCATCGTCTCTGTGTCAGCTTGGTACTGCTGCTTTTGCTTGAGTGCTGCCTGTTCAACCTGTGTTGCCGCATCATTCGCCGATTCACTGTTAGCTACTGCATTATTAGCTACTGTATTATTTGCTGCAGCACTAGCTGCATCATTCTTAGCTACTGTAACAGTAACAGGTTGAGCTAGTTGAGCCTGCGTTACAACAGCAGCAGAAACAGGGCTATTTACTTTCACCGTCTTTGGAGAATTCGCCTGTACTACAGAACCCACACAAAGGCTTCCTCCAATGCAAGCCACCGCCACATACCATGACAAACTACTAGATTTCATAATTTCCTCCTATTCACATATAACATTACGTGCAACTTTAATACATCATATAACTCTACATAATTATACTAAAATTCTTTTGAAATTTGTATATTTTAACACAGTAAAAGGGCCCTTACTACACATCTTTGATGATTCTTAACTTAGATGTGATTAGCAAAGGCCCTTTAAAGGGTTTTACTTGTTTATAAGATAATTGGTATCAGTGTATAAAACTTTTGTGTGAATTTAGATTTTTTATAGATTTGTTTTTTATATAAGTGTAAGAGAGTTATTAGTTAAGAAAGTTCTTTTCAATCGTTAGTATTGTTTAGATTAACTGTCTTTTCTGTTGTTTAAATAGGATGTATTCCCTTATTTTACATCACTAAAGTCAATGTCCATACCCAATGCTTTAGCAACGCCTTCACCATAAGCTGGATCGCATTGGTAGCAATGTTTTGCAT
>ERZ772967.3090-NODE-3090-length-10333-cov-12.684958_pt1 | contig 10333 bp, 7 predicted proteins | sample MGYA00511677_ERZ772967 | MGnify/ENA primary metagenome ERZ772967 (study PRJEB29015, sample SAMEA2737931) | human oral metagenome | biome: human oral; feature: human-associated habitat; material: dental | place: China | collected 2146 ...
TTTTTGGAAGCAAGAAGATATTGATCAATACGGCTATCAGGTGATGTCGCTTGCCGAGCGGGTTGATTAGTACAATTATGGATTGGCTGCATGACAAGTTCCGCCTTAGGTAAAGAAAGACATTCCAGTGTCAAAACCAGGAGCGCTAACCACCCAAAAGTAATGTGTGGTTTTTGATACGCGAGGCGGTATGTCTTGTGCTTTAGACAGAGCGAATAGTCATAAGATTTTGGGTCTTAGCTTCAAAATTATTCAACACAAGTGTAAGCTTATATTGCTATGCCAGGTAAGCCTAGGCAATTAGTGCGATTTGCTCTCCAGTGTCACGAGGTATGTGCTGGCGAACGTCTATAACTTTATACTCCTTGTCCAGGTACGCTCCAATTAGTTGATCGTACTCTCTTGTAATGACAAGTGTAGCAGCCAACCTTTCTCCGTTTGCAAATCTTTCAATGCCAGCCAATACGTTTTGCCAAAATTTTTCGTCAACTATTTTTGCATTTATTTTATTACCTTGATACACCAGCTCCCATTTTCTATCCCTATTATCTAGAACGATCTTGCTTATAGTTAGTATAGCTGGAACCTCTATGATTTCTTTGTCGCTGGTATCTATGATTCTTTTTTCTGCAAGATCAGCAAAATCGTTTCGGCTAAATTGTGTAACTTCATCATTGTTCTTGATCGTAATAGCATCTATTTCTTTGTCTTTTTCTACTGCCTGAAACTGGTTAGATATGGCATCACTAACAGTTTGATTTGTTTTGTACAAATTATAGACCGTTGTATTTGTTTGGTGGATAACGTTGTTGTTAGAGTCTTTCAGTATTACTTTATTACCGTTCATCTCTGTTTTTGCATCATCTGCCTTCTTTGCCCACTTATGCATCTGGATAACACCTACGGCAATTGCTACAACCCATGACAGAGTTTCTACATTTTCACGAATAATTGTATGATTATCGTGCACAAACTCTGCAATTTGAAGTAGTACATCAAAGCTACCAGATTCTTCTGCTACTACATTAATGGTTACCTCTGGATTACTGTTATCTACCTGATAATTCACTTCTTTTAATAAAACACTAAGTGCTGAGAGAGATTGAATATAGGTATCGACATTTATAGCGTGCTCAGTTTTTTCAAATTTTATCTTGAAGTCATGTTTATTTTGTGTCTCCATATTTTGCATTATAGCATAAGCAGATAGATCCTATAATCTAATTTGGTATAGATTTTACCCAATACTTATAAAAGAAGCTTTTCGCACAATGGGGAAATGTTTCACAGGTAGTGGCTAACCTAAAAAGTGAATAGTTTTGCAGTAATTCTAAAATATAGAAATATCACCAAAGTTTGCGTCCATTTCACATTCCCTTCACATAACCCTGCTACACTGACATAGAACCAAGAAAGGAGATCTATGTCATTTGTGCAACGTGCCTGGTTGTATATCACCAGGAAAAAACTCAAAACGCTGATTTTGCTGGCGATTTTGCTGTGTATGTCGACGATTATGCTGAGTGGATTTGCCATCAAGCATTCGACCGACGCGGCGGCGCAGTCGCTAGACAAAACGCTCAAGGCCGGCTTCACGCTGGGCAATAATCCGCGCACCAATCCAGGAACCGCCCGCGGTTCGGGAACGGTGTCGAACAAAGATATCGACGCGGTGAAGAATCTGGAGGGCGTGACGGATTATGTCAAACGCCAGAACGCCACGGTCGATTTTATCAATACCAAACTGGTGCCACTACCAAATGGCGGCAGCGGCTATGATGCCGAGAAAGATAAACAGTTTGGCAACGCCGCGACCATAATCGGCGTCAATAAATCTGAGTCCGAGAAAAAGTTCCGCGCTGAGTCGCTCAAGCTCATCGCTGGTCGGCACATCACCGAGAACGATTCGCACAAGATCTTGGTGCACGAAGACTTCGCCAAGGCCAACAACCTGAAGCTTGGCAGTAAAATTAAACTGAAGGCCAATCAATACGACACCGATAATGAGCATCCATCCAAGGACGAGGTTGAAGTAGAAATCGTCGGTATATTTAGCGGCAAAAACCCAAAGCAGGCGACGTATCAGGTGGAGCTGTTCGAGAATTTGTTCCTGACCGACCTCGCGACGACCCGCCAGTTGAACGCGTATAACGAGCAAAATGAGATTTACCAGGACGCTACGTTCTTCACCAAAGGCACCAAGCAGCTGGAAGAGGTGATGGCGCGGGCGAATAAATTGCCGGTCAATTGGCAAAAGTATCAATTGAATAAGAATAGCCAGGAGCTGGCTGGCGTGACTGGTGCGGTGAACGGCGTGTACGGCTTGATCGACGGTATGTTGTGGGCGACGGCGCTGGTCAGTGTCGCAGTGATTGGCATGGTGCTGTACTTGTGGATGAATGAGCGTAAGCGCGAAGCGGGCGTACTCTTGGCGACGGGCGTGCCGCAGTCAAAGATTGTGCTGCAATATATCGCTGAGTTGGTGATGATCGCGGTGCTGAGCTTCGGTGCGTCGTACTTTACCGCAGGGCTGATCGCACAACAACTGGGCGATCACGTGGTGTCGCAGGCGGCACAGAATGCCACGCGTCAAGCTGGCAGTTCCCTCAATGGTGCATCGCTCGGTGCTGATGCTGATTCGGTGACGTCATCACGCACGCTAGACAAGGTGACGGTCGGTGTGCAACCGACGGATCTACTGGCGGTGTGGGGCGCTGGACTGGCGGTGATTATCATTGCGGTGCTACTGGCTTCGCGACCGATTACCCAATCAACGCCAAAAGAATTACTAACTGAAGTGGACTAGGGGCGAATGATGACGATTATCAAACGAGCCTGGACGGCTGTGGCGCGCAAACGGCGTCGCAGCCTGACCATCGCCCTGATCATGACGCTGATTTTCACGCTGCTGATCGGCACGCTGACGGTGCAGCAGACGATGGCGCAGCTGAAGCAATCGGTCGAGCGGAACATCCGCGCCGGCTTTAGTATCGCTAACAAGCAACCGTCGGGCGAGGTGCCGATGGAAATGGCACGACAGGTGCAGCGTGCACATGGCGTCAAAGCACACAATTTCCAGGCAGAAACCACCGCGGGACTGCCGAGCAAGCAATTGATCGACGTGGCGGGTAGTGGCGTGCAGCTGGACTCTGGAATTGCTGGCGAAGCAAAAGTTACGGGCGCAACACAGAGCGATCTGCTCGGCGAGTTCACCGGTCGATTTTACCAATTAGAGCAAGGCAAGCATTTGACCGAGCGCGATAAAAACGCGGCCCTCATTCACAAAACGTTTGCTGAGAAAAATGGCATTACGCCAGGTGACAAGCTGGACATCACCAAAGACGGCCGGCGGGTGACGGTGACTGTCATGGGTATCTTCAGCGGCAAAGGTGAAAAACCAGCAGTCTTACAGTCCGACATGGCGGAGAATCATCTCATCACCAACTTGGCTGCGGCGCAGCAGCTGACAGGTAGCCAGCAGTTGACGCGAGCGACGTATTTCGCCGAAAATCCGCATCAGCTGAAGTCGTTAACGGACCGTACTAAAAGCCTACCAAACGTCGATTGGCAGAAATTCAGCCTGACTGACAACGGGGCAGTATTCGCCGGCGTTCTCCAGAACATCGCTGGCATTCAAAACATTTTAACGATTGCCACCATCGGCGCAGCCGGGGCGGGGCTAGCAGTTTTGTCGCTGGTGCTGGTGTTCTGGGTGCGCGGCCGCTTGCATGAAATTGGTATCTTACTGTCTATCGGCACGTCGAAGCGGCAGATTATCGGGCAATTCTTGGCGGAGCTGGCGATCATTGCTCTCGTTAGCTCGGCGTTCGCGCTCACCATCGGCTCGGTTGCCTCATCGCAAATTTCTACCACTCTCACGGCACAAACCGACCAAAACCAGCGCACAGAAACAACCGTGGTGCAAGCTGCGCCAGTAGCGACCTACCTGCAGGCTTTCGCCTTCGGCTACATGGTCGTTCTGCTGTCAGCCATCGCTGCCACCGCGCCAATCATGCGCCAATCACCAAAGCAAATTTTAGCAAAATTAAGTTAGGAGTTATTATGTCAATACTTACGTTACGCGATATCATTTACTCATACGCCGACGGCACTAGCAATGTGCTGAATGGGATCAATTATCAATTTGAAAAAGGCAAATTCTACGCCATCGTCGGTAGTTCTGGCGCCGGCAAGTCGACGCTGCTCGGGCTGCTAGCGGGACTGGATACACCGACTGGCGGGCAGATTTTGTTCGATGATGAAGACATCGCCGAGCAGGGTTACTCGCACCATCGCAAGCACAATATCTCGCTGGTATTTCAGAATTATAACCTGATCGACTACTTGACGCCGCTAGAGAACTTGAAATTAGTTAATTCCAAGGCCACCAACGAAACGCTGCACTCTATGGGCCTGGACGACGATCATATCAATCGTAACGTCATGAAACTTTCCGGCGGCCAGCAACAGCGCGTGGCGATCGGCCGAGCGCTAGTATCCTCCGCGCCGATTATCTTGGCGGACGAGCCGACCGGCAACCTCGACGAAACTACCGCCGCCGACATCATCGACATCCTGCGCCGGGCCGCACACGAAAACGACAAATGCGTCATCGTCGTCACTCACAGTAAACAGCTGGCCAAAGAGGCGGATGTGGTGCTGAAGCTGAAGGATAAGAAACTTAAAGCGTAAAAATAGCTTCCAAAAAAAATATACATTTTAAATATAGCTCGAAAGAGCTATATTTTTATATTTTCTAACCCCTCAATAAAGTTGGTGAGTGTATAATAATTAGTATAATGAGAGTCAATTATTTGCAATTATCGAATATCCTGAGCTTTAAATATGAGGAGGACATAAACAACGCCTTTAAGATTGAATTTGACCCAGATCTTAATATTATTATTGGAGGAAACGGATCCGGCAAGTCAACGGTTTTAGAAGCTATGAATTTTATATTTACGAGAGCTTTATTTAAGCGCATAACAAATAGATACAGCAGTCATCGCTCATATTACACAGATAGAAAGAACATGCTTCAAATTGATGATAATTACTCCAATAGAAAATTAGGTCTTAGACTCCAACCTAATTGGAGTTCAGAAGAAGAACAGCAGAGAGTAAGAGTATCAATTAAGCTTGATAGTATTGATAGGGCTAATATCGCCCATATTGTAGCTAACTATAGTCACATAAAAAATACTCTTGACAGTTACTCAACTATAACAATTCCTGAATTTTTTGCCCTAGATAGAGATAATATAGAAGTAGATATTACATTTAGACAAGCCAAATACGACGAAGATAATACGTATGAGAGCCATTATGATGATTCGGTGCCGGATTATATAAAATTCTATTTAGAATATTACCACGCAATTAACGAGGCTATAGCAGTATATAATGAAGATAACACCGACCACATAGCACCTCTTGGAAATACTTTTTCTATGCTATCAGCTTTCCGTGACTACAGTAATTATAATTCTCAGATACACTTATATAATGGCGATGATACTTCGGGCGACACACTTCAGAGTGTAAAAAATCGTCTAGTCCCCCATAGCATTAACGAGCACTCCTCAGGCATGTCTGCTATCTTTGATTTCATAAAATTAAAACTCGGTGAAGACCACTTTATTCTAGTAAAAGAGGGTAAAAATATTAATGACGCCACAGCTATAATCAATGGCTCTTCAATAATCAAAAAGATAAACGAAAAGCTTAGAATATTAAATTTACAATTCTCTGTAAAACCAGTAAATATACGAAGATGGTCGTACGAATTTAGGTTTAAAGATACGAAGAATAACAGAGAGTTGGGTGACATAAACAGTCTTAGCGCTGGACAAAAATCGATTATACACTTAATCTTTGAGGCGTATGGTCGAGATGACGTAAAAGGTGGTCTTGTTGTAATTGACGAACCAGAGATTCATTTACACTATCAGTTCCAATCTAAATATCTAAAAATACTTGAAGATTTAGCAAAAGAACAAAAAATTCAGTGTATTCTTGTAACACACTCCGAGGGCTTCATAAGTGACAACACGATAAAATACATAAAACGATTTTCACTAAATGAAGAACGTAATTCTGTAATGTATGTACCTGAAATAACAGAAGACCATAAGGGTCTTACAAAAATACTAAATAATACCCAGGCGGCGCGAATACTATTCTTAAACAAGGTATTATTAGTTGAGGGTCAAGATGATGAATACTTCTTTAGAGATGTTATAATAAAGATTACAACCAGATCTCAGTCAAAATATCAATATAAAAAGAAGCATAGCCTTGGATAATGTACAAAAAATAGCAGATGCTTTGGAGATAGAACCATACTTACTATTTATTGAAAAACTAGAGAAAAAGAAAAGAGGGATGTTTAAAAATGAAAGGCTATGAATTACCAATAGAAACCGTTATTAAAAGACTTGGTTATAAAAATTCGAAAAACCTAATTTATTATAGTGAATTTAATGATTCTGACTATAATAATCATATATCTAAAATTGTTCATGAGATAAAACCGTACGCAATTTACTTTATAGACGGAAACCCATTCATTCTTTTTTTTGACAAGCTTTTTGATGAAGTTTCCTTTAAAACTATCAGTAAACAAGTTTGGAATGCTCAAATTCCTGTTGCTATGCTTTGCGATGATCAAACAGTTAAAATTTACAATGGATTGTCTTTGAACTTAACATCCTATTTTCTTGAGATGGCAACGGAAATCCCGTTAGACACATGTTCTGTTGCAACGGAATTTTCCTATTTAGAAATAACAAACCCTATTTTCTGGGAAAAGTTCTCAAAAGGATTTTCAAACAATAAATTAAATAATTATTTGTTAGCTAATATTACTTATTTGACGGAAGAGTTAAAAAACAACTATCATATAGAATTTGCTACAAAATTAGTGTTGAGACTCATTTTTATAAGGTTTTTGATAGATCGAGGGGTTAACCTTGCTTATGAAAATTTTTCTGGTGATATTGAGCACTCAAAGAAAGAACTTCTGAAATGCTTAAGGAACAAAAGTTCAATATACAATCTATTTAAATATCTAAAATCAAAATTTAATGGAAATCTTTTTGATTTAGGTAATGAAATTGAATGCCCTGAATTAACACAAGATGTATTTAATATGCTTGCAGATTTTTTATCTGGAACAATTTCAATGAATGATGGTCAATTGTCGCTATTTGCACTGTATGATTTTAATATTATTCCGGTAGAGCTGATAAGTAATATTTATGAAATATTGCTTGGACGAGAAGTAAGAGCAAAAGATAATGCATTTTACACTCCAAATTATCTTGTAGAATACATTTTGGATAAAACTACTTTAGGTTTCTTAAAAAAACATAATGAATATACCATATTAGATCCTGCATGTGGTTCAGGAGTATTTTTAGTTGATAGTTACCGATGTATGGTAGAAGAAAACCTAAATGGAAAAATGTATTGTAACGATGATAATTTGCTTAAATCTCTTTTAACCGATAACATCTATGGAATAGATATTAATGAGGAAGCGATTGATGTTACAATATTCTCTCTTTATTTAACTGTTTTAGACTACAAAGATCCAAAATCATTATCAACTTTTACTTTACCGAATTTAAAAGAAAAAAATTTATTTGTTAGTGATTTTTTTGATGAAGAGAAACTTAGAAGGTTAAGTCACATCAACTTTGATTTTGTTATTGGTAATCCACCTTGGGGCAATGTAAAAACAGGTCTTCATTTAGAATACTGTAAAAAGAATGGATACTTTGATAAACAACAAAATAATGAGATTTGTAGAAGTTTTGTTTTCAGAGCTAAAGATTTTTGTAAAGAACATACTGTTTGTTGTTTTATTTTACATTCTAAATTATTGTATAACCAAAAGAAACCTTCAAAAAGATTCAGAAACTTTTTGTTAAATAAAACTAAAATTCATAGCATAATTGAAATGTCTTCAGTAAGAAAATTAGTTTTTGAAAATGCCGATGCACCAGCAGTAATAATTTCTTTTAGTTACTCAGAAGAAAACAACTTAGACAATATTATAAATTATACATCTATAAAGCCAAATATTTTCTTCAAACTATTTAATGTTATTGTTATTGAAAAAAATGATATAAAGTATGTAGCACAGAATATGCTGATAAGATTTGATTGGGCTTGGAAAACTATTGTATACGGTTTTTCAGCTGATTTAACTTTGGTGATGAAACTTAAAAATTGTTTTTGTACAATTTCCGATGCAATCGAAAAACAAGAACCTCCTATTATTATGGGGGCAGGAGTAGAGTACCAAGATGGTGATAAGCAAGACGCTTCTCATTTACTAAACAAAAGGCTTCTTGATTCAAAAAAAGGAGTAGATCACTTTTTTGTGAATTCAAATAAAACTACTTTGTTTTCGAAAACGAAAGTACATCGTCCTAGAGAAAAAGTGTTGTTTTCCCCTCCTTATGTATTAACTCCAACTGGCGTGAACTGCAATAATTATAAATTACGAGCAGCTTTTAGTGATGAAACATTTATTTGTAAAAAGACCATGTATATTATTAAAGGAAGCGAGGAGCAAAGACCATTCTTTATGAACTTGGTAGGTTTGCTAAACTCCTCATTTTATGCTTATTTGAATCTAATGCTTGGAACTTCAATAGGAATAGAACGAGAGCAGAGATTTATGGGGGAAGTATTAGAATTTCCTTATATTTTTTCTGAAGATATTGCAAATAAAACAGAGTACATTCAGAGTGAAAAAAAGAAAGATGATTTTCTTTGTTTATCAGACTTAGATTCTGAAATCGAAAACCTAGATAATTTAGTATTGCAGGAGTTTGGATTGAAAGATAATAAATTTATTGACTATGCAATAAAAATCCAGATACCGGAACTAACGAATATAGACATTGAGAGTATTTACAGAAAGGTATCTTCTGAGGAATTAGTTGACTATAGTGAATGTTTTAAAAAACAATTTGCTGCTATCTATAAACATGCAGAAAAGCATATTGCGATTAAATTGTATCCAAATGTATTAAATAGATTTTCTATATTTGAGCTGGCAGTTTTAGGTGGAAAATCTGATACCACGATTGATTTAGTTGAAAGTATTGATGATGATAAAGTACTATTATCAAGATTTTGTGTATTTTCTCACAACGATAAGTTTCATCAAATTAGAGATGTCATTCACTTTTCTGATAACTCATTTTTTATTATAAAGCCTAATTTTTATAAATGCTGGCATCCTGCAATTGCAGAACTTGATCTTTCCGATGTTATGGAGCAAATAATGGAATCGGGAGGTGATGAATGATGGGAGGTTTTAAGCAAAAATCAATAAATGAAGATTTTCAAAATGGTTTTTATTATTATATTATTGAGACCATTGAAAAATGTTGTAGCTCAATGAAGCGAAATTGTATTTCTTTAGGATATAAAATTAAGAATAATGAGGTAAATATACAGAACCATCTATTTTCTCTTTATTTAGACAATACTTCTACTTTAACTAAACTAGGTTGTGAAAAGTTTCCGATCTCATTCCAAATAGAAGTGCCAGAAACATTTGATGAAAATACAGACACCTTTATAGGAAGGTGCGATATTAAAGTGACATCAAATAATTATTGGGTAAATAAAAACAAAAAAGACTACTATATAATTGAGTGCAAACGAATTGATGGAAGTTCGAGTTTAAATAAAAAATATATTAATGAAGGAGTTAGTCGTTTTGTAGAGGAACCGCCGAAATATCCATCTCACCACAATAAAAATATCATGTTCGGATTTGTTGTGAAAAATATTGATATTCCTAATAATTCGATTAAAATTTCTGGAATGAATAAAGATAAGTTTGGAGCAATAAGTCAAGGAAATTTGATTTTAGTAAAAACAGATGTAAATGAAGGGTTGTATGAATATATAAGCAACTATACTTTATCAAGTAGTTCATTACAATTGCTTCATATCTTTTTTGACTTTTCTTCTATAATAAAGTAGTCCTGGTTAAAGATTAAATATGTGAATTAATATAATTAATAAATAAATTGATTAAATTTGTTTTATATAAATACAAATAAGATACTGAAGAGCGGATAGGTTTGTCTGCTCTTTTTCATGTTATAGCAAAAAAATGTATCCAATACTTTACATAAGGGTGAGTTTATTATAATAGGGTGAGCTTGCGTATTTATATTGCAGACCTTCATAGCAGATTTAACCTACTCAGCAAACTTCTTTTCTCCATAAGCAATAAATTGGTCAATCGGCTTAGCGTATTCAGCGGCCCAGCCGTCATCTTCTTTCTTCCTCTTTGCGTTGG
>ERZ772967.3093-NODE-3093-length-10320-cov-3.019873_pt1 | contig 10320 bp, 10 predicted proteins | sample MGYA00511677_ERZ772967 | MGnify/ENA primary metagenome ERZ772967 (study PRJEB29015, sample SAMEA2737931) | human oral metagenome | biome: human oral; feature: human-associated habitat; material: dental | place: China | collected 2146 ...
TTGGCATTGGTCGTATTATGATCTGTGTTATTGTCTAAAAATGATTCTTTCGTGGCGGCATCGGTCTTGTGCTGTGTTTGTTTTTGGGCTGGCGTTGGCTCGTCTGACAGGGGTGGTAGCGAGGCGGGGCGCGTTGCGATATAGGCACCATAGCTGCCGGCGGTGATGAGCGCAATGCCAATACTAATGATGAGCGTGAGACGTTTTTTGGATAGAGTACGTAATAATTTCATAATGCTTGTGCTATTAGTGTTCTATGTCACTATAGCATAAGCGTCATGAAAGGGGAAGGTGGAAGATAGAATATCAAAAAATCCTTATATAATCCTATCTTCTCAATGGCATATCAGAACCTTACCAATTCTCGTATCGCTCTGTTTGTATCACCCTCTCATTCAAGACACCACAAAGAGTACTGCTTCTCTATAAACATCAACCCCCTAATGCTAGCACCGAAATTTTCTCTTATGCCACCGGTGGTACCGGTATCGGCGCGTGGTAAGCCCAATAGGTGCCAAAGGTATAGTACAGCAAAATTGCCCCGCAGCCAAAGAATATAAGGGTGTGAAATACCTTAGCCGAGGTAGTATGGAACCAAATATACTTGCGTAGCCACACCCCACAGGGGATGAGGAGCACGAGTAGCGCCGTAAAGTAACGCCCCTGCACTCCATCGGCGTAGTATGCACCAGCACCAAAGCGAATTGGTAGCAGCGCCCAGGCGGTGTACATGGCGTACGAAACCGCCGCAATGAATACGGCAACAGTAGTGAGGTTGGCCGCGGCTAATCGACCAGCAGCTGGCGCTAGTGCTTGTTCCTCAGCCTTATCACGCTTGATGAGTGCAAGAAAGACCAGCAGAAAGAGTGGAATCAAAACAAAGAGCGGCAGATGATATTTAAAACTCGAGAAGTCGCCCACACTTCCACGCACCACGATGTCGGTGTAGCCAATGTTTGGATTGATGTAGGTATTAAAGAGAATACGGATAAACCTAAGTGGATTATGATGCAGTGGATTATCGGCTGCGCCAGATGAAAGGAGCGCACCATCATAGATCTTTTGCCAGACAAGTAGTGCCGTCAGCGACACAATGCCAGCGCCCGCGATCAGCGCCCACTTGTGCAGGTTGAAGGGGAGCTTCTTGAGTAGTGATGGCAATTTTGTAAGCTCGCTGTTTGAGACGAAGATCCGCCTTGGCAAAAAGAGTAGCGGGAAGAGCAGTAAACCATTAACTGCCTTGGTCAGTGCCAGCAGCGCCGCTATAGCTAAGAGGCCAGCAACTTGCTTGCGGCGGATCGGCGTCTCTTGGGTGTAGAGGTTGAGAGTCATGGCGGTAATGAGGAATATCGCCACGTTCGTCATGACGTCGCTCGAGAGCGAGGCAGCGAGATGAACCATCAGTGGTAGCAGCCCCACCACTGCAAAGACCCACTTGCCAATCCGCACCCACTTGATAATGAAAAATACACTCAGCGCATAGAACAGTAAGTTTGCAATCCGCCCAAAGAGAATCGTCAAACCTGTCGACCCGTTGAAGAGATTAGCAATGAAAATACCAAGCGTTTGCGGTGCATGCATAATAGGGGCATAGCCCACAGCACTGTTACATTTGCTTGTTGTCTTGAGATCTGAGCGGTTGATGGGGCGCGAATAATCAGCGCTGATATTGCCATGATACACCGATGATGCCCGGCCATTAACATCCGCTGGGTAGGTGCAGCGCTTGGATTCTAAGCGCCCATCTGCCAGCGCATACGCCCGCAAGTAGTGCATATTCTCATCACTCACCGATAACTGCGGCACAAAAAACGCCGACAATAAGCCAAATAACAAACACAGCGAAAGAAAGACTCGCTCTGGCCGTGCAATAAATGATTCGAATGATGCCCAATATTTCTTCATAACACGCCTGATTATAGAGCACAAATCACAACAGAGCAAATTATGGTCTAAATCGCAGGAAATAATCAACCAGTGGTATACTAAGTAAGATTATGCAATCAAAAAATTATATCTGGAACTCTATTGGCTCCTTTTTGCAAAGCGCCATCTCGCCAGCGCTCCTGCTGCTTATTACGCGGCTGAATGGCATTGCCGACTCGGGGATTTTTTCCTTTGCGCTGTCGCTCTCGGTGGTGTTTTGGGCGATTGGTTTGTGGGGCGGGCGTACTTATCAGGTGTCGGATGTGCGCAAAGAGTTTAGCAGTAGCAGCTACCTTGCCGTTAAGCTCGTGACGTCGATCGTGATGATGGTGGGTGCGGTGCTGTTTTGCGCGGCAAATCACTATGATGCCGTGAAGTCGAGTATCATCATCGCGCTCGTACTCTTCAAGGCGCTGGAGGCAGTAGCCGATGCACTCTATGGTGTGCTGCAAATCCACCATAGGCTCTACGTTGTTGGCTATTCGCTTACGATCAAGGCGGTAGGAGGCTTTGTGGCATTTTTGCTCGTCGATACGCTTATGCATAGTGTGCTGTGGGGGGTGGTAGCAATTGTGATGGTCAATGCCCTCATGCTTGTGTTGTATGATTGGCAACAGGTACAGCGATATGAACCCATTCAGCTTCACATCGACCATCTCATGCTTAAGCTGCATCATGTTGGGGTGATCATGCGGCGCTGCGCACCAGTGTTCCTTACCACATTCTTGACGATGTTTTCGCTTAATATTCCGCGCTATTTTCTCGATACATTCCACACGCACGAGATCGCGTATTTTGGTATTATGGCTATGCCTATTACCTTACTCTCGCTATTTATTACCTTCATTATTCAGCCCAATATTGTGCAGCTGTCGGAGCTCTATCATCAGCAGAAGCGCCTTGAGTTCCACGCGCTGGTGAGCAAAATTATCCTGATTGTCTTGGGTATTAGTGCGCTGACACTGATTGCAACCTGGCTAGTTGGGGCACCGCTTCTTACTCTCATTTTTAATGCACGCATTACTGATTATCGTACTGAGCTGCTCATCATGGTAGTGGGAGCGGTGGCTAATGCGCTGGTATCGATTTATATCAATATCCTCACCGTGCTGCGCGAATTTAAGGGGCAGTTCTATATACTCTTGCTGAGTAATATCGTACTCACAGTCGTGTCATATAGCGTGGTGCAGCACTATGCGATGCTGGGCAGCGTGCTGTGCTTTATGGTGGCGGGTATTATCCAAGCGGTGCTCCTCTCAGTAGTCTACCGCCGGCAGCTGCGCTGCATGGCTGCGTAGTGTGGGTAGATAGCTCGCGTGCCGCGCTAGGATAGAACCATTGGTTATTCTTATGAGAAACACTAGACTTTTATTTTTACTTATCCCCCACTTGATCTCAAAAATCCTCATACTTCACGCTCCTCCGATAGAGCACTACAAGAGTCAACACCTCCGATACGCCAATCTCTTGCCTTAGAGTCAAAAACTAATCATGTCGACCAATTTCATACCATAGAGATGAGGTGTGGAGAAAATCTAATATTGGGAGATGCCGTGGAATTTAGATCCTTCTAATTTGCTGTGTAGCAAAATTGATCGCAATGATACCCCAAGGGGGTGGGATTGAGCGAGACTATATGAGCACTTAACAGTAGTAAAATAGCTCATCAGCGTGTTTTTTATCCTACATCGACCATGCGATTTCAGATATTTCAAAAAGCTTACGCTAACTGTGCTATAATAGCGGAAACAAAGGAGGGTATATGAGCAAGGGGATTGTAATATTGGGTTGTAATGGCCAGGTGGGGCGAGCGCTCCAAGAGATATATCCAAAGGCCACGGCACTGGGCCACCAGCAGCTCGACATTGCGGATGAAGAGCAGGTGCTTGGGTATGATTGGTCGGGTGTTGATGTTATTATCAACGCGGCGGCGTTCGTCAATGCCGATGGATCTGAAACGATTGAAGGCCGCACCAAAGCTTGGCAGGTTAATGCCGTTGGCCCGCGCAATCTCGTCAAAGTAGCGCTGGAGCACGACATTACACTGGTGCACTACTCATCCGACTATGTCTTTGATGGGACGAACAAAAACCACGGTGAGGATGAGTCGCTCTCACCACTGTCGGTCTATGGCGACGTCAAGGCAGCCGGGGATCTATTGGTTAGCCTTGCACCGCGTCATTATGTGCTGCGTGTTTCCTGGGTGATTGGCGATGGGCACAACTTCCCACGGACGATGAAGCGCCTGGCCGATATGCGCATTAATCCCAAAGTTGTGGATGATCAATATGGCCGGCCAACCTTTGCGTCGGAGATTGCGCGTGCCACCAAGCACTTGCTAGACACCAAGGCCGAGTATGGTTTGTATCATGTGTCTAACTCCGGGCCGATCAAATCGTGGGCAGAGCTTGCTGAGGATATCTTCGAATATGCAGGGCACGATCGCGATAGGGTTGTAAAAGTGTCAACACAAGAGTATAGTAAAGACAAGATTCCGTTTGCGCCTCGACCAATGTATAGTGATATGAATTTGTCGAAGCTGCACAACACAGGATTCATCAGTGAGAGCTATCAGCCATTACTGGAAAACTACGTAAAAAACATAGCAGCGGTGGAATAAAGGAGAGAGGCAGGCCATGCCCAGAGTCAAAAAGAAAATCTTAAACGTCTTGTATCAAAGTGACGATAACTATGCAGTTGTCAGTGCAATTTCGATTGCATCATTACTTGAAAACAATAAGACGCTCGATGAGATTCATATTTTTTATTGTGGGTATAAGCTGAGCAAACAAAGCAAAGATCGCCTCAAAAAGTTGGTTGAAAAATACCCCAACACCTATTTGACATTCATCAATCCCAACACGTATCACAAGAAACTACAGAAGCTAGGTGTCAAGCCGTGGCATGGTGTGTATGTGACGTGGCTCAAGATGCTAGCACTGGCCGATCTTGAAATCAAGACCGATCGTGTGCTCTACCTCAACCCACACACGATCATTACCAGCTCCCTTGATGGCTTGCTGGAGCTTGATTTTGAGAAAAATATCATGGCACTGGCCTACGACACTCTCACCAATCAGCACAAAGCAACGATTGGTCTCCAGCCTACCGATGGCTATTACAACTGTGGTATCATGCTCATCAATCACAAAAAATGGCTCAAGGATGATGTATCGAGCCAAGTCGTCGAGCACCTGTCGAAGAAAAGCGACTACGTCATTGCCGACCAAGACCTCTGTAATGTTATGTTCCGAGGGCAGATCAAGACGCTCGATATCGCCTATAATTTCTCCAGTGCGTTTTATGCCTATCGGCCACAAGATCTGCTGCGCATTAATAATCTTAAGCAGCCGTACTTTTATAGCTACGACGAGATTATGACCAACTACTACAGCCCCAAGATTATTCACTCGCTCTATGGCATTCAGGGCAAACCATGGGAAGTTGGCAACAAGCACCCCAACCGGCTGCTGTGGCAAAAGTATTTTGCACTCACTCCGTGGAAAAACACCGAACTCCCACATGCCAAGAAAACACTGGTGTGGTATCTGTATGATATCTTGCCTCGCCCGATCTTTATGCAGCTGTACATCATGGCGGTCGAGCGCAAATTTGCTGAAGTCGATAAAGAAAAAACCGAAACGACCGAAGCAAACGTGCGATAGAACACATAATGAAACAAACCGGCTCGAGGAAACTGAGCCGGTTTTTCGTGCGGCGCAAAGAAGTAATATTTCTTGATATAGAAGAGTTCAATTTTTTCACACTCTTGTCACATCTTTATCTTATTCAAGACGCACGCTATTTTTAAACCCCGCAATGCTTAGTCAGAGTGTTTTATAAAGAATAAAAACCAATCTCACATCCATCATCTTGTCTATGATGAAGCTAGGGTTGGCTAATAGAGGAAATAATAAGTGAACTACTGCTAACAAATGTCACTCTCAAGCTTTACCATGCAGTAATGCAAGAGCAAAGAGATACTAATTTACTCATAAAATAACCCCCATATATTTCTACAGAGGCTAGAAGATATTCAAATTTCATCAACTACGACAACAACTGATGAATGCGTGATGTAATATGAAGCCGCGCTGCCCGAGCAGCTTTGCGCCAGCCAACTGATGCGAAGCGCTGAGCATAGCTAGTATATACCTCGTTTTCTTCTGCAAAACGCACACCGTCCTTTAACTTTTCTTTGCTTGAGAGCGACTGGGCAAAGCGCCGGTATTGGAAGGTCTTTGTCTGATCAAAAGCAAGTACTGCGCCGTCAAGAATAAAATCAAACACCAAAACAAGATCCTCTAAAATAGTATATGTTGCATCAAAGGAATATCGCTTGAGCGTCGCTGTCTTCCAGACGATCGATGGGAAGTAGAGCCAATCGCCATGACTCAGAGACGTTGCAAGTTTTTCGCCTGAGTAAAGTCCTGATTTATGAGGTTGCAAAAATCGCTTGACGCGGTCAACCAGTGGGAGATATGGCTGGCCCTTGTCATTAATCACTTGCACCCCTGGCTGATAAAAGTCTGCCTCACCAATTGTCTGCAGCGCCACTGCTACGCACTCCGGCAAGAGCCGATCATCACACCCCACAATCATACAGTGCGGTGCCGTTACATGTTGGACGGCAAAGTTGAAGTTATTGGTAATGCCGAGGTTTTTCTTGTGCCGGATGTAGGTGATGCGTGGGTCGGCGAGTTTTGTGTAATAATCGCGTGCTTCGGTCGATGGGTAGTGGTCATCAAGAATGGTTAGGTGCCAGTCGTCGCTCGTCTGAGCCAAGACAGAGTCAACCGCTTCTTTGAGTAAGGCGAATTCGCCCCAGTAGGGGATGACGATATCGAGTGATTTATTTTTTGTCATGACCCGAGAGTTTAATTGACAGTTCTTGATGAAGGTCGCGCACGCGGCGTTCATTTTGGTCGATCCGCTGGCGCTGTGTGTTGACGATATAGAAGAGTAACACGATCGCTGTCGTCTGGACAATATCAAACAAGCTCAACTCCGACGAATCAAACGGTGGGTGGCCAATCGAAATATTATACAGCGGGAAGCAGCTCAGCAGCACTGCCATCACCACCAGCCACATCACCACCTGGTGGCGTAAGCGAGTAACGGTGATTTTGTTTAGTTTGTATTGGGTAATGATATTGACCAGTGCCAAAAGAATAATTGGCACATTGAGCAAGACAAGGGCAAAATATCTCATTCGAAGAGCTCCGTTAAGCGTTGTTTGAATAAGCGTTTGACGATATTGATGGCATTCCAGTTGTTTTGACCTTTGGCGCGGGAATAGTCGGTGTAAATTGCCTTGATTGGATATTCACCGATTACCATGCCTGCTTGTTTGGCACGCCAAATCATCTCTGAGCAAAATTCATAACCGGTCGACTTCCAGTCGAGGTCATCAATGGCACGACGAGAATAAATACGCAGGCCCGACTGTGAATCTGTTACATTGATACCAAACAAGAGCTTGGTGATCAAGCTCAAGCCTTTATTGCCGAGCACCTTCGTCTTAGACATACCAGTGCTATCAATGAGACGACTGCCAATGAGTAAATCTGCCTGGCGCTCATCGATCTGCGCGATACCCGCCAGCACATCCTCTGGCGCGTGCTGGCCATCGGCATCCATCGTGGCGGCAATGTCATAGCCATGCTGCCGAGCGTAGGATAGGCCAGTTAAAGTTGCGCCGCCCGCACCAGAGTTAAGGATATGATCGATCGTAATGGCACCACCTTTTTTGGCTTGGGTAAGTGTGTCGTCCTTCGACCCGTCATTCACTAGTACGACGTCGATCGCATAGCCAGCGGCCTTAGCTTTGGCAAAGACTCGCCTGGATTGTTTGATCACGTCCTTGATGACCGTCGCTTCGTTGTAGGCTGGGACGATCACACAGACTGTCTTGGTATTCGTTTTCATATTGGTATTATTATACTACGCCGAGAGGTAATTTCCGTAGCCTGATTTTTTTAGTGGTGCAGCAAGCTCGGCAAGCTGCTCGTCGGTGATCCAGCCATTGGTATGCGCCGTCTTTTCGGGGCTGCCAACGACTTGGCCGGTGCGGTTCTGCACAACACGTACAAAGTCCTCGGCGTCGGTCAGGCTGCTAATCGTCCCAGTATCAAGCCATACATCACCATTGTCTAGTGTCTGCACCTTTAGTTTGCCGCGGCGCAGATACTCAGCATTTACAGAGGTAATCTCTAACTCGCCGCGGTCGCTTGGCTGGACGTTCTTCGCAATTTCTACCACATCATTGTCGTAGAAATAGAGTCCTACCACTGCGAAGTTCGACTTAGGTTGGGCGGGCTTTTCTTCAATCGACACCGCATGATTGTTATCGTCAAAGGCTACGACGCCATACCGCTCTGGGTCGGATACTTTGTAGGCAAAAACCACACCACCATCTGGGTCAGTGCAGGCACGCAGCGAATCATCGAGCGCTGCGCCATAGAAGATATTGTCGCCCAAGACGAGCGCCACCTTGTCGTTACCAATAAATTCCTCACCAATGATAAATGCCTGCGCCAAGCCATCGGGGCTGGGCTGAATGGCATATTGCAGATTAATACCCCACTGCGCACCATCACCAAGCAAGCGCTGGAAGCCTGCTTGATCAGCTGGGGTAGTGATGATGAGGATGTCGCGAATCCCGGCTTGCATCAGTGTAGTGAGAGGGTAGTAGATCATTGGCTTGTCATAAATAGGCATCAGCTGTTTGCTAATTGCTTTAGTAATCGGCCACAGGCGCGAGCCCGAACCACCTGCCAAAATAATACCTTTCATACGTAAAACTCCTTATGTTCTAACTATATACTTATCATACCAGATAAAGTAATAGTACCATAATACCGAAGATAATGGGAATATATAACAGTGTGCGAAGAGTCAGTCACTCTAGATAGTGCGCGAAGTCAAACAAAATTATTCACGTCGTGAGATGATAACCTAAAAGCTATGACAAATAGCCAAGGACTACTTTAATGAGTATTTAGAGTAACATATTCACGTAGTGCCTCGCGCCAGTCTTGGCTGATGAAGCCAGTTGCATGGAGTTTATCAAGGCTGAGGTCGCTATTGAGCGGTCGCGGCGCGATACCAGGCTTATTGGCAAAATAGTCGGTGGTGGTTGTATCTGTTACTGGTAAGTCGTCACGCCCTGCTAAGGTAAAGATCTGCCGTGTGATGTCTGCCCAGCTTGCCAATGAGCCACTATTTGTCACATTGTAGGTGCCATATGGCGCTTTGTTCTCTACCAAGTGGTCAATCGCCCGAGCAATCTCTGGCGTGAAACTCAGGCGGCCGATTTGGTCTACTACCACTGTTGGCGCGATATTTTTTGCGGCTAGTCCGAGCATCGTTGTCACGAAATTTTTACCATCGCCGATCACCCAGCTGGTGCGGATAATATAGTGCCGTGGCGTGGTGCTCGCGGCAATGTCGCCTGCTGCTTTGGATGCACCATAGACACTTAAGGGGCTAAATAGCTCATCTTCGGTATGTGGTGCTGTCTCACCATCAAAAACGTAATCGCTCGACACATGAACCAAGGTAATGTCTTGCTCGGAGCAGATACGAGCAAGCTGTCCCACCGCTTGGGCATTAATGCGCCAGGCTGCTGCGCGGCCCTCCGATGTTTCTGCGCCGTCAACATTGGTATAAGCAGCAGTGTTGATGATTGTCTTAATACCGGACCAGTCGAAGGTTGCAATAGCTGCTGCGTCACAGAGGTTAAGGTCATTATGCCCAACCGCCCGAGCACTAGGGTATTGCTGCTGCATTGCTTTGGCTAATTGCCCGTTGGCACCAATGATGAGGGTAGAGGTGTAATCTGTCATGCACGCTTCCTTTCTTTTTATAATTCCATTGGCTGTACGTCGCGCAGGAGTGGGTGCGCAGCATCTTTGTGCGAGATGATCGCCTGATCTTTGCCGAGTGGCCACGCAATATCCAGCGCTGGGTCAAAGAGGTTAACAAAGGTATAATGCGCATCTGGTGACCAGTGGGCGTCAACCAGGTAGGTATATGCCACATTATCGTCCAGTGTCTGGTAACCATTTGCCACGCCCTTGGGCACGAACACCGCTGTACCAGGATTAATTTCTACAGAGAATGTGTGGCCAAAGGTTGGGCCTTGGCGCACATCACACCATGCACCGAACACGCGGCCATTCGCGGTACTAATGAACTTGTTCCAGGGCTCAGCGTGTAGCCCACGTGTTGCACCAGCTTTGTCATTGAAGCTGATATTGTTTTGTACAATGGTAAAGGCAGGTAGCCCCAGCGCTTCCATCTTCTCCTTCTGGTAATTTTCTTTGAACCACCCACGGTTGTCACCATGGACAGGCAGTTTAACAACGAATAGCCCTGGGATTGGCGATTCAG
>ERZ772967.3103-NODE-3103-length-10295-cov-3.045996_pt1 | contig 10295 bp, 9 predicted proteins | sample MGYA00511677_ERZ772967 | MGnify/ENA primary metagenome ERZ772967 (study PRJEB29015, sample SAMEA2737931) | human oral metagenome | biome: human oral; feature: human-associated habitat; material: dental | place: China | collected 2146 ...
CCGAGCCATGTGACAGCTATACGGTGGCTCACCGCACAGCCTGATATTGCTATTCGGCAAGCATCCTACTCGCGTATCATCACCGTGCGATAATCCGGATCCATATACTCGTACCCGAAAGTTCTAAATATGTGCTCGTACTTCTTGTGAGTCATAGCGAGTACACGGCTATCATTTGGAGCTACCGTCAGCAGATAGTCGTCAATTTCCTTATATAGCTGCATATCTATTCCGCTGTCCTCGAACTCGGGTGCAATCATCACATCCGTAATCAAGAAATACATAGCACCGTCACCCGAAACTCTGCCGAACGCTGTAAGCTCGCCATCAATATAGAGCCCGACCATAAACAGGCCATCCCTGAGCGCCTTGATAATCGTCTTGGGATTGCGCTTTCGTGCTCCACATCTATTCATGAGCTTGATGAGCTCTGTCGGGAGCGTCCTGTTGATGCGAACTTCAGATTTGATCATAATATCTATTTCTCAGTTGCTCCTTTAGCAGCCGCTCTAACCTCAGCTGCCTTCTTAGCGATTGCTTCTCTTGCTTCTTCAATCTCAGGCGAAAGCTCTCCGTCTTCCTCATCAGCTTCCTGAGCTTCTTCGTGCACCTCAGCTGATTCGACAGCTTCAGCTTCTGCTTCTTCCGCTTCGGATTCTACAGAATCAGACGAAGCCTCAGTCTCCTCGGCTGTCTCATCACTGTCCATGGCATCAGATGAATCCTCTTCAACCTGAGCTCCCGCTGTCTTAATTCCTTTCTCTGCCTTAGCTGCTTCGATTAGCGCCAGCTCCTCCGCACTCATGTAATTATCGGGATTGAGCTTTCTCACCTCAGTCAGAACTACCGATACCGTAAACAGCAGAACTGCGAACACGATATAAGACAAGCTCTGGTTCAGAATGTAGGAAAGCGCATCTCCGAAATGCTGACCTATTGTCGATCCGTAAGTTTTAAAATAGTTTCTCAAATATGAAATCGAATTGAAAATAGCGTAGAGCGCATATACTGACACAATTCCGGTGCACACATACAATCCAATAGTAACCTTCGATCTCTTAAGCTTCTTGTTGTTCATAACGTAAACCTTTCCTTAATCTAATTAATATCATTCTCAATAGTGCAATTGAAATATTAGCATATTCGTCCATGTATGCAAATGAAATCCACGTGGTTGTTATGTGAACGCAGCCACGCATTTTAGCCTAACAAATGCCCCAATCCACAGGGTCAATCCCCTGGCGCACGAGAAATTCATTTGCACGAGAGAAGTATTTCCCTCCAAAAAAACCTCTGTATGCTGAGAGAGGACTCGGATGCATGCCGGCTATCACGAGATGCTGTTTGTTCGTTATCAGCGGCAGCTTAGACTTGGCGTTGGACCCCCAGAGAATAAAGACCAGAGGCGTCTTGCGCTCGTTGAGCTTCTCTATCACCGCATCTGTCAGCTGCTCCCAGCCTCTGCCGCGGTGCGAATTCGCCTCATGCTCCCTGACGGTCAGCGCTGTATTGAGCAGCAACACGCCCGACTTTGCCCAGGGAATCAGACAGCCGTTGTCATATGGTGGCGGTTCAATGCCGAGATCCGACCGGATCTCCTTAAAAATATTTACCAGCGAAGGCGGCTGCTTGATACCCTTTTGAACTGAAAAGGCCATACCATGCGCCTGTCCCGCCTCGTGGTATGGATCCTGCCCGAGCAGCAGAACCTTAACATCATCATATGGAGTGTATTTAAAAGCCGTAAAAATCTCATCCCTGGGAGGAAACACTGTGCACGAAGCATATTCCGCATCGAGGAACTGCTCGAGCTCCTTATAATACGGTTTTTCCATCTCACGTGCCAGCACCTGATCCCAGTCATTACCAATTATCATATCCGAACCTCATAATCAACCTTTTCCGACAAAATTCTTCCCATTGCATTTCGCAAGTCACATTGTTAATTATCATTCATTATTCATCGGACTCGCCAACACCATTATGCCAAATCCGTTATAGAGCTTAGACTTGCCTCCAAATTGCAAAATCACATCAAGTCATTATATAGCATGAAGTGCATAGATTCGTTTATTTATTTCTTTCTTGCATGCTTAGCCGGGTGCAGCCTCTCCTGCCCGGCATCATATATCCTGTACACCAGGTATGCCATGAGTGATCCGATGACAGCTCCACACAGCACATCACTTGGATAGTGCACTCCTACGTACAGCCGAGACAACACCATCAGAACGGCGAGCAAAAGAGCGGGGATGCCGTATTTCTTAGGGAAATACAGGTAAATGCTCATCGCTACTGCGAACGAGCTCGCGGAATGCCCTGACGGGAACGATGCATCATCCTGTTTCTCTATCAGAAGACGCACCTTGTCGAAGGTCTCATACGGTCTCGTTCTGTCAACCAGATTCTTGATCAAAAGGTTGTTGAGCAGATATGTGAGACCCAGCGCCACCAGCGCTAGAAATCCGTATTTCCTGGTCTTCTTAAACAGCATCAGTATCAACGCGATAACAATCCACATCGCGCCGGTGTTGCCCATGTGGGTAAATACTCTGACTACCGGCGTCAGAGCGTCATGGATCACAAGGTGCTGGAACTTGATCAGCAGTGATCCGTCGATATTTTGAATAGCTTCAAGCATATATCCCCCCCTGTGCCGCTATACGAGGTCATACGAGCCCTTATCTCTGTCTATATAAATCTTGTGCAGTCTCATGCCGAAATCGCACAGTATCTCATAATTAATCGTGCCGATCTTATCAGCCAGCTCCTCTGCAGGAATCTCGTCATCGCCCGAGCGTCCCATGATTACCACCTCATCTCCGGCCCTAACCTCCGGCACGTCGGTAACATCTATCATACACTGATCCATGCAAATACTTCCCACGACCGGCACACGATGTCCGTTCACCAGCACTTCCGCCTTCCCTGTGAGTGTTCTGGCATAGCCGTCTGCATATCCAATTGAAATGGTAGCAATCTTGCTCTCACGCTCTGTGATAAACCTTCGCCCATAGCTTATTGCCGTGCCGGCCGGAACAGTCTTGAGGTGAACGATATAGGCTTTTACAGACATTACGGGCTCTAGATCAAGTCTGGACTTATCTACCTCATCGGACGGATAGCACCCGTACATGATGATCCCCGGTCTTACCGCATCGAAATGTGTCCTCGGATAGTCCATGATGGCCGCGCTGTTAGCGATACTCAACATAGGAAGACTGATGCCGCAGCCCGCAAGCTCCTCGTAGAAATCGTTGAACAACGACAGCTGCTTGTCGGTATATGAAGAATCGGCTTCATCGGATGTTGAGAAATGCGATATCATGCCGATGATACGGATCCCGTCGAGCTCATCCATCTCCTCTATTTCAGTCCTTGCAAGCTCCTTTTCAAACGGTGTTTCTATCCTGTAGCCGATGCGCCCCATACCTGAATCTATAGCTACCAGGCAGTCGATAACGTCATTGGTCTCTCCGGCGATATTGGCTATCGCCCCGGCTCTCTCCAACCCTCCAATCACTATGGTCAGCCTCTGTTCGATTACAATATCCACGCACTCCTGTGGTACAAAGCCAAGGATAATAATAGTCTCGTTAAATCCGGCCTCGCGTAGAGTCAGGGCTTCTTCGACTGTAGCAACCGCAAAGCGCGATACACCATTTGAACGGAGAACCTTGGCACAGCGAACGCTGCCGTGTCCGTAGGCATCAGCCTTGACTATTCCGATGATTTCAGCGCTTCCTATAGCCTCTTTGATTGCCTTGATGTTGTGATCGAGCGCCGAAAGGTCTATCTCCACCCACGTCTGGCGCATTGATTCCTTATACATGCGATACCTCTTCAATTACGGAATTCCTGACAGCCACTCCGTCAGGAATTGTTACCTATCTGCAGGTTATTTAACTTTTAAAAATCCGCTTCGCAAATCGTCTGCAAAGTTTAATTCGATTTATTATGATTGTCTCCGGCAGCTAGCGGATGATTAGCTCATCGCGAGACGGGCCGTTTGATACCATCGATACGTGAACATCTATTTCCTGTTCAATTCTCTCGATGTACGCCTTGCATTCAGACGGAAGTTCATCGTAGCTCTTGATGCCTCTGATATCTGTCTTCCACCCCGGAAGCGCCTCATATACCGGTTTGGCCTTCTCGAGCAGCGGTGTGTTAGGGAAATCCTTAGTCACCTTGCCGTCAATCTCGTATCCAACGCATATCTTGAGCTCATCCAGATATCCAAGCACGTCAACTACTGTAACTGCAACCTCTGTAGCCCCCTGCATCATGCAGCCGTATCTGGTAGCAACAGAATCGAACCAGCCGACTCTACGAGGTCTGCCGGTCGTTACGCCGAATTCGCCACCGTCGCCGCCGCGTTTACGCAGCTCGTCAGCCTCGTCCCCGAATAGTTCGCTGACAAACGCGCCTGCACCTACTGCCGAAGAATATGCCTTTACAACCGTAATGATTCGCTCAATAGCATAAGGTGGGATTCCGGCACCGGTAGCGCCAAAGCCTGCGAGCGTAGAAGACGATGTGACCATAGGATAGATACCGTGGTCTGTGTCCTTAAGTGCTCCGAGCTGTCCCTCCAGCAGGATATGCTTGCCGGCGCGGAGGGCGTCGTTTAACACCTGCGAAGTATGCGCAACGTATGGCTTTAGCAGCTCCGCATATTCCAGCAGCTCTGCGTAAATATCTTCTGCCTTGATCTGCGGCTTGTGATACAGGTTCTCGAGCAGCACATTTTTGATACTGCAGACATTCCTGATTCTCTCCATCAAGAGGTCCTTATCCGAATAGAGATCTGCAACCTGAAAACCAATCTTCGCATACTTATCCGAAAAGCAAGGCGCTATGCCAGCCTTGGTCGAACCGAAGGAATGACCGGCGAGCCTCTCCTCTTCGTAAGCGTCCAGCGCCATGTGATATGACATAACCAGCTGAGCTCTGTCCGAAATGATAATCTTGCCATGCGGAACACCTGCATCTTCAATGGATACGAGCTCTTCGATGAATTTCCCGGCGTTTACTGCCACTCCGTTGCCCAGAACACTGACAGCGTCCTTGTTAAAAATGCCGGATGGCATGAGGTGGAGTCCGAACTTTCCAAACTCGTTCTTGATGGTGTGTCCGGCGTTGCTGCCGCCCTGAAACCTAACGATATAATCGGATTCCTGTGCGAGTACGTCTGTAATTTTACCCTTGCCTTCATCACCCCAATTGGCACCTACAACTGCTGTGATCATAAAAACCTCCTTGCGCATTGCGCCTTAGCGCTTCTGCCTTGACTTTATGACCCCGTCAAGCCCCGCGCAGGACCGACCTTCTGTAAAGCCAGCTAATAAAACTCTACCCTATTGATACAAAATGTTTATTAAATATAGATTAAAAATCCTTTAAACATATTCAATCTTACTTGTGTTGCGCCAGATGCCCATCTTTTCAGCTTCCCGGATCAGCGCTTCTCTAAAATCAGGATGCGCCACGCTGATTAAACTTTCGGCTCTCTGCCATGTCGACTTACCCTTAAGATTGACTGCGCCATACTCCGTCACTACGTAGTGTGTCGCTGTACGCGGGGTGGTGATAATCGATCCGCGTGGAAGTATCGGATGAATAAGTGATACCATCTCTCCATCCGGCTTCACTCTGGTCGAATGTGTGCACATGAAGCTCTTGCCGTTCCGGGAAAGGAAGGCTCCGAGCACGAAATCAAGCTGACCGCCTGTACCTGTAAGCTGTCTGAAGCCTGCGCTCTCCGAGCACACCTGCCCATAGAGGTCGACTCCGACGCAGCTGTTAATCGATATGAAGTTGTCTATCTGCGATATGGTGTGCACGCTGTTGACGTAATCAACCGGGGCGGCACAGCAGATGGGGTTATCATCTATGAAATCATACAGCTCCTTGCTGCCAACCGCTGCCGTGTACACGGTCAACCCCTTGTCCAGCTTCTTGTTGTTGGTCAGCTTGCCCGCATAATACAGGTTCATGAAGGAGTCAACAATGACCTCGCTGTGACCACCGAGATCACGGATGTCGGACTCAGCCAGCAGAGCGCCGATTGCATTTGGCACTGCTCCGATACCGAGCTGCAGCGTGCTCTCGTTTCTGATTCGCTCCACAATTGACTCCGCAATCCTCCTATCCTCAGGGCTCGCAGGCGCTGCCTTGAACTCAGCGAGCTCCGGGCTGTCGCCCTCTATGATGTAGTTTACATCGGAGATATTGATATGCGACTCGTAGCCGAGTGCTATCGGCATCTTCTCGTTGACCTCAACGATGACAATCTTGGAATTCCTGATGATTCCGAGCAGATCGGCGTTGGTTGGCCCAAAGTTGAAGTTGCCATATCTGTCCATCGGAGCCACCTGGATGCAGCAGATGTCAAATCCGTTGTTCTCCTGGCCCCAATATAGCGGTTCTTCGTTGAATAGGATCGGCACGTACCAGCAGTCCCCCGCGCTTGCCATCTTGCGATCCATGCCGGTATAATGCGACGAGTAAAATCTCACTGTGTTGACGTCCCTTGTTGCCTTAAAGGTCTCAAGTAAGTTGTTCCTCACTGCAACCTCTGTCTGTATCTCTAATCCACGAAGGAGGGTGTCTGTCTTGAGGCGGTTCCCGAGCGATGGAGCTGCCGGTTCCCACGCCAAAGTGCAGCCTGTAGTTGCTCTTGACCAGGCTCGCTGCGAATTCCGCGTCGATGAGCTTGGTCTTATACTCGCTCTGCACCTGACTGATATCATACATAGTCTTTCCTCCATCTTCATAAATTCGTCACTAACTGCCACCCCCTTTTTGTGGCGATAGGACAAAAATATTCTAGCGCATTTATGGCTGAATTTCAAGTATTCCGGCGCGTACGGGGGCCTCCTTCTAGGGGCGTTCTGAGATTCCATACTTGTCTTATCCTATCTGTTTTCTATCTGTTCTTAACTTCTCTTATCTTTAAATTAATTTACAGATTTTTGTCGAGCTCTCATTTATCTCTGTCTTAAATATCTTGGATATAAATGCATTTGAAAATATATCTCTCACCTGCTTCAGTCCGGCTTCGTCAGATAACCGAGCTTACTATTTACAGCAAATCAAAAAGGCGATCAAATCTACTTCGATCGCCTTTTCGTCTGCTGTTCTTGTGCTGTTCTTGTTTGGTCGGCTCGGGATGTCAGATTCCGCTCTGATATTTCAGGCATTTAATCTGTCACCGCCTGCGACTAATTCCTTATGCGTCTCCTTGAAACGAGCAGTCCTATAACCGCCGCTGCAGAGATAAGCATCACTGCCAGATACGCGATGAATCTGTTCGTATCTCCTGTCTTAGGTCTCGTAATCTCCTTAGGTGTATGGCTGTTGGTGATGATGATGTTGCCATGATCCTTATCATCCACGCTCACCGTATAACCCGAAGGACTTCCTTCCTCCTTAACGGTATACTTTATATCCTTTCCATTAGCCTTCTTAGGAAGCCTGTTCCATGTATAGCTCCAATTGCTTCCTGCCTTAAGCTCAACAGCTTCTCCCTTCTTCTCTCCGTTCGCATAGAGCTGTACTTTGATACGTTCAGGTCTTATTCTATCCTTATCGTTGCTGTCGTTCCATCTCTTGGTTACGGTTACAGAGGTTTCCTCAGGAGTATAGCTATTTTTGATATCATAGCCTTCTATCTCGGTATTGTAGTCATCTACGGTATTTTCCGTTACGGTGTACTTGATCACCCTTCCGTTTTCGTACTTCGGAAGATCGGTAAAGCTGTATTTCCAGTCGGTAGCTGCTGTAGCCTTAACCTCCTTCACCTTCCTGCCGTCAGCCAGAAGATTTACCGTAATTGACTCCGGACGTTTTCCATCTTGATTATCATTATCACTCCATGTCTTCTGTCCTTCCACTTTGGTCTTCTCAGGTACATGCTTGTTAGTGATGATTATATTGCCCTGGCTGTCTTCACCATACGATGTGGTGTAATTATCTACTTCCCCTACTTCTTTTACCGTATACTTTATAGGTATTCCTGCTGCGTTCTTTGGAAGCTTTGCCCATGTATGAGTCCAACTATTTCCTTCGTTGAGCGTTACTTCTTCTCCTACTTTTTTATCATTTCCATACAGCTGCACCTTGATGCTGCTTGGACGCTTTCCATCCTGGTTGTCTGCATCCTCCCACTTCTTGGTTACCTTTACACTGGTTTCTTCAGGCTTATAGCTGTTTTTAATGTTAAATCCATCAACTTTAGATGTATACCCTTCCACAGGCGCTTCTTCTACAGTATATGTGATTTCTTTACCTTCAGAATCGTATTTAGGTAAATCCGTGAAGCAATACTTCCACTTCCCGTCTGCGCCAGCCTTAACTTCTGTTTCTTTAACAGGCTTTCCGCCGGCCAGAAGGTTTACTATAATTTTCTCAGGGCGCTTATGATCCTGATTATTTCCGTCATCCCAGGTCTCTTCACCGCAGATATTTATTTTAGGTATCGATTTATTCTTAACAGTTTTTAAAACGGCTTTATCCGCGCCGAAGTCAGCAGGCTTAACATGAATCGGAGTTGTGAGCGGCATATAGCCTTCAGGAGCTTTTATCTCTTTTATTGTATAATTATCCTTAAGCAGGCCTCCGAGACTGCCGTTTCCATCGCTGTCTGTGGTGATTTCTCCGACTTTTGCATGTGAAGAATCCCTTATAACCTCAAAAACCGCTCCTGCCAGCTTCTTGCCGTCCTCGCTCTCCTTGTGAATCTTTATAGTGTAATTGTAACCGTTCGCTTCACCGCCGGATTGCTGGTAGAGAGCCTTAACAACATCATCTATAAGCTTCCCGTTATTAGTTTCTGCAAAAATTCTATTTTTAATAATTTCCTGATTCGTCGGAGTATAAGCCAGTTTTACATCATATTTAATCAGATAACCTTCTCCGCTTATATTATCAAAACGAACTGTAAAACTGTTCCCGTCATACTGGAGAGGGAACTGGTCGGTGACGTCGACTTCATTTTTCAGAGAATAATACCCGCCTCCGGCAGGAAGTTCCCATTTACCTTTTTTAACCTGAACGCTACTCTTTACATAAGAAACCGATTCAGATTCAAGAGTATCCTTTACCTTGATATATTGGCAGCTACCGCCTTTTGCATTGACACGAATCCTGCAGTGTACAATCGTAGGGTCATCTTTATCGAAGAAAGACCACTTCGTAATCTCCTCATCAGGGTTGTCACTCTGTATTCCGGTATAATTCAAAGTCCCTAAATCGAAGGTTTGTCCGTGTGGTATCTCAATCTTAAGATGCAGCGTCTGAGGCTTCTTAACCACACTGGAGTCTACAATGACAGTAACATGAAGCGACCCCGTAATATCCGAAAAGGATTATTCTGGTAGAATCAGACTAACTTGGTTTTTCAGCATCGCTGCTCCCAAATGTAAGATTTACGATTTCTGACGGATTCTTCAAACAATTAAACTCTATTTGCTTTCTATATTCCGACGGTGGTATCCCTGTTTGCTTCTTAAATGAGGTGGAAAAACCGGCAACCGTATCAAAGCCTACTTTCTCTGCGAGCTCTTCTATGGATAAATCTGAATCAGCCAATAAATGAGAAGCGTAGTCGGCTTTCTTGGACATAATATATTCAGTAATAGTGCACCCTGTAAATTGCTTGAATAAAATTTTCAGCTTTGTTGTGCTCATATTCGCTAACCTGGAAAGCTCCGCCAGCTTTATTGTGTGTGAAAAGTTATCATCAATGTACTGAATAACACGAACGATACTTTCATAATCCGTGCTTTTTTTAGGCAATCTTCCATTTCCCATTTCAAGCACCGCGGACATCAACGCATAAGCCCCTGCTATGTAATACAGTTCCGCGGACATTCCATTCAGAGAGCAGGCATATATTTTTTTAAGAACATTCATAATTTCGGATGACCAATTGTGCTCTCCTCCCATGTTTTTCAAAATCTCAAGAGGGCTTGCTTCCTGCGCGGTAAAAAGAGTATCAAGATGCGTTTTATAAAATGAAGGAGAATACAGAACCTCAGTGTAAGCAACTCGGCTTCCTTTGCGCATTAAAGTATTTATAGGCGTGCCATTTTCTTCTAAATAGGCGACTATTTTGCCCGGTGGAAGATGCTTGGCGTATTCAAGCCGAAGCGATATATAAAGCGAATCGTTCGGCATTGTAAGCTCTGTATCCTTTAGAAAATAAAAATCACATTTTGTAATCACAAAATGCTCTCCATGAGGCAAAACCCAGAAATACCCCTGTGTTATATAATCATCTCCTTGAAAGA
>ERZ772967.3105-NODE-3105-length-10287-cov-17.784109_pt1 | contig 10287 bp, 5 predicted proteins | sample MGYA00511677_ERZ772967 | MGnify/ENA primary metagenome ERZ772967 (study PRJEB29015, sample SAMEA2737931) | human oral metagenome | biome: human oral; feature: human-associated habitat; material: dental | place: China | collected 2146 ...
TCGTCGCCGGGAGGATGAAGGCGAGGCCGAGCTTGAGGTCGGAGCGTGGCTTGCGTTGCCGACGCGATGGTCGTGCGACCGGGGTCGAGGTTGACATCGGGTCTCCAAATCGACGGTGATGAGGGAAAACGGGTCGAAGACGGATGGGTGGGGTAGGGACGGGTGGAGGAAGGCAGGACGGACCGGCGACTCGGAGGGGCGCCGAGTCCTCAGTCGACGGCGCTTACGCGCAGCAGGACGAGGTGGTCGGGGTGCAGCACCGGCAGCGCCAGCCCTGTGGTGGTCAGGTAGGAGCCCGGCAGGGTGACGCCCTGGGCCATCCAGCCCGCCGCCAGACGCAGCTCGGGGTAGGCCGGCGCAGCCAGGCGCACGTGATAGCGGCGCGAAGGGGCCAGGCCGGGCAGCGGGCGCGGCGCCGTGGGCCAGGCCAGGAGCTGGCCCAGCGAGGCGATCTCGAACAGGGCGTCGGAGCCGTCAGAGGCGACGACCCCCTCAATGCGCAGCACGTCGTCGTCGGGCAGGTCCGCATGGACCGTCACTCCCGAGTGCAGCAGGCCGCGCAGCTCCTTGTGCAGCGCGATGATGGAGGCCAGGCGCTCGCGGGTGGCGTCATCGGCCTCGGTGAGGTCCCACTCCACACCCATATGGCCCCACAGGGCGGTACCGGCCCGGAAGTCGAGATCGAGGTCGCGCAAGGTGGTGTGGGCCCGTCCCGAGCCGACGTGGGTTCCCACCATCTCGGGAGGAAGCAGCAGCGTGGTGCCGCGCTGGATGTTCTGGCGGTCATGGGCATCGATGCAGTCCGAGGCCCACACCCGTTGAGTGCGCTCCATGATCCCCAGGTCGATGCGGCCGCCGCCGCCGGCGCAGGACTCGATCTCCAGGGAGGGGAAGCGCTCATGGAGCGCATCCAGGAGGCGGTAGACGGCCAGGGTCTGGTCGTGGACGGCGGCCGCCCCCTGGTGCCCCGCGGTGGGGTCGGAGACCTCATGCCCCGTGGCCAGCAGAGGGGAGTTGTGGTCCCACTTGAGGTAGGCGATGCCAAGGCGCTCCACGAGGGTGGAGACGGCGTCGAACAGGTAGTCCCAGGCGCCGGGGGCGGACAGGTCCAGGACCCGCTGGTGGCGGTGCTCGGGCGCTCCACCGGCGCCGTCGGACAGGATCCACTCAGGGTGGGTGCGGGCCAGCTCGGAGTCGACGTTGACCATCTCCGGCTCGAACCACAGGCCGAACTCCATGTCCAGGGCGTGGACGTGCTCCACGAGTGGCTCCAGGCCGTTCGGCCAGGCCTCGGGGGAGACCTGCCAGTCGCCCAGTCCCGAGGTGTCGTCGCGGCGGGAGCCGAACCAGCCGTCGTCCAGGACGTAGCGCTCGATACCGACCTGGGCGGCGGCGTCGGCCAGGGCCTTGAGCTTGTCCAGGTCGTGGTCGAAGTAGACGGCCTCCCAGGTGTTGAGCAGCACCGGGCGGGGGCGTTCGGGGTGAGCCGGGTGCGAGCGCAGCCAGGCGTGGCTGCGGTGGGCCAGGGCGTCCAGGCCCTCGCCCCAGGAGAAGACCGTCCACGGAGAGGTGTAGGTCTGACCGGGGGCCAGCGAGACCTCGCCCGGCAGGAGCAGCTCTCCGGCTCCCAGGAGCTTGCGGCCCGAGGCCGGGTTCATCGCCAGGTGGCGGACGTTGCCGGACCATGCTGCGTGAACGCCGTGGACGCGCCCGCTGCGCCATCCGAAGCCGGTGGGGCCGGCTGCCAGCCAGGTGACGGCGTCGTGCCCCGGGCGTCCCTCCCAGGACTCGCGAAGGCGAGTGCCCGGGGTGAAGGGGGTGCGCACGAGCCGACGCTCCTGGACATGGTGTCCGGTGGTGTCCAGCAGCTCGTCGGCGCTGTCGGGCAGCGGCAGTACCGGCGTGAGCTCGCCGACGACGAGGTCGGCTCCCTGCTCACCGTCGGACTCGGGGCGGTCATTGCGTACCCAGGCGCGTAGACGTACCAGGCCGCAGGGTTCCAGGCGCAGCTCAGTGCCCAGGGTCAGCGCGTGGGCGGTGTCGGTTCCGCTGGAGCGCACAACGAGGGCGGTCCCGGCCGGGGTGTCCTCGGAGCCCTCCTCGTGGGTGAAGGCGGTGGGGTGGGGCGAGAAGGCCGAGCCGTCGGTGCGTGAGAGCGCCACAGCGGGACGTGAGTTCCAGCCCAGGTGGGCCAGGGGCAGGATCGGCAGGTCGTTGGTGATCCAGGCGGTGTTGGTGCCCAAGGACGTCTGCGCGGCCAGGGCCGCGTCGGACAGGTCGTCACCGCTGACGTCACCCAGGTCAGGGCCCCAGTGGCGCACCACCGGGAAACGGTCGTCGGGCAGGTCGAGGACCACGGAGGTGTCGGCGCATCGCAGATGGAGGGTCATCATCGTCCTTCCAGGGGAGGGGGAGGAACCGGGAGCGATTCCTTGTAAGATGAAAATAATTGACAATGCTAGATTTTGCAAGGGTTTGCTCTACAGTGTCGGTACGACGTGGATGGCGGTGAACGTCGTCCCAGGTCACAGGCCGTGCGGCCCCAGTGGCAGCTGACGACGATGGGAGTGGGAGTCGACGATGGGCGTTGGACGCAGCCTCGGCGCCAGGGCGCTGCTCGCCCTGATCTCCGCCGGCCCCATGAGTCGCGGCGACCTCGCCGAGCGCCTAGGGCTGTCCGCGGCGACGACGACACGCACGGTGCGCCCCCTCATCGAGGCGGGACTCATCGAGGAGCAGCCGCCGGTGGAGGTGGCCGGGCCGGGACGACCCACCCGCCTGCTGGCCGTCGTCCCGAGCAGTGCCACCGTTGCAGGCATCAAGCTCACAGATGACCGCCTCTACGCCGTCCTGACCGACCCTCTGGGCGAGGTCCTCATCAGTGACTCTCGGCCGTTGACCGACACCGATGCCGGCTCCGTGACCGCCCTCATCGCCTCGGTGGTGGCGCAGCTGGCCGAGCGCAGCGGGCGACGGCCCGACGCCATCGGAATCTCCCTGGGGGCGGCCGTCGTCGGGAGACGGACTGTGGTGGTGGCCAGCTTCCTGGGATGGCGCAACGTACCTCTGGCCGCCATGGTCACCGAGGCCACCGGGCTGCCCTGCGTCGCGGCCAATGATGTGCGCGCCTTCGCCTATGCCGAGGCATGGTTCGGGGCCGGCCACGGGAAGGACCCCTTCGCCATGGTCACCCTCGGCGCCGGGATCGGCTGCGGGGTCGTGGTGGATGGCGAGGTCGTCTCCGGTGCGCAGGGGGCGGCCGGCAGCGTCGGGCACCTGCCGGTGGATCCCTCGGGGCCCAGCTGCGAGATCGGGCACCCCGGGTGCGCTCGAGCCCTCGCCTCGACCCCCGGGATCCTGCGGGCGGCCGCCGAGCGCCTGGGGTGTGAGGTCGGCGAACTGAGCCTCGATCTGCTCCTGAGTCCCGACATGCGTCGCCGCAACAACGGCGTTGACGACGTGCTACGGCGCGCGGTGCTGGCGATCGGAAGGGTCGTGGGGACTCTCATCGCCTACGTCGACCCCGAGCTCGTCGTCGTCTCCGGGGAGGGGATCGCCGTGGTGGAGACCTACCGCGAGATCTTTGACGAGGAGGTGGGCGGCCTGCGGCACTGGGCCGCGGCACCCGTGCCCGTCCTGCTGCGCCCCTTCGAGTTCGACGAATGGGCGCGAGGGGCGGCCGCTCTGGCCCTGGATCAGTGGACGGTGGTCGCAGGCGGCCGGTGAAGGCGGCTCTTGGCCGGGCGTGCGCACTGTGACAGGAACCATGTCTAGGAAATAGGTCCTAGCGAGATCCTGGAATAAGGGTGCCCTTAGATTGTGCCCATGAGTCGTCGCACCACCATTGCCCTGTCGACCGCCGGCCTCCTGGCCGCCGGAGCCGCCCTCGCACTGGCCGTACGTCCGGCCCGCCACGACGTCCCCGACGTCGCCGCCGGCACGGGCAGCCGCCGTCCGCCCCGCGTCGTCATCGCCGGTGGCGGCTACGTCGGCTTCTGCGTCGCCCGGGCCCTGCGCGCCCAGCTCAACCTCGACCAGGTCGAGATCGCCATCATCGACTCGCGCGCCTACATGACCTACCAGCCCTTCCTGCCGGAGGTCGCGGCCGGCTCGATCCAGCCGCGCCACGTCGTCGCCCCCCACCGCCGTAACCTCGACGGCGTCACCATCATCACCGGCGCCGTCACCGCCATCGACCACGCGGGCCGCACCGTCACCGTGCGTCCCCCGACCCCCCAGTCCACGCACGAGCGGGTCGAGCCCTACACCCTGACCTACGACCACCTCGTCATCGCCCTGGGCGCCGAGGCCCGCACCCTGCCGATCCCCGGCCTGGCGGAGCAGGCCATGGGCTTCAAGCAGGTCGAGGAGGCCACCGCCCTGCGCAACCGGGTCCTCACCCGCATCGAGGACGCCGCCTCCACCTGGGACACCGAGCGCCGCAGGCGCCTGCTCACCTTCGTCTTCGTCGGAGGAGGCTTCGCGGGCGTCGAGGCCATCGCCGAGCTCGAGGACATGGCACGCGCGACCGTGCGCACCATCCCTTCCATCGAGCAGCGCGACGTCCGCTTCGTCCTCGTCGAGGGCTCGCGCCGCATCCTGCCCGAGCTCACCGAGGAGCTCTCCGGCTACGGGCTCCAGCAGCTGCGCGAGCGCGGCATCGACGTGCGGCTCAACACCTTCCTCAACTCCTGCGTCGACGGCCACGTCGTCCTGTCCGACGGCACCGAGTTCGACGCCGACACCATCGTGTGGACCGCCGGCGTCAAGGCCGCCCCGGTGCTGCAGACCGCCTCCGATCTGCCCATCGACGCCCGCGGCCGTGTCACCGCGCTGCCCACCCTCCAGGTGGCGCGCGAAGGCGCGCCGGTCGAGGGAGCCTGGGCCGCCGGCGACTGCGCCGCCGTCCCGGACCTGACCTCCGAGGACCCCGAGGCCACCTGCGCCCCCACCGCCCAGCACGCGGTGCGTCAGGCCAAGCTGCTGGCTGACAACCTCGTGGCCGTCCTCGCCGCCGGGGACGAGAACGGTGTGCCTTTGAAGTCCTACGCGCACGCGAACCTGGGTACCGTGGCCTCCCTGGGCATCGGCAAGGGCGTCGCCCGCATCATGGGCCGGGACCTGCGCGGCTTCACCGCCTGGACCGCTCACCGCGGCTACCACGTCTACGCGATGCCGACTCTCAACCGGAAGGTGCGCATCATGATGGACTGGCTGGCCGCCGTCGTCTTCCGTCGCGACCTGGCCTCCTTCGGCTCCATCGCCGAGCCCGGCGCGGCCTTCGCCACGGCGGCCCGTCACGACGCCGACCTCGCCGCCCGCCGCAAGGCCGCCGACAGCGGGTCCTGAGCGCTCAGCCGTCGACGACGGCGTCGAACTTGTCTGCGTAGTCCTGGGCGCTGAGCAGATCCCCCTCAGCGCTGACCGTCACCGTGAACAGCCAGCCGGCGCCGTAGGGGTCCTCGTTGATGGTGCCCGGCTCGTCGACGACCGCCTCGTTGACGGCGACGACGGTGCCGCTCACGGGCGAGACGAGGTCCGAGACGGACTTGGTCGATTCGAGCTCGCCGCAGGGCTCGCCCGCCTCGACCTGGGCGCCGACCTCGGGCAGGTCGACGAAGACGACCTCACCGAGGGCGTCGGCGGCGACGGTAGTGATGCCCACGCGTGCGGGCTCACCGTCCTCCAGCCACTCGTGGTCGATGCTGTAGCGCAGGTGAGCGCGCACGCCCTGGGCCATGATGGGGTCCTTCCTGTCGGGTGGTGGTGGGTGGTGCGGGACGCCTTATCGGGTCCGCTTGTAGAAGGGGGAGTCGACGACCGTGACCTCCAGCGGCCTGCCGCGCACGTCGGCGACGAGCGCCGTGCCCACGGGCCAGGCGGGGGCGTCCTCACGCCAGGGACGCAGGAGTGCCAGGGCCACGGGGTGACCCAGGGTGGGTGACAGCAGGCCGGAGGTCACCGTACCGAGCCCCTCGCCGTCGTCGCCCAGCACCGGCGCACCGGCTCGGGCCGCACGCCGACCCTCAGCGGTCAGAGCGACCAGCACCGAGGTTCCCTCGGCGCCCTCCTGCTCGGCCCGGGCGGCCAGGGCGTCACGTCCGACGAAAGCACCCTTGTTGAGCCGCACCACCGCGCCCAGGCCGGCGTCGTAGGGCGTCATCCCCTCGTGGAGCTCGTGCCCGTACAAGGGCATCCCGGCCTCCAGTCGCAGGGAGTCGCGCGCCGCCAGCCCGCAGGGGGTCAGCGCCGGCACCGGCTCGCCGTCGATGACGGTGGGCTCCAGGGCCGCCGCGGCACTGGTGATGACCGTCCACAGGTCCACGGCGTCCTCCGCGCCGCAGAACAGCTCGAAGCCGTCCTCACCCGTGTAGCCGGTACGGGCCAGCAGCACCGAGTGCCCCGCCGCCGTCGCTCTGACGGCCGCGTAGAAGCGCAGGCGCTCCAAGAGCGTGGGACCGCACAGCACGTCCGGTCCGCAGTCTTCCTCCTCCGAGCCCTCAAGGGGCCTGAGAGCGTCGGGCATGGCGGCACCGGACTCGACGACGCCGACGAGCACCTCCTGCGCCCGCGGCCCCTGGACGGCGATGAGGCAGGTGCGCAGAGAGATGTCCTCGACCGTGCAGTCGAAGCCCGCGCAACGGGCGACCAGCTCGGCGGCGACGCGCTCGCGGTTGCCGGCGTTGGGAACCACGAGGTACTCCTCGTCGCCCACGTGGTAGACGATGAGGTCATCGATGACCCCGCCGGAGGGCGAGACGATCATCGTGTAGCGGGCGCGCCCCACCGCCACGGCCGACAGGGCCCCCACGAGCGCGTGGTCCAGGGCGGTGCCCGCCTCGGGGCCGGCGACCTTGACCTCACCCATGTGGGACAGGTCGAAGATCCCCGCGCTGCGGCGCACCGCGTGGTGCTCGGCCAGGTCAGAGGTGTAGCGCAACGGCATCTGCCAGCCGCCGAAGTCGGTGAAGGACGCGCCCAGGGCCGTGTGCACGCGGTGCAGGGGCGTGGTGCGCAGGACGGCTGCGCCGGTCTCGGTGTGCTTGCTCATCGCTGTCTCCTCGTCAGACGTGGTCTCGGCTCAGGCCTCGTGCGCCTCGAAGGCATCGGGTGGCGGGCAGGTGCACATCAGGTGGCGGTCGCCCCACGCGTTGTCCACCCGTGAGACTGGGGGGAAGTACTTGTCCGTCTCCATGCCCGCCAGCGGGAAGGCCGCGGTGGCGCGCGAGTAGGGTCGCTGCCACGGCTCGGCCGTGACGGCCGCCAGCGTGTGCGGCGAGCGGCGCAGAACCGAGTCCTCCAGCGCCACGGCCCCCGAGGCGACCTCGTCGATCTCGGCACGGATCGAGCGCATGGCCGCGATGAAGCGGTCCAGCTCGGCCAGGGGCTCGGACTCGGTGGGCTCGACCATGAGCGTGCCGGCCACGGGGAAGGAGAGGGTCGGCGCGTGGAACCCGTAGTCGATGAGCCTCTTGGCCACGTCCTCGGCGGTCACGCCGGTGGCGGCGGTGAGCGCACGCAGGTCGAGGACGCACTCGTGCGCCACGTGCCCGCGGTGGGTGTACAGGGTGGGGAAGACGTCGGCGAGCGCCTGCGAGAGGTAGCTCGCGTGGGCCAGCGCCGTGAGGGTGGCCCGGCGCAGATCGGCGTCGGTGAGCGTGGCCAGGTACGTCCAGGCCAGCGGCATGACCCCCGCCGAGCCGAAGCGGGCCCCCATGGCCGCAGCCCCGCCGAAGCCCCGGTCATGGTCCTCGTCCATCGGGAGGGCCGATCCGGCGGGGCCGGCCGGAAGGTAGGGGGCCAGGTGCTCCTTGACGACGACGGGGCCCACGCCCGGACCGCCGCCGCCGTGAGGGATGGCGAAGGTCTTGTGCAGGTTGAGGTGGGACACATCGCCACCGAGGTCACCCGGGCGCAGCAGCCCCGTGAGGGCGTTGAGGTTGGCGCCGTCGATGTAGACCTGGCCGCCGGCGTCGTGGACAAGGGCGGTGACCTCAGTGACCTGCGGCTCGAAGACGCCGTGGGTGGACGGGTACGTGAGCATGATGGCCGCGACGCGCTGACCGTACTCGGCCAGGAGCTCGCGCAGATGGTCGACGTCGATGGAGCCGTCCTCGGCGGTGGCGACCACCGTGACGCTGAAGCCGGCGCCGGCGGCCGAGGCGGCGTTCGTGCCGTGGGCGCTGGCGGGTACCAGGACGAGGTCGCGTTGCTGCTGCCCGGTGGCCCGGAGGTAGCCGCGCACCGCCAGCAGGCCGGCGAGCTCGCCCTGGGCGCCGGAGGCAGGCTGCAGGCTGCACCGGTCGTAGCCGGTCAGCTGCGCCAGCCGGTCGGCGAGACCGTCCAGCAGCAGGCGCCAGCCGCGCGTCTGGGTCGCGGGGGCGTAGGGGTGGATACCGGCGAGCCCTGGGCTGAGCCACACGGCCGACTGCGCGGCCGCGTTGAGTTTGAGGGTGCACGAGCCCAGCGGGATCATCGTCCGGTCGAGGGCGAGGTCACGGTCCGCCAGCCGCCGGATGTAGCGCACGAGGGCGGTCTCGCTGCGGTGGCTGTGGAAGCTCGGGTGGGTCAGGAAGGTGCTCGTGCGCGCCAGCGAGGTGGGCAGGGGGAACCGGGAGGCGCCGTCGGTGCCCGGGGCGGGATCCTGCGTGGCGCGGTGGTTGGAGTCGGCGAGCGCCCGCAGGACCGTGGTGACGTCGTCATCGGTGGTGGTCTCGTTGACGCTCACGCCCACGTGGTCGGCATCGAGCAGGCGCAGGTTGTAGCCCAGCGCCTCAGCGCGCTCGATGGCCCGGCGGGCAGCGCCGGGCAGGCGCACGCTCACCGTGTCGAAGAACTCCTCGTGCTCGAGGGCGAGACCGAGCGCGCAGGCGCCGACGGCCAGGTGCTCGGCCCGGCGGTGCAGGTGCTCGGCGATGGACACCAGGCCCTCGGGACCGTGGTAGACCGCGTAGAAGGCCGCGACGACCGCCAGCAGGGCCTGCGCGGTGCAGATATTCGAGGTGGCCTTCTCCCGGCGAATGTGCTGCTCGCGGGTCTGCAGGGCCAGGCGGTAGGCCTCACGGCCCTCGGTGTCCCGGGAGACGCCGACGACGCGTCCCGGCAGCTGGCGCCGCAGCGCCTCGGTGACGGACATGAAGCCCGGGTGGGGGCCTCCGAAGAACAGGGGCACCCCCAGGCGCTGCGCGGTACCGACGGCGATGTCCGCGCCGACGGCGCCCGGCTCGGTCAGCAGCGTCAGGGCCAGCGGGTCGGCATCGACTGCCACCAGGCCGCCGCGGGCGTGGACGGCCGCGATGGCACCGGAGAGGTCCTGGACGAGTCCGCGGCTGGTGGTGTGGGCCAGGACCGCCCCGGTCAGGGGAGCGCCGTCTTCGGTGATCGTGGAGATGCAGACGACCTCGACGTCGATGCCCAGGGCCTCGGCCCGGGCCGAGGCCACCTCGATGAGCTGAGGGTGCAGGCCGGAGTCGAGGAGCACGGGAGCGCCGGGGCCGCGGTGCGCGCGTGTCATGAGCAGGACGGCCTCGGCCACGGCCGTGGCCTCGTCCAGCAGGGAGGTGCAGGCCACCGGCAGGCCGGTGAGATCGGCCACGACGGTCTGGAACAGCAGCTGGGCCTCCAGGCGCCCCTGGCTGATCTCCGCCTGGTAGGGGGTGTAGGCGGTGGTCCAAGCGGGGTTGGACAGGACGTCGCGCACGATGACGGCGGGGGTGATGGTGGGGTGGTAGCCACGCCCGATCATCTCGGTGTGCGGGTCGTTGAGAGCGGCCAGGGACCTGAGCACGCCGACGGCCTCGTCCTCGCTCAGCCCGCCGGTGACGGCATCGGGTCGCTCGGGCTGCTGCGGGGGGTCGAGGACGGGCAGGGTGGCGGGGACCACCCGGACGGCCAGGTCCTCTAGGCTCTGAGCACCGATGCGGGTCAGGACCGTGTCCAGGTCCGCTCCCGTCGTGCCCAGGTGCCGGTCCAGGAAGCGCGCGGGTGTGTGGGGCGCCGTCATAACCCTCCCTCTCATCGTGTGGCGCGTCACATCCTAGTGAAGGAGTCCGCATCCGCGCAGCAGAATGGAAGTGGCGCTCCGTGAGGCCCAGGTCGAGGACCATCAGCCGTGCATCTGGTCACGACGCTGCGCCAGGGCTGGGGCGGGGCCCCGCCGCCACCTACACTGCTCGGCGATGACCACACTGACCACCTCCGCCCCCGTTCTCGACGCCCGAGGCGCCCTGCCGCGCACCTACCACGTGCGCACGCTCGGCTGCCAGATGAACGTCCACGACTCCGAGC
>ERZ772967.3111-NODE-3111-length-10282-cov-2.263616_pt1 | contig 10282 bp, 7 predicted proteins | sample MGYA00511677_ERZ772967 | MGnify/ENA primary metagenome ERZ772967 (study PRJEB29015, sample SAMEA2737931) | human oral metagenome | biome: human oral; feature: human-associated habitat; material: dental | place: China | collected 2146 ...
CAAGTCCCTCGGACGCGAGGGCGCCCCTCCCCTAGCAGCCATCCACGACCCCCTCCCCGTGGATGCCCGATCCTATCTGAGACTCATAGAGCTCCTGATAGATGGGATCGCTTGCAAGCAGTTCGGCATGCGTGCCCACGGCGTGGACGCGCCCGTCGTCCAGGATCACGATCTGGTCGCAGTCCATGACCGAGTTCACGCGCTGTGCCACGGTGATCTTCGTGACGTCCGCAAGGCCCGCGAGCCCGGCACGGATCCTAGCATCGGTCGCCATGTCGACGGCGCTCAGCGAGTCGTCGAAGACCAGCACCTTGGGACGCTTGAGCAGGGTCCGCGCTATGGAGAGGCGCTGCCTCTGACCACCCGAGACGTTGTCGCCGCCCTGCCCCAGGTCCGCGTCGAGGCCACCGATGCGTTCGAGGAACTCGTCCGCACAGGCGATGCGGCAGGCCTCGAGCAGCTCCGCGTCCGTGGCGTCAGGATTGCCCCAGCGCAGGTTGTCGCGGACCGTCCCCGAGAAGAGCACGCTCCTCTGCAGGACGACGCCCACGGCATCGCGCAGGGCCGCGAGGTCGTAGTCGCGCACGTCTCGGCCACCCACGCGCACGGAGCCCGAGCTGACGTCGTACAGGCGTGCGACGAGCTGCACGAGGGACGACTTTCCCGAGCCCGTGGCCCCCAGCACGCCAATCGTGGACCCGGCGGGGAAGCTGAGGCTTATGTCCTCGAGAACGTCCTTTCGTGCGTCGGCATGATACTTGAAACTGACGTGGTCGAAGACGACCGAGCCGTCCGCGACGGTAGTGGCGGCACCCTCGGCCGAGCTGATTGCGGGCCTCTCGTCCAGGACCTCGCGCACGCGACGGATGCTCGTGAGGGCACGGGCCAGGAGCAGGAAGACGCCGGAGATCATCATCAGCGAGTTCATGATCTGCAGCACGTAGCTCATGAAGCCCGTGAGCGTGCCCACCTGCAGCTCGCCGACCAGGATCAGGTTGCCGCCAATCCAGAGGATGGACACGCAGGTCACGTACATCGACACCTGGAAGACGGGGGTGTTGAGCACGGCACCGCCAAAGGTGCGCGTCGCCGTGGTGGAGTAGGCCCTGTTGACCTCGTCGAATCGCGCCTGCGTCCAGTCCTCGCGCACGAAGGCCTTGATGGCGCGGATGGCGCGCAGGTCCTCCTGCAGAGCGTCATTGAGCCTGTCCATCACGCCTTGCAGCACTGCGTAGAGCGGGCCCACGTGACGCACGATGAGGAAGAGCACCACCGCAAGAAACGGCAGGACGACGCAGAAGATCACGGCGAGGCGAGCGCTCATCACGAACGAGAGCACCAGGCCCATCACGAGCATGGACGGACCGCGCAGCATGGGTCGAAAGCCCATGACCAAGGCGTTCTGGATCACCGTGACGTCGGTGGTCATGCGCGTCACGAGGGACGAGGACTCGAAGGAGTCCAGGTTGGAGAAGGCGAAGTCCTGGATGTGGGCAAACTCGGCGCGGCGCAGGTTGGCGCCCAGACCCATGGCAGCACGGGCCGAGAGGCGCGCGTAGCCGCCGCCCAGGGCAAGCGCCGCCAGCGCGCAGCCCAGCATGGCCGCCCCGCGGGTCCAGACGATGGAGGCGTCACCTGTCGCGAGCCCGTCATCGATGATGGAGGCCATCAGGAGCGGGATCAGCAGCTCGAGCACCGACTCGAAGAAGACGCAGATGCCCGCACCCACAAAGTCACGCCGATAGGGGCCAAAGCTTCGCGCGATGAACGCAATGTCACCCACGGACGGCCACCTCCTTGCACCGAGCCAGGACGTTGCTCTCGGGCGGAGGCACTCCTTGCTACAGGGGATTTCTTTAACCGATTTTTCTAATCGATTTCTTTGTCACCCAAACGATATGCCTGTTGGCTGGCATGTCAACTCATGTGGTGATGCGGTGTACAGAGACTGCCGTACAATCGAAGAGAGCTTTCGTTGATAGGCGGGAGGATCCATGGACGCAAAGTCGCTCGGCAGCAGAATCTCGAGTCATCGACGCGTACTTGGAATGACGCAGGCTGCCTTGGCACAGATGCTTGGCGTAAGTGACAAAGCTGTAAGTAGGTGGGAACGAGGAGTAGGGTTCCCCGACGTTACATTACTTGAACCCTTAGCAACAGCCTTACAAATTGATTTGAGCGAATTAGTTATCGGCCCATGCGAGGTTGGCGCCTGCACCGAGGATGCCCACACTGAAACGGCTGATGCCGAGGAATCTAACGATAAGGGTGCCAGCGTCGAGGAAATCTCGAAAGACACTCCTCTTAATCAACCATACGTAGACAGAGTGACACAGTCAGGCATAGCTTTGCGGACTGATAGGCTATCGAAAACATCAACAGCACCAGAAAAGAGACCGACGCTAGGTAAAAGACGACGTCTCGTCAAAGCTGCTGCATATACTGCAGCAGCTACGTTTACGGCATTAATTGCAGCGTCTGCTGCCATCAGCTTGAGATCTCCATCAGAGGAGAATGTAATCACATCAAACACGACAGCGGGAGGTTTCATAAACTCCGAGGGGCATGACGGCGTACCGTCAGCAAATACCAGCTCAAGCAACAACTCAAACGATAAATATGTATCCGAAGAAGACGGGGAGCTTGCACGTGAACAACAGGAATGGCGTGTTGCAAATCATATAGACACGAGCGAAGACCTAGAGTGGGATGCCGTCACACGAGATGGTATAACCGCTTTTGCTGCAGAGGTTAAGGTTCGTAATGTCTGTCAGACATCGTGTGATAAAACATTCGATCCTGACCTAGTTTCTGGCATAACAAAGCTGCGCCTCTCTGAGGACAAAGCGCAGCTTCAAATCGAAATTCAGGGAACATATATCGATGGCTCACACGGTACCTGCACGGCGATAGTAGTGGGTAACGAAGCAGAGCCTTACGTGCAGGAGCTACAAATCAGACATGTATAAGAATAGGTATATCTACCATACCTTGTAGTTACACCTATACCTTGAAATATTTCCATAGTCACCTTTGGGCGAATATCCCATGTATGATTCAACGAACGAATTTTACCTCTCCTCAACTTCTTTCAGTTTCCGCACTAGCTGCTTGCCCCTCCTCTCTCATCCCGTATGTCTCCTCAAACACGATGTGTGAAGGGTTGTCCCGCCTCACGAGCACCGGGCCTTCATGAACGAAGAGAATGAGCTGGTCGCAAAGCTCGTCCACGTTATCAAGCAAGTGCGAGGACATAACAATACAGGTGCCATTGGCACGTAGTTGCCGGATGAGGCTCGAGAGCAGAAAAGTCTTTTGTGGGTCGAGTGCATTCATGGGCTCATCAAGCAGCAGATAGCGTACCTGCGCCATACGCGCCATGGCAATCGTCACCTGCTGGCACATGCCCTGAGAGAGCTTCGTGACACGACGGTCGAGAAAGCCCGAGATCCCGCACTCGCGAGCAACATCATCGACATCCAGCGACGATTGCCAGGCGCTTCTCGCAAGCTCGAGGTGCTCCCGTACCGTTGCCCCTTCGCAGAGCATACCGCCCTCACCGGGAACATAGAGTGCCATGCGCCTGAATGCCGCATCCTCACAAGAGATACCATTGGCGGTTGTCGCACCGCGCCGCAGGCAGATTCTCTCGCCCACAAGAGCGCGCATGAGAGTGGTCTTGCCGCAACCGTTCGGCGCGATAATGCCGATTGACGAGCCTTCTGCTAGTACTAGGTTCACGCTGGGAAAGAGCATCCTGCCACGATACCCTACGGCTATACCATCTGCCACAAGCGCGTGTTGTGCAGCAACTTTTGCATGGATTCCGGATTGCGCATGTGCTGCTGCGTGGGCATTCTCGCTGATAGTTCGTTGCACCCGAATGCGAGACATCGCGCCGCGCACTACGAGTACAACCACAGAAATAAGGACCGTACACGCTACCAGCACCACGAGCGCATCAAAGATCGTCAGTCTCTCCAACGGCATGCTGTCGTGACCGATTGCGTACATTGGGCGCCCCACAATATCCGAAATACGCAGGTATGTGATAGGCAGCCAACGAATACTGCCCGCAAGAGGCGAGGTGGTACCAAACAGATCAGGAACCATGGGCGATAGCGCAAGGACGCCCGCCAACGCAGCCCCCACAACAGGCCTTCTTGTAGCAACAAGGGCTGCGCAGGACACAGAGCTCAAGAAAAGGGTCGACGCTGCCACGAGCACAAGAATCTTAAGCGCCATAGCACCTAGGGTCGTGGTGACGATCTCTCCTCCCTGAAACAGTGCGATGGGATACTCGGGACTGCCAAGCCCATTGCGCAGCGCAAAAGAAACAAGACAGGGCAGCAGGGAAATTAAAGCCACCATGATGGCGACGAGGGACGAGGCTAACCACGCATCGAAGAAGTAGCGCCACTCAGGCAAAGGAAGCCGACCCGCCAGACGGTCCTTGTCTATCGCCCTTGCGCAGAGCGCTGCCGTCGCGATGGCAGGGACAAGCCACAATGTACCCGGTACCCACGAGAAAGCATCAACGAAGTAATAAAGTGCCGTCTCTTCTTGCACTGAACCGAACACCTGCACACCATCGTACGAACTAAGTAGGTGAGCGTAAGTGGAGAGAAACTCCATATCCTGCCTGTCAGCCGAGAGGTAACCTGCGTCATACTCCTTCAGCTGCACGTCATAGTAACTGGCGAAGTAGCTTAGACGTTCCTGGTCACTTTGCGCGGAAACCACACTGCGCAGCAGATCACGCTCCTTGTTGGTATATGCCAGCAGTTCTGCGGGAGCCGTATCGTAGGCTCCAGAAGACACACCTTCATCAAGAATTTGCAGGGTTTCTCGCGCGCTCGCACTATCAAAGTTGTAACTCATCCCACTTGCGTCGAACATGAGGGGCATGGCAAACGCGAGTGCAAGGATAATCGCCAGCGCGTAAGGAATGGGATTTCTCAGCAGGATGCGAACGAGGAACCTGGTACGACTCATAGCTGCCTCCCTCATCGTAACTAGGGCGAGCGTAGTACGACGAGCCTATGGCGGCAATCTACGATCCGTTGACGGGATAACGGCTATCATCTATGGGTCGTTACCTGGTCATTCTCAGATGCGTTGAGCGTATGCGAATGACGCGCAGGTAGTGTGAGCGGTGCATGAGAAGCGCACAGGCAGTGCGCGAGAAACACGCGGGCGGTGCGTCCAAAACTGTTTTGCAACTTTCCGGGCGTTTGCCCAGAAAAGATTCTGCCCATTGGAGCAACTTCCTGCGGGAAGTTGCTCGTTTTACAAAGAATGCCTGGTAGACGGTGGTGCGAGTTTTACAACTTTCTGCAGAAAGTTGTTCGCTTGGGAGGCGCGGACATGGAGCATGCGGATGGTGGCGCGCGGGGTGCGGCTAAAATCCGAACCCCGGCACGCACCCCCACGCGCTACGCTCTTCTCCCCTGCTACAGCAAGCGGAGCGAGACCTCCTTGAGCTGGCGACCGGACACCTCGCCCGGCGCGTCGCTCATCAGGTCCGAGCCGCTCGAGGTCTTGGGGAACGCCATGACCTCGCGGATGGAGTCCGAGCCCGCAAGCAGCATGCACACGCGATCGAGTCCCAGCGCGAAGCCGCCCATGGGGGGCGCACCGAACTTCAGGGCCTCCATGAGGAAGCCGAACTGCTCCCGTGCGCGCTCCTCGGTGAAGCCCAGCTTCTCCAGGATGCGCATCTGCAGGCCGGCATCGTGGATGCGCATGCCGCCGCCGCCCGCCTCGAAGCCGTCCATCACGAAGTCGTAGGTGTGAGAGCCCACGGAGAGCGGGTCTGCGTCCAGGAGCTCGACGTCCGCCTCCATCGGCTGGGTGAAGGGCTGGTGCTCGGCGGCATAGGCACCGCGATCCTCGTCCCAGTGGAAGAGCGGGAAGTCCACCACCCACAGGAAGTCGTGCCCCTCCCGCACGAGACCGAGCGCATCGGCCATGTGGCTGCGCATGCCGCCCAGGATCTCGTCGGCCGCAAGGCGACTCTCGACGGCAAACATCACCAGGTCACCTGGCTCGACGTCCATCTCGGCCCTCAGGGCTGCCATCTCCTCGTCCGAGAAGAACTTGACGATGGGGCTCGTGACGCTGCCGTCCTCGCGGAAGGCGATGTAGGCCAGGCCCCTCGCGCCGAAGGCAGACGCGACGTCCGCCAGCTTGTCGATCTGGGCGCGGGGCCACTTGCCCGCGCCCTTTGCGTTGATGGCCTTGACGTAGGTCTTGGGATCGGCGGCGGCGCTGGAGAAGAGCTTGAACTTGGACGCCGAGAAGATCTGCGTCACGTCATGGAGCTCCATGTCGAAGCGGGTGTCGGGCTTGTCGGTGCCGTAGGTGTCCATGGCCTCCCAGTACGGCAGGCGGCGCAGGGGCAGCTGCATCTGGACGCCCACCTTGGAGAAGGCCTCGGCGAGGACGTCCTCGAGCGCGGCCATGACGTCGTCCTGCTCGACGAAGCTCATCTCGACGTCCACCTGCGTGAACTCGGGCTGTCGGTCGGCCCTCAGGTCCTCGTCGCGGAAGCACTTGGCGACCTGGTAGTAGCGCTCGACGCCACCCACCATGAGCAGCTGCTTGAGCAGCTGCGGAGACTGCGGCAGCGCATAGAAGTGACCTGGCTGCGTGCGGCTCGGCACCAGGAAGTCGCGGGCGCCCTCGGGCGTGGACTTGAAGAGGGCTGGCGTCTCCACCTCCATGAACGCACGGTCGTGGAGGGCCTGGCGGATGGCGAAGGTGAAGTCGGAGCGCAGCCTGAGGTTCGCCATCATCTTGGGGCGACGAATGTCCAGATAGCGATAGCGAAGACGCACGTCCTCGGCGGCATCCACATGGTCCTCGATCTGGAAGGCGGGGGTCCTTGCGGTGTTGAGCACCTCGATCTCCGAGACAAGCACCTCGATCTGACCCGTGGCGAGCTTTTCGTTGGCCTGCCCCTCGGGGCGCTTGCGCACGGTGCCCACGACCTTGATGGGCCACTCCGAGCGGATGGTCTCCGCCGTGTGGAACGCGATGCCACCGGAATGCTCGGGGTCGAAGGAGACCTGCGTGACGCCCGCACGGTCGCGCAGGTCGACGAAGATCAGGCCACCGTGGTCGCGGCGATGCCATACCCAACCGGTAAGCGCAACCTCGCGCCCGATGTCCTCGCGTCGCAGCTCGCCACAGGTATGGGTATGCATGCTGTGGGAATCCATGTGAATCCTCCCGTCTCTGCCGCCCCGTGCCGTGCGGGCGGGCTCCCAGCAGACAGCGCGCCGGCGTAGACGGCGTCGGCGCACAGGGTTTTACATAATAGCAGCATCGGATAGCCGAGAGGCCCATGTTCGCAAGGTTGGCCCATCGCGAAACCAAGCTGTCACGCTCGACCGCCGCCAGCCTGGGCCGAGCATCCATCCGCATGTGCGACCGCCCGCCCGCACAACCGCTCGCTGACGCTCGCGGTACACTCTCCTTGAAAAGCGCCTTGGCTTTCGTCTAGATTCTTGCGATAAGTCCAACGCCCCCAGAAACGTAGCAGCAAGAGGGAGTCCCCATGGCAGCTCACGACGACCTGGCCAGCACCGGAAACACATCCCCCGTCGCCCGGAAGCACGCAGGGCCGACCCCACCCATCCCGGTGCTCGAGCGCGCCTCATCCACACCCGATGCGGCCACCGCAGACGCGGGCGGCACGACTGCCCCGACCGAGGCGATCCTCACGGACGGTGCCATCGCTCCCGACGACGCCACTTCGGTGGCCCTGCGCAACATGGAGCGGCGTCGGCGCGCACGGCGGCGCAAGCGTCTCATACGGGTCGCCATCGTCGTGGGCGCCATCGTGGCGCTGGTGGCCGGCACGGCGATAGTGAACATGTTGAACGCGGCGGGCGCCGGCGGCGGAGGGCCGGCGACGGCTGTCGTCACCCGTGGGGACCTCACGAGCTCGGTCAGCGCGTCAGGCAAGGCGGAGCCCATCTCGTCCACGGTCGTGACGCCCGAGGTCGACGGCATCATCGAGAACCTCCAGGTCGCCGAAGGCACCACCGTGAACGCCGGTGACGTGCTCTTCACGCTGAGAAACGACTCCCTCGACAAGGCGGTGCGCGAGGCCAGCCAGCAGGTGAGATCGGCGGAGGTGGGGGTCAGCGGCGCCCAGGCCTCCCTCGACAGCGCGAGGTCGAACTACAACACCGCGCTCAACGCCTGGAACAGCGCCCCTGACGGGGAGACGCAGGCCACCCTGACCGATCCTGACACCCTCTACGACGCCGTGGTGTCGGCCCAGTCCTCGCTCGAGGCCGCCCAGGTCACACTCCAGGGCGCACGCGAGGCCTACGACGAGGCCGTCGCCACAGCCGGCAAGCGTACCGTCAAGGCACCCATCTCGGGGAGCGTCGTGGCCGTCGGAGCCGTCGCGGGCGCCTCGACTGCCAGCAGCGCCGCGCCGTCCCAGCAGGGCTCGAACACGCCCTTGGTGCAGATAGCCGACGTCTCGCAGATGACCGTCACAGCCCAGGTGAACGAGGTCGACATCTCAAAGCTTGCCGTGGACCAGACGGCGACCGTGACCTTCTCGGCACTGCCGGGGACCACCATGGACGCACGCATCACGCACATCGCCACCGTTGCCACGAGCGGCGCGGAGGGAGGCGCCGGCGTGGTGACCTACTCCGTGGAGCTCCTCATCCCCAACCCGGACCCCAGCCTCAAGCCGGGCATGACGGCCAGCGCCACCATCGTCACGCAGAGCGTGACGGATGCCCTCATCGCCCCCGTGGCCGCCCTCTCCACCCACGATGACGGGACCACCACCGTCGACGTCGTCACCTACGCCGCAGACGGCAGCTCCATCGAGTCCGTGGAGACCAGGGAGGTCACCGTCGTGGCCCAGAACTCCAATGATGCCGCAGTGGAAGGGCTCTCCGAGGGTGACGTGCTCATGCTCCCCTCGGCCGACGGTGCCACGGGGATCGGGCCCCTGAGCGAAGGGTCTGCGGGCGGCTCCTCGGACACCGCAGGCGCGGGGCGCTAGCATGGCAGCCGTCCTCGAGGTCACCGACGTCCACCGCATCTACGAGACGGAGGCCGGCCTCACGCTCGGCATGCCCGCCCCCTCTGGCCCCATGGAAGCGATCGGCGTCGCGCGCGCACTACGAGGCCTCGGCCCCAAGCACGTCATGGTCACCCTGGGCGCGGATGGGGCTGCGTGGGCGTCAGGCAGCCAGGCCGGGCACTGCCCCGCTCTCACCCTCGGCGAGGCCGTGGACACCACCGGCGCCGGGGACGCGTGCGTGGGTGCACTGGCGGCCGCGATGGCCCTCGGCAAGCCCTTCGACGAGGCCGTGGCCGACGGTATCCGGGCCGGCTCGACCGCGGTCCTCGCGCCGGGCGCCGCCCCCTCGTACGCAGCGCTCCCCCGCGTGACGCGCGCCTAAGCGCCACACGGAACGCCCCCGATTGCTCCGGGAGTGAACGCGCCAGCGTGAGGCGCCCCACGCCCCTATGCTAGGGGCATGGCCAGAATCGCCCTCGTCGTCGCAATGCTCGCAGTCACCATCTACGCTGCTGCCGACTGGCACCGCACGCCCGAAGACGAGATGCCCGGCAAAATCGCCAAGCCGATATGGCTCATGATCATCCTGTTCACCGCGACGGTCGCCGCCATCGGCCCCATCGCGTGGCTCGTCCTGCGGTGGGTATCCCGCGCAGAAAAGAAGCAGACGCGCACGCCCCAGGCCCCCAAGCGCCCCTCCGCCCCGGACGACGACCCGGAGTTCCTCTTCCGCCTCGAGCGCGACATCCAACGCAAGCGCCGCGAGGAAGAACGCCGCGAACGCGAGCGCCGCAAGCGTTCCAACGGCGACGCACCGGACCCCTCCGAGGCCTCGGGCGACGAGGCCCGCTAAGGGACACCGTTACCGTCCACCTCAGGCGCTACTTGTCGCGCGCCTCAGACGCGCCCAACCGCAGCGCGACCCGATACCCCGGCCGCTACGGTCAGCCCGGACGCTACCGTCAGCGGCGCAGATCCGCCTGCGAATCCCCCGGCGTCATATCCTTCGCCATCGCAACGAGGTCCGCCGCAGGCTCCGCGTAAGACGTACCCACGAGCGTCGCACCCGAAAAAATGAACGACGTGATCGAAGCGAGCACACAGTGACGCGACTTCGGAGAATGCGCCAACGGCTGGCCATTCACGAAACGCGTCAGGGTCACGATCGGATTCTGATGCGACACCACCAAAGCCTCGTGCCCCCGCGCCGCACGCAAAGCC
>ERZ772967.3119-NODE-3119-length-10264-cov-6.818885_pt1 | contig 10264 bp, 9 predicted proteins | sample MGYA00511677_ERZ772967 | MGnify/ENA primary metagenome ERZ772967 (study PRJEB29015, sample SAMEA2737931) | human oral metagenome | biome: human oral; feature: human-associated habitat; material: dental | place: China | collected 2146 ...
CGCCCAGGGCCGCAGCCAGGCCGAGGAACGTCCGTCGTCTCACCTTCGCCTCTCCTTCTCCTTCGCTATGATCGCATCAGCGTAGCTCACGCATATATATAGACAGATAGACGAAGCTATCGTCTTTCCCTTGTTCACCCTGCCGACCTCCTTTAGGATGCCAGCTCCTCCACGGCATCGCCGACTGTCCCCATCCGAGGTACCATGCGTATGCCTCGACCCATCGCTCACCGTAATGACTTGCCGGCAAGCTGGACGTTATGGTACATCTATGCTTGCAAAATGTGCAAGACATGTATAGGATAACTTACCACTTCTGAAAGGACACGGACATGGCGAAGAAGGTAGGGAAGGTACTACGAAGGATACTTGTGTCCCTCGTCTGCGTCATCGTGCTCATTGCCGTCACGATACTTGGCCTTCGTTGGTACAACGGCAGCAAGTACACGATCATGCAGCGGGCCTTGTCGGTGCGCGAGACCCAGTACGAGACGAACGACTCAATCCGAGCCATCAAGGGCACCTACCTCAAGGGCTTTCACTTCATCCCGAAGGAGCGCACGCACCCGGGCACCGTCGTCGTCTACGGGGGCTCCGAGGGCTCGCCGGGATACGAGCAGGCAAAGGCGATCTCCGAGCAAGGCTATGAGGTTCTTGGCCTCTACTTCTGGGGGCAGGAGGACCAGGCTCCCACCCTCGCAAACGTCCCGCTCGATCAGTTCGAGGAGGTTCAGACCTACATAAGGGACAACGTAGACCGGCCAACCCCGATCACCGTCATCGGCACGTCGAAGGGTGCCGAGTTCAGCGCCGAGCTTGCCGCACACGGCTTCGCCATTGATAACCTCGTGAACTTCACCCCAGCAGACCACAGCTATGCCGGCCTCGACTACACGAGCCAAAACGAATTCCCGAGCTTCACCTACCAGGGTCAGGCCGTGCCCTTCGTGTCGCTTCGTAAGGCGGATCCCAGCGCCTCGGCAAAGCTCATGTGGGACCTCGCAACAAACTATCCGCCCTCGTTTCGCGCGTCCTATGAGTCCGCTGCCGCCAACGCCGACGACGATACGAAAATAGACCTGTCCGGCTTTAGGGGCAACGCCCTCTTCTTTGCAGGGGATCAGGATGCCATGTGGCAGGGCGACAGCTCGGCAAAGAACCTCGCCTCCCAGTCGGACTCTTTCGAGGCCCATATCTATTCTGGTGCTGGTCACGCATTCTCTGATCACCTTCCCGAGTATGGCAGCGGGTGGGAGATCATGCTCGGTGGAACGGCCGAGGCCGGAGCCAAGGCTCATGCAGACTCGATGAGAATCCTCCTTGACCGCCTGTCCCAGTGGCACGGCCAGATGTGAGGCGGGGTCTTGTGGACCTCTGACGCATGCTGACCCTCTGTCTACGTCGCCATGCGGCAGAGCCGAGCGGCAACGGATCCTCGCGCTCAGTGCCACCGGTGCGCTTCTGTCAAGCCAGCTTGAAAGCGCAGGGCCTTTCGCGCTACCGCCACGCGGGGCCGCCGTCTTGGGGATGGGCGGCAGCGTCCACATGGCCGAACGCTCAGCCATATGCTATGATGGCGACATCGTAACCAATGAAAAAGAAACCTTATGGATAATAGAAGTGGGGTGACAGGGCCTTTGAGTAAGGTCTATCTCTTGCAGCACTACTACGACTATGGTAAGGAGAGCGAGCACGAGGAGGTGAAGGAGCTCGGCGTGTACTCGACGAGGGAGCTCGCCGAGGAGGCGATAGACAGGTACGCCACGCTCCCGGGCTTCAGGGACTTCCCGCTTGACTGCTTCTTCATCGCGGAGCCGACCCTCGACAAGGACGCAGCCGGGTGGGAGGAGGGCTTCGTCTCCTGCTGACGGCGGGGCGGCCCCCGCAGCGGGGGCCCAGGATGAAGGGAAGGGGTGAGGGCGCCTTGACTAGGAAAGTATACTACTTAGTGCACCGCTACAGGTATGGCAAGAACAACGAGCACGTGGAGGGAAAGCGGATCGGCATGTACTCGACGAGGGAGCTCGCCGAGGAGGCGATAGACAGGTACCTCCCGCTCCTTGGCTTCAGGGACCACCCGCGCGAGTGCTTCCAGATCAGCGAGTTCGTCGTGGACAGGGACACGGCGTGGACGGAGGGGTTCTCCATCCCGCCCTACCACGTCAACCCCCTGCCCGAGTCTGTTGCCTGGCCGGACTAGCCGGACTGGCATGGGGTCACGTCCTCAAAGCCCGGAAGTCTGTCAAGATCCTCGCCTCGCCCATCCGCCCTGGTAGCAGGCTGACGCATGTGACGTACGAGCAAAGAGCTGATTTGGCAAGGCAGTCAAGGAGACTGCCTTGCCCTGCCGTTAGTGAAGCCAATTTATGGCCTTCTGGCATATGGGCTCATTTCTGCCTGCGTTCTATGGCCATGCAGACCTTGCACACTTGGAGGACCCCATTAAAGTGCACGTTTTCGTCACCTTAAAGAAGTACTAACTGGGCTTTTATCGATCGACATGACGAGAACGTGCACTTTTGAGAGTCCTCTATTTTGAGCTTCACAACCCTTCCGTAAAAAAGCCCCTGCCCGATGAAAGGCCGCGCCGGGCACATCGCAGTGGATGCGCCCGGCGCGGGCCTTAGGGATCTGTCACGGCAGGCAGGCGCCCGCCACGCGACCAGAATTCGTCACGCGATCATGTTGCCGTACTTGTTGATGTCCTGTATGGTCTTGAACGCCTGGTCCACGCTCACGGGAGCGACGGTTGCCTCGAAGTTCGTGGTCGTGCCATCGGTCGTCGCAATGCCGCCGCTCAGGCCGATGGTACCGTCTCCCTTGTTCGTAACGGCGATGGCCACGGCGTTGCCCGAGACCGCGTCCGTGACGGTGATGATATTACCCTCGTCCTCTGCCTTGCCCATGAAGCTAATGTAATCGCCAGAAGAGGCGAGGATGAACAGGCCGGCCTTGGACCCGTCGGCGTTGCAGATCCAGTAGACCCCCTCGTCGTCCGTATCGGTCCCCATGTAGGCCTCAGTGATCTCGTCCTTGGAAATCGTGAAGTCACTTGCCTTGCTGGAGCTCGAATCCTTGGAGCTGGAGTCGCTAGAGCTGGAGCTCGAATCCTTGGTTGAGGTGGAACTCTCCGAATCAGAACTCTTTGAGTTCGAGCTACCCGAGCTGGAACTACTTGTCGTGTTCTGCGAGCCGCCGCTCGAGTTGTTCTGCGAACCACCGCAGGCACTCAGGGGTATACAGGCTAGCGCAAGCGCAAGCCCGACGGCAATGATCTTGGCACGAACTTCCTTCTTCATGGTGACTTCCCTTCTAGACGCACGCTTTTATCTTGCAGGCAAGGTCACTCTCCTCAAGTCAGCCCCGTCCAGACAAACGTGACAGGGCCTTGGTGGAGGCGCTTCCTTCCTCTGCGACCAAAAAGATAGTAAGCTCGCTTCGAGAAAGATGAGTCATACCAAAGTATCATGGGCCTCAGGCTGACGTCGCACACCCTACAGGATGCCCAGCTGCTGCGCCGCAGTCTTCGCCTTTGCGCGAGAGGTGACACCGAGTTTCTGCATGATGTGACTGACGTGCGACTTCACCGTGGGGAGCCTGATCCCAAGAACCTCTCCTATTTTTGCGTTGGACATGTCCGAGGCAAGGAGCCTAAGGACCCTCTCCTCTGTGGGCGTGAGTGGTCTCGCAAGCCTCATGGGCTCCCGCAGGAAATCTGGGTAGAAGGACGCCATGCGCCGCGTCGCGGCAAGCAGCCGACGCATGAACGTAGGATCCTTGTCCCACGTCATGGCCTGCAGCAGCGGAAGAACCGCGATGCCAAAGCTGGAGATAGGCTGCACGAAGGAATAAAGCTGGGCCGTATCAAGCGCCTGTTCCAGCGAGTCTTGCCACTCTCCAACGTCGCCTGGCCCATCGGGCTCTTGACGCAGGCGCCACTGGGCGATCGCCTCGATCACGTGAAGTGTGATGCTGTCGATGGCCCGGTGCGTCTCGGATAGTATGCGACGCCATGGGGCGAGCACCAACAGAGCACGTTCGGCATCCCCTAGGGCAAGCTCGACTTGGGCAAGTGTCAGGTAGCGGTACCGGTCCATGACGAAGGGGGTGAGCAGGTCCGTTGGCGCCTTGCTGCGATGCCAGCTCTCCCAGGCAGTCCTGTCACCTCGCCTAAGATCGATGCGGGCAATCGCGGCGTCGATGTTGGGCAAGAAAAAGCTCTCCCCACGCTCCACAAAGCCGCGTCGCAGCACCGTTAAGGTCTGGCGGGCGTCATCGGCCGAGCCCGAATCGAGCTGAACGCGAGCTATGAGGCTTGTGGCGGCAAACTCTATGTCGGGTGTCCCATGAAGGCAGATCTCGGGAATCGTCGCGGCCAGCGTGAGTACAGAGGCCCTGACATCCTCGCCGCGCGTGAAGCGGCTCTCGGTGATCGCGCATAGCGGAAGTCCCACACCGTCCCTGCCGAGCACACGCGCAACTGGCTTCGCAAGGGTCTTATAGAGCATCCAGTCATGTCGCGACCACTCGCTAAAGTCACGGCCCCCGTTCATGATAGACGGCAGGCCACTGGTAACGGAGAACGAGAAGACATCGCGATCCAGAGAACCGCTCCCTAGGGCGCGTGCCGCTGACACCAGGAGCTGAGACAAGGAGGAGTCTGGCCTAAAATTCAAGGCAACGTCCAGGTAGAGGAGGTCGGACTCTGCGGCACGACGTCGCCTTGCCGTCACGTCTTTCCCGCTCGCATAGGCCTTGAGTCTATCGTACCAGTACCGTGAGGCGGGGTAGTCCGCCAAAAGCAGCATGAGCATGCTCATGCCCATCATAAGGTCCGGGGACGAGGCGATGTCGTCCTCAGGCAGCGCGAGGTAATATGGTGCCAGCTCACGGAAGTACCCCCTGCGGGGATTCAGGCGCGAGTGGCGCTCGAGGAGCTCTATGACCTTATGACGCTCGCCGCATAGGTCATGGCAGCGAATGGCCAGAACGTGATCGCCGCTCTGCTCAAAGTACATCGCCGCTCGCGCATAGAGCGCCTGACGCTCGGGCCTGCTCCACTCCTGTTCCATCTGCCAGATCAAAAACGACTGCCAGAGGGGCCAGAACGTCAGTCTGCCAAAGGCATTCTGACTGAACATGCGCGTATCACGCTGGAGTCTCCCGATGATTGACTCCACGCGCGGGTTGCTCGTAAGCACCTCGGCCAGACCCGCGTCAAAGTACTCGAATGGCGACACGCTCAGCATGAGCGAGCGTTCCTCAAGTGAGAAGTCAGCATATATGACCTTCTGCAGATAATTGAAGATTCGCGTCCTCACCGACTCGTAGACATCCTCGGAGAAGCGAGCCGCCCTCATGCCCCGAGCCGCGCGTCGACCGAGCTCGTCTAACACAAGCGTTGCCATGAGCGGATAGCCCTCGGTCAGCTGGATGATCTCGCTCAGCTCATCGCGGGAGAGCTCAAGCCCCCGCCCGCGACTGACCTCCTCAAGAGCCGTCGAGTCGAGCATCAGGTCTTCGGGCTCGATGGTCAGCTCCGTGCGCTCCGCCTCATACTGGACTAACCAGCCCGGCAGAGGACAGCGCCCACAGAGGATGAACCGTGAGAGGGGGTGCGTCCTTATCTGCTCGCTCAAGGCGTCTTCCCCCGCCTTGTCGATGCTCTGCAGATTGTCAACAAGCAGCACCCCGCCGCCGGGCGAGGAAACCGTCTTGCCGTCCGAGACCACAGGAGAAGCCGTTCCGAGAGGGATGGGTGCGCTTCGCTCATCGGGGAGAATGTCTGCGAGCCTGAGCGCAAAGTCAGGAGCGCCCGCATCGAGGCTCTTGTACTCGATGCCCCCACGCCTCAGCAGTTCGATTGCGCTTGAGGTCTTGCCGCACCCCGCCGGTGCGCTGAACAGGATGACGCGACAGCCTCCAATCGCATCAGAAAAAAGCTCGGAGAGGCTCTGGGTAATGGCGATGGGATTGTCAGCCATCATCGGACTCCTCGCATGCGAAGCGAGCGGCCCTACCGGGGCGTCAACCCCATCCATTGCCGCTTCTTTTCGTCACAACACTTTAACTCTAGCATCAAGGTCTTCATATACATCTGAATAGTACTATATCATGAGCGGGTAAGCACGCTGACACAAATCTGGAAATATATTGAAGCATATGGAGGGACAGGCGCGCCATAACCCCAGCCCTTCGACACTACCTGACACTACGGGAAGAGTCGCCTACGCGAGAACAGACATGATCAGAGGAACTGCCCGGTGCGCAAGGTAGAGCGGAATGTTCAGCATTGTGCCGTCACACGAGAGCTCCCTCATGGAAAACCGCACTCGCACAGGTGTGCCCTCCGGGTGCCTTTGGGCGTAGTGGCGCAGACTACGGGCCGTGACCGACGTACCCGACTTGACCTCCATCGGAACGATGGCATTGCCGATCTGCGCGATGAAGTCAACCTCGTGGCGCGGCTTGTTGCTCGTCCAATAGCGAGGTGTCACGTCCAGCTGGGGAAGGAGGGCCTGAAGCGCGTAGTTCTCTGCAAACGCTCCCTTGAACTCCAAGAAGAGGGCATCCTCTTGGGTAAACGCCGAGGCCGCAAGCCGGGAAAGTCGCCTCAGGAGCCCCACATCGAGGGCGTACAGCTTAAAGGAGGAGGGGTCATCATAGGCGGCAAGCGGGATGCCATGCGCGGCGTTGAGGCGAACCCGCGTGAGGAGGCCGGCGTCACAGAGCCACTCGACGACATTCTCGTACTCGCGGGCACGTGCCCCATCCCGCGCCAAGCCCCACATGAACTTCTTGTTTTCTCGTGCGAGCTGTGCCGGAAGGGAATTCCAGATCAGAGAGAGCTTAACAAACTGGCCGCGACCGCCGTGCTTTGCGAAGTCGCGCTCATAGGAGTCAAGAAGATCCGAGAGCAGCTTATCGACCTCAAGGATATCCTGATGTTCTGACCACCGTGCAACCACCTCAGGCATGCCACCCGTCATGAAATAGCGACGCAGCTGCTCGACAAGCTGATTTGAGAAGACCTCGGGCAGCGGTGCCAGCTGATCGAGCTGATTGAGGTAGGTGTCGAGGTTGCCATGCCCCACTCCGCGAAGAAACTCAGAGAACGTAAGCGGGTACATGTCGAGAAACTCCACCTTGCCGACCGGAAACGAGCTCGTCGATCGAGACAGCATGACGCCGAGCAAAGAGCTGGCGCAAGCTACGTGGTACTCGGGAGCCATCTCGGCGAGCGGCTTGAGCGCTCCGATTGCCGCAGGGCAGTCCTGGATCTCGTCGAGAATGAGGAGGGTGTGTTTTGCGTCGATGGGCTGGCCCATTGCAAGGGAGATGTTCTGAAGCATGCGCCGCGGATCATGGGTGCTTTGGAATAGCGGCGCGAACTCACTCGGTATGCCCGGGGCGATCTCCTCGAGGCTGAGGTAGACGCAGTTTTGGTAATGGGCTTTGCCAAACTCTCTGAGGGCCCATGTCTTGCCCACCTGACGAGCCCCTTTTAGGATGAGCGGCTTGCGATGGGGCGACGTCCGCCAGGTATCCAAGCTCCTTAGAACGTCTCTGTCCATTCCAATCTTTCCAAAATGTGATCTTTATCACATTATATAGATAAAAAATGTGATGGCTACCACATTTTGGGAGGCTTCGTGAGTTCGTGTGGGTAGAGGTGGTTGCGTTCACCGCCCCGGTGGGGCGGGCCTCAGGTCCAAACACCTGAGTAGCACGGGGGCCATGGGGCCGTCGGTGTCGTGGGGCCCGTGGCCCCGCCCGGTCGCGCGAGCAGCCGTGGGGACGCAAGAGTGTACACAAATTGGCAAAAACGGCCTCTCGACGCCGTTTCGGGGCACTTGTGTACACTGTTGCGCCGTTGCAGACAACCGTGGGTATGCAGGAGTGTACACAGATCGGCTAAAACGGCCTCTCGACGCTGGTTTGGGGCGTTCGTGTACACTGTTGCGACGCGATTCGCCAAGGCAGCGACTTACACAAACCCCCGAAGAGCCCATTTTGGGAGGCATTTACTCGTGGTTGCGGGGCTTGGGTCTGGACAGAATCGCCCTTCGAGGTAAGGTGCAGGCAAAAGTTGGGGGCGAGCAGCCCTCCAGACGGGGGCTTCCCAACGGCAGCCACCCACCACGGACGAGGGTAGCCAAGGCCCTGCCCAGCAGAGACGTGCATAACGGGGCGAGGCGTTCGAGGCCCACGCGATGGGGGCGGGTGCCCCCTACAGCCCGAGTGCCTCGAGCTCCTTAGCGGTCTTCTCGACCTGTATCTCGATCTCCTTGGCGTTCTTGCCAATGATGGACTTGAGACCAAACAGCCCAGAGGTCACCGTGTTGATCGCCTCGTTCACGACGGCGTTCGTGACGCCCGCCTCCTGGTTCTTCTGGACCTGGATTCTGTGCTTACCAAACATCGTGACCCACACCTGATTCTGGCTGTCGAGGGCAGGAAAGACGATAACGTCGGCAAAGCCGTTCTTTACAAGCTCCGGCTTACCCGCGTAGAAGCGCTCGTCCTTGATGCGCTCGTACAGAGCCTTGGTGTCAGCGAAGGGCTCTTTGGTCTTGACGTGCTTGAGCTTGAATCCGAATGCCATGATGGCCTCCTTCTTCTCGTGATGACAGGTACCGCTGCGCCTCCTCTGCTGCGCAGAAACGAGTGTAGGCAGCCCCGCCCACGGCTCCCTCATACCAAAGTATGGCCCCTCGCAGTTTTTGGCGGGGATGGCGGGGATGCGCGGGAAAGGTGGCCCTTGTGCCGATCAAGCGATATCATGCATAGATAGAACTGCGAGCGTGCGGGAGCTGTCGTGGACGCAGGTGACGCGAGGGTCAGCGGCCGCACCAGGGAACCCGTTCCGAAATCAAGAAGAGATAGCAGCATTCACATATCAACAGGCCTATAACGTGTAGGGGGCTGGTGGCATGAGGCCGAGGGTGAGGGCATCTTTTGGCATCACGGGGGACGACTTGGACCTGGGCGCGATAACCGAGGCGCTGGGGGTTGAGCCGACGGAGATCTACCGGAAGGAAGATGCCCGTGCAGTGATCAAGGAGATGGGCCTCGCAGCCGACACGTGGGGGTACACCATCCCACGGGCGGAGTGCACGTCCGTCTCCGAGCGGATCGGGGCGCTGGAGGCCGTGTTCGGCGACAGGACAGGGCAGATCTCCGCCGTCCGGGAGAGGTACGCGGCCAACGTCAGCGTGGAGCTCTCCCTGCACGCGGTGATCGGCGACGAGCCGGACCTGACCCTCACGAGGGGCGACCTGGCGTTCCTGGGCGCGATGGGCGCCGAGTTCGGGATAGACCCCTACCCCTACTACCCCGACGAGGCCGATGACCTGCCGCCGGTCGGCGAGGGGGCCTGACGTGAGGCCGCGGGTGGAGACGACGCTCTGCGTCACCGGCGGGAGGCTGGACTTCGAGGCGATAGGCGACGCCCTGGGCCTCGGGCCAACGTCCACCTGCCGCGCGGGAGAGCTGCCCGCCGCGGTCGCGCGGGCGGGCCTCTCTTGCGACATGTGGCAGCACACCATAGCGAGGGAGGAGTGCAGGTGGCCCCCTACGCACATCGACAGGCTACAGGACGCCATCGGCGAGGGGGCCGCAAGGCTGCGCACACTCCTGTCGGGGCACGTGGCTAAGGTCGCGGTCGTGATCGACATCCAGATGGAGGCCATGTGCAACCCCTTCCTGGGTCTCACCGCGCGCAACGTCGCCTTCCTCAACTCCATCGACGCCGAGCTGAGGATGAGATTGGAGATCCACGAGCCCGATAATCCCGACGACTACGACGACCCCGAGGGAGTCATCCAGGACGTGCGCCGGCACCAGGAGCTGGGCGACGCCCTATGGGCCTGGAGACGCGCGGGCGACGCGTAGGCAGGCGGGTCCCTTCGCGATCTTCGATAGGTGGCACAGGTCCCCTTACGAAACGCGCGCCTCCAGAGACGAGCCAGTCGAGCAACCGCAGAGCGACGGTGGAGGCCCGCGCGAGGTGCTCAGGCCGAGAAGGGGCCATGCCCCCAAGAGAAAGCTCCCCACAGTGCATGTGGGCGAGCCGATGACGAGCGTGCGGGCACCTGGAAAGCGCAGCAAGAACGCGGTAAGTCCGCCGGTGGAGCGTACGCGGCCGCTCTTCACCTCTATGCCAATGACGTCCTCACCCCATCCCACAACGAAATCAACCTCATTGCTGAGGCTTCGTGAGTTCGTGTGGGTGGGTGGTTGCGTCACCGCCCCGACGGCGTGG
>ERZ772967.3120-NODE-3120-length-10264-cov-4.166618_pt1 | contig 10264 bp, 9 predicted proteins | sample MGYA00511677_ERZ772967 | MGnify/ENA primary metagenome ERZ772967 (study PRJEB29015, sample SAMEA2737931) | human oral metagenome | biome: human oral; feature: human-associated habitat; material: dental | place: China | collected 2146 ...
GCGTCTTGCTCGACAATCCAAAGACAATTGAGAGGCTAGGACTTTTGTCCCAGCCGCTTTTTTTGATAAGGAAAATAGAGCTTGGCTCATGAACTCCAAGAACCGCTTGCATCATCGTAAGCACATTTGAAAATTGTGGACAAAGTTGACCCAAATGTCCTATTTTACACTGAAAATTCTGAGCCAATCTAGACGATTACAGCAAGCCATCTCGGTCCACTTGCTCATAGGCCTGCAGCCCGTCATTGAGCTTGTCCCAGATGACTACCTGGCCTGCCTCAAGGGACTTCTGCACATCAATGATGCGCTGATTAGAAGAACCGCGAAACTGCAGCATGAGATTCTTCTTGGTAAGGTCAAAACGACCGTCCACCAGGATGTCAATCAAACTCAGCAGCTCCAGCTTATCCTCCGTTTCCAGCATCATCTCCTCCCAGGTGTAGCCCGTCCAGGACCAGATATCCTTGTCCGGCAGCTCACGCCGAATCCGCTTGACCAAGGGCAGGAGAATGCCTGTATTGAGAAAAGGCTCACCGCCTAGGAGGGTCAGGCCCTGCACATAGGATTCCGCCAAGTCTTTCATAATCTGCTCCTCCAGCTCTTGGGTATAAGGAATCCCAGCGTTGAAGGACCAAGTTGCTGCATTATAGCAGCCCTCACAGTGAAACATACAGCCACTGACATAGAGGGAGTTGCGGACGCCTTCGCCATCCACAAAGTTAAAGGCCTTATAGTCAATGATGCGCCCCTTACTCAGCTCCTCACTTTTCCATTCTTGGGGTTTGGGATTGTTCATCGTCATCCTCCAAATCTATCCAATAACGCTGACTTCTGTCGATGGTATTTTCGTAAACACCGCCAGCAGAGAGAATCGTGCGACGGCTGGCCTCGTTGTCTTCATCGCAGGTAATCAGAACTCGGTCCAGTCCTTGTTTTCTAGCCTCTGCTAGCCCGAGCTCCAGCTGCAACTTGGCCAAGCCCTTTCTGCGTTGACTAGGCCGGATAGAATAACCAATATGTCCACCCTCCACAAATAATTTGTCATTCAAGGACAAGCGCAGGGCTAAAAAGCCCAGAGGGTAGCCAGTCTCATCAAAGGATAAAAATTGGATGGCAGGAACCCAGCCTGCTGGCAAGTTTGCCACATCTTCTTGCTGCTCTACAATTCGCAACCAATCCTCATAATCCTTTGCTCGCTTCCAAGTGGAGCCCATACCACCGTGCATATAGGATTTTGCAGCATCAAACTCCGCAATCATCTCTAAAATCGCATCTTTATCTTCCAAAGTTGGTCGTCGTAACTTCATAAACTATCCTCAATCTAAATCAATCCAATAGCGCTCTTTACCAGCTCGAATATCCTCTAATACTCCGCCATTAGCCAGAATCACTGACCGGCTGGCAGCATTATCACAATCGCAAGTCACTAGGACTCGTTTAATATTTTTACTTTTTGCTACTTGCAAGCCTTGTCGTAGCTGCTCTTTTGCCAATCCTTGCCCACGCGCAGAGGGACGGATACTATAGCCGATATGCCCTCCTTCTTGAAGCAAATGGTCATTGAGCCGCAAGCGCAGATTGAGAAAGCCCACTGCCTGACCATCTGCAGCAAAAGAAACCAGTTGGATGTAAGGCACAAAACCTTGCGGCAAGCCTAGACCTGCCTCAGCTAGCCGAATTGTCTCCAGCCAGTCCTCGTAGACAAAATCCGCTCCACCAAAGAAGCCGTCCTGTCGGCTACCAGCCGCTTCAAAGTCAGCCAGCATCTCTAAAATCTTTTCCTTGTCTTCTAGTTTCGGTCGTCTCAGCTCCATAATGCCTCCTGATACGAAGAGAGTGAGACTGCCTTGCGCCCCACTCTGACTTCTATTATTTCTTGTTCTTTTCTAAAAATTGCTGACGCAGTTTGGCCAATCGCTCTTTTTTGCCATTGCCTCCCCGCGAATGTTTTTCATGGAAACGCTGCACCTGAGCCTTTCCTTTGTCGTCCAATTGATACTTTCCCATCTTAATTTCCTTCGTACTTAATAGTTGAGCCATTCATGTGCTTGACCCGAGCTGATATTTCCTTATGGCGGCCATTAACCATTGGACGGGCTTGCGGATTTCCTAAGTAACCGCAGGTCCGCTTGACCACATCGACCGTCTTGGGATCGCTGTTGCCACAGTTTGGACAGGTGAAGCCCCGCTCAGTCGGCGTGAAATCTCCCTCAAAGTTACACTTGTAACAGCGGTCAATCGGCGTATTGGTTCCCAGATAGCCGACCCGGTCATAGGCATAGTCCCAAACTGCTTCCAGAGCCTTTGGATTTTGCTGCAGCACAGGATATTCACAGTAGTGAATAAAGCCACCAGAAGCACCCACTTCAGGATAAATCTTCTCAAAGTCCAGCTTTTCAAAAGGAGTTGGATTCTTGCGCACATCGTAGTGGAAGGAGTTGGTATAGTATTCCTTGTCAGTAATATCCGGAACAACCCCAAACTTCTCTGTATCCAAACGGCAGAAACGGTCGGTCAGGCTTTCAGATGGCGTCGAGTAAACAGAGAAATGATAGTCATACTGATCTGACCACTCTTCCACCCGGCGCTTCATATCTTTGACAATGGCAATCGTAAAGTCCTTGGCTTCAGGATTGGTCTCCCAATTACCGCCGTAAAAGACTGCTGCCACTTCATAGAGACCGATATAGCCTAGGGAAACCGTTGCACGACGGTGAGTAAAGAGCTGGTCTACCTGATCATACTTGCCCAGACGTTGGCCAAAAGCCCCATACTGATAAAGAATCGGTGCATTGGCTGGACTGGCTTCCTTGGTCCGCTCCACTCGGTAAACCAAAGCATCCTCAGCAATATTCATCCGCTCGTTAAAGATTTCCCAGAATTTATCCAAATCCCCCTCGGACTCAAGCGCAATCCGCGGCAAATTGACAGTAACGACACCTAGATTCATACGGCCGGAGTTGACTTCCTGTCCATTTTCATCCTTCCAGCCTTGTAAGAAAGAACGGCAGCCCATCGGTACCTTGAAGGATCCAGTTAAGTCGATAATCTTGTCATAGGAAAGGACATCTGGATACATGCGCTTAGTGGCACACTCCAGAGCCAGTTCTTTAATGTCGTAGTTAGGCGTTCCCGGCTCTAGATTGAGCCCACGCTTTAGGGTGAAAATCAGCTTAGGGAAAATTGCTGTGCGGTGCTCGCTTCCCAGTCCCTTGATACGGATATTGAGAATGGCCTTCTGAATTTCCCGCTCAAAACGATTGGTCCCAAGACCAAAGCCCAGCGAAGTAAAAGGAGTTTGACCGTTAGAGGTAAAGAGAGTATTAATCTCATACTCCAGCGACTGCATGGCATCGTAGATGTCCTTCTTGGTCTTCGCCCAGGCGTATTCTTCCTGCTTATCCGGCAAAACCCACTGCTCCGCATCCTTGAGATGCTTTTGATAATTAAGCTCAGCATAGGGCGCCAAGACTTCGTCAATTCGGTCCGCTGAGCAACCTCCATACTGACTGGAAGCTACATTGGCAATAATCTGTGAGATTTGCGCTGTCGCAGTCTGGATAGACTTGGGACTCTCTACTTCTGCATTGCCAATCTTAAAGCCATTTTTCAGCATGCCGTCAAAGTCAATCAAACAGCAGTTTGTCATCGGTGTATAAGGGCTGTAGTCCAGATCATGGTAGTGGATGTCCCCCTTCTGGTGGGCATTGGCCACATGAGGCGGCAGCATCTTAAGCCCAATAGACTTGCCGACAATCCCAGCTGTCAAATCCCGTTGGGTATTGAAAACATCGCTGTCCTTATTGGCATTCTCGTTAACCACCGTACGATCTTTGTTGAGGAGCTTATCAATGGTAAAGTTGATGTCTGTCGCTTTTGAGCGCTCAAAATCCCGTTGGGTGCGGTAAGTGATGTAGTTCTCCGCAATGGCATATTCCTTGGCATTCAACAGCTCATGTTCAACGATGTTCTGAATCTCATAGATTTTGACATACTTAGCGAAGCGACTGCTGATTTCTGCCACAATGCGGTCTGTGACAGCTTCTAGCTTGGCTTCCAGCATTGGATTCAGCGGACCGACTTCCTGAGATGCCCGCACCATAGCCTTATAGATCTTTGACACATCAAAAGCCACCCTGCGGCCATCCCGCTTCTCCACATAAATCGCTGGAGCAGTTTCAAACTTCTCTTCCCTTAAAATCATCACGAACACTTCCTTTTCTCTGCCCTTAGGACAAATCAAGTCTCCTCAGACTAGCCACCTGCTAAGAAATCTCCAAGAAATCTCCGACAGCAGTTCATCCAAAGAACAGTATTTTATAAATAAGTCGATACAAGACTCATTATAGCACGTTAAAATTAAAAATCAATATGTTGTGGCAAAAATGTCGTTTTTTTATTTTACACACAACATATTGATTTAATTACTTACTTTGATAAAGCTTGAAGTGATTGAGTTCTAGGTCCACTTCTTCATAATCTTGAGAAATTTTCTTTTTTATATCTGAATAGAGTTTCACATCTTTATTGACTAAAATAAACTTCGGGCTAGCCTCGTTTAAAGCGTTGCGCAATAAAATGCGATTCTCTTCCGTTCCTGTATAGAGCGACGGACTCAGTAGAGAAATAGTTGATAAACGTTGCGCTTGTTGATAGAGACTTGCTGTATTGTCCCAAGCATAAATACTATCCTTGGCAGTGCTATTTTCACGGATATGTTGGGCTGCCAGATTTCTCTCCGCGGAAACTCCATTGGATAAAATATACTCATTTACAAACGGATAAGCTAGCAGGTAAAGCATCGCAAGCAAAGGTAGAAAGAGTTGCTTGCCCAAGTAACGATTCCAGCTAGAAGCATTAGTAGGCTTGCGGTGGCGTCTTTCATGTCCATCCCTGTCTCCACCTGTATCCAACCACAAGGCCAGCAGGAGCAAGGCAAAAGGCAGGGTTATCAACAATTGATAAGCGCCCTTCTCTGGCAGACCTAAAACTCCAACAAAGCTGATAGGGAGGCCTAATAGCCCAATAAAGCGCATACCACGCGCGTCAGTTGGTTCTTCTTTGAAAGCAAAAGCCGTCATCAGCGCTGTCAAAAAACCTAAACCTAGGAAGAGCAAGCCATAATAGAGTAAATGGTCTAATAAATAGTTGCTATTGAGACGAAAAGCCTCTAGAACATAAGTCACTTGGCTAATCGCCACACCAAAGGAACCATTCAAAACCGTATAGTAGCCCAGTGGATAAAAGACCAAAGAAAAACCTAATAGACCTGCCAGCAACTGGTAAAATCCACGCGCTTTTCGCTTGTCAGCGATACTGTACAGAAGCAAAAACAGCGTTGTCAATGAGTAAAAAAGCAGACTAAAAGCTGGCTCGATTAGAAAAGCCAAGGCTCCAACCATTCCAAAACGAATGAAAGATTCATCGCGGACACGCCCTTGTAAGTACTTCACTAGATGGGACAAACTCCAAAAGATAAATGGAAAGGCAAAAATCATAGAATAAGTTCCGCCAAATCCCAGTGTCACTACAAACAAATAAAACAAGATTGTAATCTGGCGAGCCAGACCAGTCCTAACCGTTATGTGCGTAATTGTTTGGAAGAGATAAATTCCTGCCAAGGTCAGAGCCACTACTTGGAAGAGTAGAAACACTACCGGACCAAGGAACAAATTCCCCAACCAGCTCAACAAATAGTAGAGAAGACCGCTGGTTCCATAAATATTTGCATAGGCAACCTCTCCCTGAGCCAGCGCCCAGCCAGCGTACAGATTCTGCGACTGCAGGTTGGTAGCTAAGTTAGTCAGTAGAGGGTTGAACACGCTAGTCAGACTGACCAAGATGCTCCACACAAATAATCGAAAGGAGGGAACCGGCTCGATTACTTTTTCTATCCGCCGTCTCTCATTCGTATTTTGCCAGGTCTCTGCGGACAAAGATACTGAAATTTCCACATTTTCCTGTCGGTTTCTATCATTCATAAAAGTTCTCCTTGATTTCCATACTATATAGTATATCAAAAAGCACTCTTTCTGTCAGCCTTATCCTGGCTTCCTTTCTCCTTTTGTCCCTTCTTTGCCAAACGCTCCAAATCGCGAAATCTCAGGTAAACTGGCCGCTTTTCTGGACAAGGAAGCCGATAAATTATTTTTGCCATTTCCATCTTTAATCCTCCCTTGATTCTCTGCTCCCGATTTACTATTCGTAAAATCAAGACACTAATCACAAGAAAGCATGATTTGTAGCTAATATCTCAGCAAAAGACAGAAAAAAAGAGGCTGGAACAAAAGTCCTAGCCTCTAAATTGTCTTTGGAGTGTCGAGCAAGACGCAGTGGTTGGTGGGCTCTACTAGGCTGATTTCATCAGCTTTTACAGCCCTACTCAACTGTGCGGAGGTGGGACGACGAAATCGAATTCTAACGAATTACCGATTTCTGTTCCACTCTCTTTAAAGTAGCGGAGCAAATAATTGCATGATTTCCTTCAGTAAACGCTGGTACCAGCTATTTTGAAGGGTTTCAAGGGAGATTTCTTTGGAAATGTCAAACAAGCCTTCAAAATCCTGCTTAATGTCCGCAATCGTTTCTGTCTGATACATAAGAACAGCATTTTCATAATGATGCACCAGACTACGGTAGTCAAAATTAATGGTTCCGACCACGGCTAACTCATCATCCGAAATAACATTCTTGCTGTGGATAAAACCAGGAGTGTACTCATATATCCTAACACCAGCCTCCAGCAAGTCTGGATAAGCACCACGAGTGACGATCTGAATCAGCTTTTTATCAGGAATAAATGGCGTCACAATGCGAACATCCACCCCTCTCATGGCTGCATTTTTGATATCTTCTGTCAAATCATAGTCAATAATCAAATAAGGGGTCGTAATATAGACATAATCGATGGCTTGATTGATAATATTCTGGTAGACAGCCTTGCCCACCTGTTCCTTATAAATCGGCTTAGGGCCACTACCATACGGAATATAAAGCCCTTTGCCTTCCACTCGCTGGCTATCAAAATGATAACGGTCAAAGTCTGTAATTTCCCCGCGATTGATGTACCAATTCATCAAGAAAAGACGTGTCAAAGCCTTCACTGCACTACCTTCCAAACGGACACCACCATCTTTCCAATGTCCGAAACGCACGATATGGTTGATATACTCGTCTGCCAGATTGATACCGCCTGTGTAGCCGACTTGCCCATCCACCACCAAAATCTTGCGGTGGTCACGATTGTTATAGGCCACCGTCATCCGTGGAATCACCTTATTAAACTTATGGGCATCAATTCCCATCTTGCGCAACCTTTTCGTGTAATCTCCTGGGAGAGTCGCCATACAGCCAATGTCATCGTAGAGCAGCTTGACTTCAACTCCCTGCTGGACCTTCTCTACTAAAATCTCAAGGATACGATCCCACATCAAACCTGGATCAATGATATAAAATTCCAGAAAAATGAATTTCTTGGCCGAACGCAAATCATCTAGCATGGCCTCAAACATCTCTTCACCAAGGGGGAAATATTGCGAAGCTGTGCCATCGTAGACATCCGCATTGTGATCCATACTCAGCAAAGACTTGACAATTCCGAAGGCTGATTTATTTTCCTGCTTGAGCTGGACTCGCAGGTCATAGCTGTTGTCCTCTCGAAACTTCATTGAGTCCATTTTTTCCAGCTGCTGGATTTCTTTTTTGGAAAGGCGTCGCTCGCCAATCATCAGATAAAGCAAGAAGCCAAAAACGGGCACAACTGCAAACAAGAGCCAAGTCACCTTGCTTTCGGGAGGCATATTCCGATTGACAATGGTCAAAATAGTCCCAATATATAAAGAAACAATGACAAGGGCTGACAACCAATTAGGCACCAACTGATTAAAATAGAAAAAGGCCGCAAAAACAAGAAATAATTCCAGTAACATGATAATGATGCTGAAACCATACTTAGACATCAACAAACGAAACTTGCCCGGATTCATCCTAATTCTCCCTCATCTTACATTTCATCTAGTATAGCAAGAATTAGCAGCAATTTCAAAAATTTTTCAAAAAAATGATCTCTAGCCTAAGGTTAAAGGAAGTCCCAAGACTCCGTTATTCACAAACGCAAAAAGCTGGAGCGTCTGTCCAGCCTTTTTAGGATATTCTTTTTTTGAAAATTATTGTTTGGTGAAGACGATTGTGTCGTCATCATCGTTTTCCTGCGACAAATCTTCCAGAGTCAGTTGATTACCTTCTACTCGATAACGTTTAACGTCATCTCCAACAATCATGGTTTGATTGGTTGGATCAATCAGCACCTGTTTAATTTTCTGATCACCGTCGCGTTCGACTTTGGTCAGGGTTCCTTTATTTCCAGAAACTTCTAGGGTTAAGGCATCACCTTCATGAGTGGCCTTATAGGTCCCATCTAAGTCACTAGCAGCTGTTTGACTGGAAGTAGAAGCCTCTGAACTACTAGTATTTGCGCTACCGTTTGTATTGCTACTTGCCTTGCTATTTGATGACACTGTCTCAGATGACTGAGAAACAGAGGAACTCACTTGAGATTGAGCAGCCTGATTGGATGGATTTTGACCAGAATTGCCACAAGACACCAATACAAAAGCGGTCATAGCCGTAAGGGCTGAAAGAACTAATTTTTTTGAAACCTTCATTTTGTTTCTCCTTTCTTTGTTCCACTTCCATTTTACCAAACAAGACTTTCTATGGTCAACTTATACACTCTGGAGGTAGGCTCGAACCTCTGCAATGAAATAGAGTGAGCCCGTTACGAAAAGAACTTGGTCGGCCGTCTGCTCTTGTTTGAAATTCTCAATAAAGGCTCTATAATCAGCCACATAATCAAAGTCCGCAGCTTCTGCCTGCCCCACAGATTCCCCATAGTCAAAGCTAGTCACCGTCACCTGAACCTCCGGCAGAGCCTCCTGCAAATAGGCCAACATACCGCTGTAATCCTTGCGCTTCAAAGCTCCAAACAACAGGCTGCATGTCTTGCCCTTCTGTCCCTTGATAAACTCGACCAGACGAGACAAAGCCGGTAAATTATGAGCACCATCCAGATAGATATTCGGGCTAATTTCCTCTAGTCGCCCCGCCCAATGGGTCTTCTGCAAAGAAGAAGAAAGCAGAGAAAAATCAATTTCCCAGCCCATTTGCTTCATAAAAAGCAGAAAGGCCTGCAAAGCCAGCGCTGCATTTTCTTCTTGGTAAGCACCTTGTAATCCCAAGACCAAATGCGATAAAAGCAGGTCTTTATTTTTAAAAGAACGATCAGAAAACCAAAAATCTCGCCCGTATTCATACAAATCCAAATTCAAGCTTGCTGCCCGCTGCTCACAGACCCGACGAGCCTCCTCCGGCAAGGGGCCGATGACTGCAGAACGACCTTTTTTGAAAATACCAGCCTTCTGCTCCGCAATCGCTGTAAGCGTCTGCCCCAAGGTCTCCTGATGATCCAAGCCCACTGAGGTCACCACTGCAACTTGCCCATCCAAGACATTGGTCGTATCCAAAAGTCCACCAATCCCCACTTCAATGAGAGCCAGATCAACCTGCCCCTCTCTAAAATAAAGAAAGGCCAGCAAGGTCAAGATTTCAAAATAGGATAGCTGGTCGTGAGTCTTGACCAATTCACTCTCCATCTCCTGAATCTGCCGCCCTAAGCGAACAAAATCAGCATCCGAAATCGGCAGTCCATTGATACAAATGCGGTCATGAACACTGACCATATGCGGTGATGTAAAGCTAGCTACCTTTTTCCCCTGATCGGCAAATAAATTCCGCATAAAAGCAATGGTGGAGCCCTTGCCATTGGTTCCCGTCACATGAATGACGGGGTAAGCCCCTTCAGGATTCCCCAACAAATCTACCGCTCTCTGCATCCGTTCCAGACCTGAACGAAAGTTTAGGCCAATACGACCATTCAACCATTTTTCAATCTCATTCATCATTTTCCTACATAAAAAGAGAAGCGAAGCGGACTTCAAATGTGAATCGCCACTCGCTTCTCTCTTTTCTATTCGTTAGAAAGAAACTATCTGTAGCCAAGCTGAGATAAATTCACAAGCTGGCTGATTTTCTAGTTTCTAAGCTCAGGCTAAAAAGGTCCCCCGGACCTTCCTCGCTTTCTATTTTTCAAGCTCAGGCTGAGGCTGGGATAAAAGTCCTAGCCTCTCAATTGTCTTTGGATTGTCGAGCAAAACGCAGTGGTTGAGTGGGCTCTACTACGCTGATTTCATCAGCTTTTACAGCCCTA
>ERZ772967.3121-NODE-3121-length-10263-cov-12.279879_pt1 | contig 10263 bp, 7 predicted proteins | sample MGYA00511677_ERZ772967 | MGnify/ENA primary metagenome ERZ772967 (study PRJEB29015, sample SAMEA2737931) | human oral metagenome | biome: human oral; feature: human-associated habitat; material: dental | place: China | collected 2146 ...
GCGCCGCCCTTGCCATTGACGACGGCGATGGTGCGCGGCCCCGCCCAGTGCTGGGAGACGGCGGCGGCGTCGGCCCGTTCGGCGCGCTCCCGCTCGGTGGGCCCCAGGTGCAGGCCGAACTGGTTCAGGGCCCCGCGCAGGCCGGTGGCCGCGGGTGCTTCGTTGGTGATCTCCGTGAGCAGCGATGTGGAGCGCGCCTGCTCGCGCGGGTCCGGCGGCATATTCCCCGGAGAGGCCGGGGTGGCCGACGTCGGGGGGTTCGTGGTCGACGGGGAGTATGGCGTGGCCAGCGTCGCCGGTGAGAGTGCCGACGTCGCCGGCTGGGCGGACGCCGGCGAAGCCGGCGCGGCCGTCGGAGGATGCGCTCCGTCTGACGGGGAATCTGACAGGGAATACGGCGTGTCCAGCATCGCGTGCGATGCCCCGGGTGCGTCGGGCGCTGCTGCCTGTGCCGCCGGCCTTGTTGGTGATGTTGGCGATGCCGGTGACGCCGGCGATGGTGGTGATGGCTGTGATATTGGTGATGTCGGTGCCGATGGTGCTTCGGCCGCTGCTGCCGACGACGCCGAGCGCGGCGCGATCAGTGAGGAACGCCGTACCTGCGGTGCGGCGGGTGCTGGTGCTGGAGCCGATGGCGCTGAGTGCGGTGCGGCTGATGAGGCGTACGGCGGAGCCGGGGCTGCGGGCGATGCTGCTGAGGCCGGTGATGGCGCCGGCGCCGGTGCCGGTTCGGCGCGATGCCTCCGCGGTGCGGTGCGGCCCTCGGCGGCGTCGGTTCGGGGCAGAAGGCCCGGTGGCAGTCGGATGCCGGCGGTCTGGGGGGTATCGGAGTTCGGGGCGGGCGCGGTTCGCTGCCGACGGCGGGTCTGAGGCAGGGGTGTGGAGCGCGTCGGCTGAGTCGGCTCAGCCGGCTGAGTTGGCTGAGCCGGTACGGATGGCCTGGTCCGCATGCGGGGCGTTGCAGTGCCGCGAGTTGTGCCGCGAGTCGTGCCCGGCCTGCTCAGCCTGCTCGACTTACTCGATGTGCTCGGTGTCAGGGCTCCCTCGGTGATGATGGTGCCGTCCGGGTAGACGGCTATGCGCCAGCTTCCCGCGGGTTCGGTGATGGTGGTCGAGATCGGGTGCCCGAGTGCTCGGGCGCGATGCGACAGGTGAGTGACGACCGCGGCTCGGGCTTCTTTCGGAGTCGATTTGCTCAGGTCCGCTTCGACGCCTTCGAAAATGACGTGCGCGTGGCCCTCGGCGCTCAGCAGGACCTCAGCCTGAGGCCATTCTGTTGCGGTGCTCATGTGCGTGTCCTTCGTGGCGAGCGCTACCGGTGAGCGCGTGTGATGTAGATGGGCGATGGGCTCACATGGGCTCGCATGGACTCGTATGGACTCGCATGGGGCTCAGTGGCACCAAAGATCTGTGCTGCGACGGCGCGGCGGTGAAGATCGGGCAAGCGGCGATCCGATCGGCGCCAGGGTGCTGCCGGGGGCCTTGTGCCTATCCTCAAGTCACGGTTGTCACGACTTGAGCGTACCGCGAGAATTCCAAAAGTAACGATTTTGTCTCCTCGGCGGTGCCCGCGAGTCTCTGGCGCGACGCGATCCTAGTAGTTAGCCTTTCCTAACACGCATCGACATTGGCGACATCATGGTGAGAAGTGCACCAGCGCCGGTGCGGGCGTCGTGTTTGACCCACCCGATCACACGAAGGACACCCCATGAACAACCTGAGTCGTCGCTCGCTGCTCGGATTCGGAAGCGCCGGCCTCGGTGTCGCCGGCCTCGCCGCGCTCGGCGCCTGCGCCTCGCAGAAGAACCCGTCGGACTCCGCAACGGGCGGCTCTGACTCGAGCGGAGCGGGCTCCGGCGACTGGCCCCGCACCGTCACGGACGAGCAGGGCGAGGTCACCATCGACAAGCAGCCCACCAAGATCGTCTCCACCTCGCCGAGCGTAACCGGCACGCTCCTGGCCATCGACGCCCCCGTGGTGGCCTCCGCGGCGACCTCGCCCTCTCCGCTGACGGACGACAAGGGTTTCTTCACGCAGTGGGCCTCCGTCGCCGACGAGCGCGGGGTCGAGGTCCTCTACAGCAACCTCGAGTTCGATCTTGAATCGGTCATCAGCTTCGATCCCGATCTCGTCATCGTCGCCAGCTCGGGCAAGGACTCGGTGGCGGACCAGGTCGACACCATCAAACAGCAGTTCCCCGTGATCGTCGTCGACTACGGCAAGCAGAGCTGGCAGGACTTGGCCACGCAGCTCGGCAAGGCGCTCGGGTTGGAGGACAAGGCGACGGCCGCGGGCACCGAGTTCGACAGCTACATCAAGGAGGCCAAAGGCAAGATCACCCCGCCCGAGGGCGGGGCCAGCATCGTCTCCTACAACGGCAAGGACAAGGATCAGGCCATCGCGAAGAAGGACTCGGCTCACGCCGACCTGCTCACCTCGCTCGGCCTCGAGGTCGTCGAGGCCGATGCCTCGCTCGACAGCGGGAACAGGCAGCGCAATGACTTCATGTTCGTCAGCTACGAGAACCTCAGCAAAGCCATCACGGGCGAGAGCGTGTTCCTCATCAGCACGGGTCAGGACCAGGTCCAGAAATTCCTCGATGATGAGACGCTCGCGAACCTTCCCGCGGTGACCAATAACCAGGTCTACTACCTCGGGCCCACCTCCTTCCGCATCGACTTCTACTCCGGAAAGCTCGTGGCTGACGCAGTCGTCGAGCAGCTGGGGGCGAGCTGACGCGCATGACCCCTGCAGTCCGCCGCAGTGGTCCGGATGTCCTGATGGCCCGCTGATGGCCCGGACACGACGTCTCGTCCTGGTGGTCGCGCTGCTGATGGCGGCGCTGGTCGTCCTCTTGGTCGCCAGCCTCGCCATCGGCTCGCGCCTCATTCCCACCGGCACGGTCATGGATGCATTGACGAATTTCGATCCGGGCAGCGATGACCAGCTCGTCATCCGCTTCTCCCGGTTGCCGCGCACCCTCATCGGCGTCCTGGCGGGCGCCGCTCTGGGACTGGCCGGCGTGCTCACCCAGTCGTTGACCAGGAATGCGCTCGCGGAGCCGGGCACCCTCGGCGTCAACGCGGGAGCGGCGGTGGGCGTGATCATCGGGCTCATCGCCACGAGCGGAGCGAGCATCATGGTGTACGTGTGGTTCGCCTTCGCCGGGGCGGCGCTCACCTCCGTCCTCGTCCACCGGCTGGGGCGCACGGGCCGGTCCGGTGTCGATCCCGCTCGGCTCGTGCTGGCGGGCGCCGCTCTGTCCATCGTGCTCAGCGCGCTCACCAGGGCGCTGATCCTGTCCGCCGATGCGACGGTGTACGAGTCGTTCCGCAGCTGGGCGACCGGCTCCCTCCAGGGGCGCGGCTGGGAGTCCCTGCCCGTGGTCGGGACCTGCCTCGTCGTCGGCCTGCTCATCTCCCTGGCGCTCGCCGGCCCCCTCGACTCGGTGAGTCTGGGCACTGATATGGCGACGTCGCTGGGCGTCAACATCCGGCTGACCTGGACCCTGGCCAACGCCGCGATCGTGGTGCTCGCGGGCGGCGCCACGGCCGCCTGCGGCCCCATCGCCTTCATCGGCCTGGCCTCGCCCCACATCGCCCGCGCCGTCAGCGGGCCGAACCACCGGCTGCTCCTGCCGGTCTCGGCGCTCCTGGCCGCGGTCCTCCTCCTGCTCGCCGACGTGATCGGACGCATCGTGGTCTTCCCCGGTGAGATCGGCGCCGGCGTGATGACGGCACTCATCGGCTCGCCCTTCTTCATCCACCTCGTGAGGCGGGGGAGAGTGGTGGGCATATGACGATGCACGCTTCCGATGCCGTTGAGCGCGAGCGCGCCGATGCCGCCACCGGTCCGCAGGCCGGTCGGGCCACCGGCAGGACCATGCGGTTCGCGCTGGGCCCCATGCGGCTGTCTCTGAGCGCATCGACGGCCATCGTCGTGGCCGTCGCGGTGCTGCTGCTGCTCGTCACGGGATGCGCCGTCCTCATGATCGGCACCGTCAGACTCTCCGTCGGCGACGTCGTCGGCGCCCTGGTGGGAGGAGGCCCGGGCAAGGCCGAACGCGTCGTGTGGGGCATCCGCCTGCCGCGGCTCCTGACCGCCATCTGCGTGGGGGTCGCACTGGGGGCGTCCGGCTGCGTATTCCAGTCGGTGTCCAGGAACGCGCTCGGATCCCCCGACGTCATCGGGTTCACCACCGGAGCGGCCACGGGGGCCACCGCGCAGATCGTCCTCATCGGCAAGGGCGGACTCGCGACCTCACTGGCCGCCGTGGGGGCCGGACTGGCCACGGCCATCGCCGTCTACCTCTTGGCGCGGCAGCGGGGACGGACCGGCGGCTATCGCCTGGTGCTCATCGGCATCGGCGTCAGCGGGATGCTCTCGGCGATGACCAGCATTCTGCTGGCGCGCTCCGATCTGGACCTCGCCTCCCGGGCGCAGGTGTGGCTGGCCGGGTCGCTCAGCGCTTGCACGTGGGAGCATGCGGGCATCAGCGCCGCAGGCGTCCTCGTGCTCCTGCCGGTTCTGGTGGCCTTCGCCCGCCGCCTGTCCGTGATGGAGATGGGCGACGATCAGGCCGAGGGGCTCGGCGTCGGCACCGAGAGGACCCGGCTGATCGTCATGGTGGTCGGCGTCGTCCTGGCCGCATCCGCGGTCGCCGCCGCCGGGCCCATCGCCTTCGTGGCGCTGGCCGCGCCCCAGATCGCGCGGCGCCTGACCGAGGTCGCGGGCGTCCAGGTCCTCACCTCCGCGCTGATCGGGGCCCTCCTCCTGGTCGCCGCGGACCTGCTGTCCATGGTCCTGCCCAGCCGCCTGACCATGCCCGTGGGGCTCGTGACCGGGGTCATCGGCGGCGTCTACCTGCTGTGGGTCCTGTCCGCCAAGGAGAATGTATGAAAGACACGACTGAGGGGGCCGGGCCGTCCGGGCGCGCACCTGAGGAGAGGGCGGACACGCCCGCCGTCGAGGCGCCGCAGCCGCCCATGGAGGCCGATGACGTCACGCTCGCCTACGGTGAGCGCGTCGTCAGCGAGCATCTGGACGTCACGATCCCAGACGGCTCATTCACCGTCATCATCGGCCCGAACGCCTGCGGCAAATCCACTCTGCTGCGCTCGCTGGCCAGACTTCTGCCCCCACGGCGCGGCAGAGTGCTTCTGGATGGCCGCGACATCGCGACCTACTCCTCGAAGGCGGTCGCACGACGACTCGGCCTGCTTCCGCAGAGCTCGGTGAGCCCGGAGGGCATCACCGTGCGCGACCTCGTCAGCCGGGGGCGATTCCCCTATCAGGGCATGCTCCGGCAATGGTCGGAGGAGGACGACGCCGCCATCGAGACGGCCATGAGCGCCACCGGGATCACGGGTCTCGCCCATCGCCGGATGAACGAGCTCTCCGGCGGTCAGCGCCAGCGCGCCTGGCTCGCCCTCGTCCTGGCTCAGCAGACCCCGCTGCTTCTCCTCGACGAGCCCACCACCTTCCTGGACATCACCTACCAGCTCGAGGTCCTCAACCTCTGCCGCGATCTGCACGCTCGGGGCGACTACACGCTCGTCGTCGTCCTGCACGACCTCAACCTCGCCTTCCGCTACGCGACCAATCTGATCGTGATGAAGGACGGGAGGATCGTGGCCCAGGGCGCTCCCGGCGACGTCGTCACCGCCGAGCTCATCAAGGAGGTGTACGGCATCAGCTGCCTGTGCCTGCCGTGCCCGGCCACGGGAGCCCCGATGATCGTGCCCCTGGACAGCTCTTCGCAGGAGGAGGGCGCATGACGGCCGGTGGCCCGGCGCCCGAGCTCGGGCGGGCCGGCGGTGACGGCGGAGACGGAGGTGGGGCGCGTGTATGGACCGACCGGCGGGGCCGTGAGCACCGGGAGCGAGCGCGCGGCTTCACCGCCGCGGAGGGCGACGTGCCCGCATCACGGCTCCGCGGCCCGGTCGAGAGGGACTGGGAGGCGGCCGGCACCGCGGATGAGCGGCGCCTCGTGCTCGACGACGCCCTGGCGGGGCCCAGCCCGAAGATCGCTCCCGACCCCGACGACCCCGCACGGGTGCTGATGACGTGGACCGTGCGGGCGCCGAGGGCCACGTCGGTCCTCCTGGAGGCCAACGGGCTCGTCGCGTCCGGCGGCGCCGATGCCCTCGAGATGACCAGGCTTGCCGGCACCGAGGTGTGGACCTGCACCTGGTCCGTGCCGGAGGACTGGAGCGCCAGTTATGGCTTCGCCATCTGGAAGGACGAGAGCGTTCCGCCATGGCGCGCCATGAGCGGCCGCTCGGCGCGTCTGGCGGCGATGCTCGCCGCCGAGCCGGATCCGCGCGCCTCGCGGACGATCGGCAGTTCCTTCGGGGCGCCCCGGTCCGTGGCCTCGGCGCCGTCCGCCCCCGCGCCGCCCTGGGAGGGCCTGGCGCGGCCGCGCAGGTGCGGCAGGGTGCACGAGTTCGCAGTCCCGCTGCCTGCGCCGTCGGACCCGTCCGTCCTGACCGCCCTGCCGGCACCGACAGCCCTGGCGGCGTCCTCGACGGAGGCCGACAGCCGCTCCGGGGATCCGGCTCGATCGAGGCGGGCGGCGGATGCAACGGGTGCGCCGTCAGCACCGCCCGCAACGGGCGCGGCGGGCGCAGCGGATGCGCCGGGCGCAGCCGGCTCGGGCGGGGGTTCTGAAAGCTCTGAGAACTCTGAGCGCGTCTGGGTCTACGAGCCCGCGCATGCGCCTGCCGCCGGCCCTGTGCTGATCCTGTTCGACGGTCAGGTATGGCTGGAGCAGATGGGCATCGTGCCCGTCCTCGACGCGCTCATCGACTCCGGGCTCCTCCCGCCCGTGCATGTGGCCATGATCGACTCGCGCGATCAGGGGGAGTACCGCGCCGAGCATGTGGGCGTGCCCGGGGGACACGTCGATCTCGTCATCGACAGGATCCTTCCGCTCCTGCGGAGCCGATTCGCGGTGAGCCCGCACGGCGCCGACACGATCGTGTCGGGGCAGAGCTATGGCGGAATCGCCTCCCTGTGGGCGCTCGCCCTCGCCGATGGCGAGATCGGCCACGCCATCGCGCAGTCCCCCTCGCTGTGGCGCTTCGACGTGGCGGAGGCCCTGGCGGCCTGCCCGCACTGGCTGACGGCGCGGATCCTGAGCGGGACCTTCGAGGGGCCGATGCTGATGCATGCGCGCGACCTCGCGCGCGCCTTGAGCGGACGCGACGTGAGGGTCACGCCCGTCAGCGGCGGGCACGACTGGGCCTGGTGGTCGGTTCGCCTGCTCATCGAGCTGGCAGACCTGCTGCATGCCCGCCCGAATAGTCGCTCCGACGTCGGTAGGGAGTCCTGAGAACGCCCTTGCGTCCAGATGTCCAGTCAGAATGCGACATGCATGCTTTGAGTGAAAAAGGGCGCTGTTACCTAGTCGCAATATCGGATGCCGTGATGGGCTAGGCCGCGTTGCCGCGCCTCTGACTGTCAGGAGACAGCCCATGAAGACCACCCGCATCCTCTCCTCCGTGCTGCTCGCCGCCGTCGCCTTCGCCGCCGTGCCGGCGGCCCAGGCAACCCCGGCCGTTCCGATATCCGGGCCGTCCTCGCAGCAGGGCTCCACCGCGATCGAGCCGGCGGCGATCACGGCGGAAGGGGCCGGTCACGCGGACACCATCCTCCGCAAGGTCAATGAGCTGCGGGCCCAGCAGGGCCTGGGATCCGTGACTCGCTACACCCAGCTCGACTCGGTCGCCCAGGGGTGGTCCGAGCAGATGGTCGTGCAGCGATCCATGGGCCACAACCCCTCTTTCGCCGATCAGTACCCGAGCGGATGGACGGGGGCCTCGGAGAACGTCGCCATGCGGTACGGCTCCAGCAGTGACGACGTCGGTGCGCAGCTGTTCGACCAGTGGTACAACTCCCCGGGCCACTACGCCAACATGGTTGCGCCCGAGGCCAACGCCGTGGGCATCGGCATCATCTACGACCAGTCGACCGACACCTGGTACGCCACCCAGAACTTCGCCGCCTACTCCGACCCGCACGCCGTCGGCTTGACCCCGACCGCCGACTCGTCGGGATCGAACGAGTCCGCATCGACCAGTACCGACTCTTCGGGGTCTTCGGGGGCTGCTGAGTCGTCGGGGTCGTCGGCGTCGGCGGCGCCCTCGGCATCTGCGCCGGCCCTCCCCGACCCGGCCTCCGCAGCGCCGACCGCCACCGACGACTCCGCCTCAGGGTCCCGGGCCGCGCAGGAGACGGGCGCTGAGACTCCAGGTGCTACGGGGGCTGCGGTGGCTGCAGGATCTTCAACCATGCCTTCCGCGCCCTCTGAGTCCGCCCCGGCCGCCGCCACATCGGCCAAGGAGCCGGCGACCGCCGCTGAGAACGCGACGCCCAGCGGGGACCCCGCTGCTGCGGCGGCGTCCGCCGATAATTCGGGCAAGTCCTCGCTGCCGGTCACCGGTACCACCCTGGCCATCGGCGTGGTCGCCCTCATCGCCGTCATCGCCGGGCTGGTGCTGCTCTTCCTGCGGCGGCGCCGCTGATCGGCGCCCCCGCCCGCCCCGCCCGCCCTGTCATGCCATGGGGCGCCCCATGGCATGACAGGACGGGCAGGGCTGTCAGTCCTGTCAATCCTGTCCACCACCGGCTGATACTGATGGCCCGGCTCCTCTCAGGGCGTGCGTGTGCCAGCGCACATGCGCAAGACTGAACCGGTGAATGAGTCCTCCGCACCCCAGCCGCACAGCACGTCCGCCGGGAGGATCCTCGTCCGCGCGGCCGAGCCGGATGACGCCCCGCGTGTGGCGCGGCTCCTGACGCTCAGAGGCGCCTCGGTCGATGAGGCCCTCCAACAGGCGCCCCGCATGATCGACACCCTCCCGGTGCTCCTCCTGGCTCTGATGTCCGCAGCCGGCGAGCACCGGACCGCGACCGCCGGTGAGTCGCCTGCAGGCCGTGATGCCAGCAATGCCAGCCATGCCAGCAATGGCGGCCACGGTGGCGACCTTGGCGAGGACAGCAATGACCGCCACGATGACCGTCATACTGACCGTCATGCCGACGGTGCTGGCGGTGCTGACGGTGCCGACGATAGTGATACTGATGACGCTCTGCTCGCGCCCGTCGCGCTGTCGGGCGCCTTCCCGCTTCCCGAACGGATGCGCGCCTCGCTGCCCGAGCCGGGCTCCGGTGCCGAGGACGCCTGGATGGTCTCAGGGCTCGTCATCGACCCGGTGGCGCGCCGCGGCGGCGTCGGGAGAGTGCTCCTGACCGCGGTCGCCGAGGCCGTGAACGCCCTCAGGCCCGCCGCGGACCTCTACAGCGTCGTCAATGCCACCAACCACGCCTCCGTCGGCCTGCATCTGCTGGTCGGTTTCGAAAGGCTCGCACGACTGGGCGGCTTCGGCGCCGTCACGTTCGAGGATGGGCAGGGCGTCCTGCTGCGTCGGGCGGGGTGAATAACGGGGTCGGATCCGACAGGCGCAGCTCGTCGCGGCCCACGGTGTAGAACATGCCCGGATAGCGGCCGAACTGCTCCTCCGCCCCCGGCACTCTCGGCGCGCTGCGGTCCATACGGGCGAGCACGTCCGCGGGAGTCGGCCATGCCTCGCTGCCGACTCCGCCCGCAGGGCTCACCGGCGGGTACCAGGCGGTCTTGGGGCGCATCATGAGACGTCCCGGACGGCTGCGATCCCTCAGCGCGTGCGCCCTCCAGGTCAGGATCGGGTGAGTCGATGTCCACTGCACGATGTGCACCCAGAATCCCCGCTCGTGCGCGGCGCGGTCCGCGGTCGCGTGCAGGCCGACCTGCGCACCCAGGTACTTGCCCGCGCCGAGCAGCCCCACAACGCCCGGCACACCGGTGGGGGAGACGTCATAGCCGTGATTGTCCGCCGTGTACTCCTGCGCCCGTGATAGGGCCTTGCCGAGCAGGGGCACCGAGGACGCGGCCTGGGAGACGAGGAGTCGCCAGAAGGAGACGTGCCCGGCGGCGAGGTGGCCGACTTCGTGGGAGATGATGAACCGCAGGGCCTCGGGATCGCGTGCCGAGCCGCCGACCTCGAACAGGTCGGAGTGGATGACGACGAAGCGGCGGAAGCCGTGCCCCGCGGCGAAGGCGTTGACCTTGCCGTTGCCCAGGAGCACATAGGCGTCGGGGACGCGCCGCAGCCCGAAGCGCTCGGCGGCCTCCACCACCATCCGGTAGCCCTCGGGGAACTGGGTAGGGCTCATCTGCACCGCGGAGGCGCGCATCTTCGCGTACAGGAGCGCACGCGCGC
>ERZ772967.3123-NODE-3123-length-10260-cov-3.482215_pt1 | contig 10260 bp, 7 predicted proteins | sample MGYA00511677_ERZ772967 | MGnify/ENA primary metagenome ERZ772967 (study PRJEB29015, sample SAMEA2737931) | human oral metagenome | biome: human oral; feature: human-associated habitat; material: dental | place: China | collected 2146 ...
GTTGGGTTAAATCTGTCAAAAAATCTAAATCGGGCACCATTATTGCAAGCGGTTTACTCGGTCGACGTTTGCGTTCACGTAATAATTGTACGGCAGCAGAATTTGTCGCATCACAGGCTAAGTGAAAACCGCCGACGCCTTTAATCGCAATAATTTTGCCCTGAACTAATAAAAGTGCGGTCTGTTTTAGCGCCATTTCATGGTCGGCAATGTTTTGTGTTTGATCTTGTAACCAAATATGCGGCCCGCATGTTGGACAGGCGTTGGGCTGCGCATGAAAACGTCGATCGGTGGGGGTTTTATACTCTTTTTCGCAATTCGGACAAAAAGGAAAAATCGCCATAGAGGTATTCTTTCGATCGTACGGAACGGCGTTGGTAATAGTAAAACGCGGGCCACAGTGAGTACAATTGATAAACGGATAATGAAAACGGCGATTGTCGGGATCAAACAACTCCTTCAAGCAAGCGGAACACGTTGCCGCATCGGGAATTATTTGCGTATCCATCGCATTATTTTCACTTTCACGAATAATAAAGGTTTCAAAGTGCGGTAGATTTTCCCAATGTTTTTCGGTTCGCTGAATTTCCGTGATTTTGGCAAGCGGGGGGAGCGAACGTTGTAGTTCGGTTAGAAAAGCGGCTAATTGGTGTGGATTCGGGGTGAGCAGACGAATGAGTACGCCTTGTCCGTCATTATTCACATCACCTTTTAATTGATATTGATTTGCCAGCCGCCAGACAAAGGGGCGAAAGCCAACGCCTTGTACTTTACCTTTGATTCTCAATTCGACGCCATTCATACAACCTCTTATGCTACGGTAATTTCTTTGATACGCAGTTCATCGCCGCTTTGGCGTTGAAGTAATGCGTACCCGCATTCAGGGCATTCGTCTTGATAATTATGTACTTCAACGGTTTTAGCGCATTGCCAACAATAAGCTTGAGCGGGAACGGAAATGAAATGAAGTTTGCAATTTTCCGCAGGGGTGTTTTTACAAGCCATATCGAAGCAAAATTCGAGGGCATTTTGCTCCACACAAGATAATACGCCGATTTCAAGCCACACGTCGGTGACTTTGTCGGCGAGGTTTTTTTGGCATTGCTCCGTAACAATATCAACGATGTTTTGGGCGAGCGAAAGTTCATGCATAGGACTTCTCGTAAATCTTTAACAACCGATTCGGTTAGCCGTTTGTTTAAATCATTTTGCTATAAAAATGCGACCATCGATTAAGGCCGCATGAGTGAATCTCTCGATTTATTTGGCATTCTTCTGCTGGTATTCTCTTGCGGCGCTGATAAATCCTTCGAAAAGCGGATGACCGTCACGTGGCGTTGAAGTAAATTCAGGATGGAATTGGCACGCGACGAACCAAGGATGAGCCGGGATCTCAATGATTTCCACCAATTTTCGATCTGCCGATACGCCGGTGACTTTAAGTCCCGCTTTTTCAATTTGCGGCAGCAAATTATTATTCACTTCATAACGATGGCGGTGACGTTCTTCAACGGTTTCTTTACCGTATAATGCGCGTGCTTTGCTACCCTCAATTAAGTGGCATTGTTGTGCGCCGAGGCGCATGGTACCGCCCAGGTCGGAATTATCGTCGCGGGTTTCGACATGGCCTGCTGCGTCTTGCCATTCGGTGATTAAGCCGATGACCGGTTGTTCGCAAGTGCGGTCAAATTCTGAAGAGTTTGCTTTTGTTAAACCGGCAACGTGTCGGGCGTATTCGATCAGCGCGATTTGCATACCTAAACAGATTCCTAAATAAGGAATATTATTTTCACGGGCGTACTGCGCCGTTAAGATTTTGCCTTCTACACCGCGATAACCAAAACCGCCCGGTACTAAAATACCGTCTAAGCCTTTAAGTACATCAACGCCTTTGGTTTCTACGTCTTGTGAGTCGATATATTTAATCTGTACGCTTAAACGATTTTTTAGACCCGCATGTTTTAAAGCTTCATTGACGGATTTATAGGCATCAGGTAATTCAATATATTTGCCGACCATTCCGATTGTGACTTCGCCGACCGGATTGGCCTCTTGATAAAGCACTTGTTCCCATTCCGACAAATCGGCTTCCGGACAGGTTAAGCGGAAACGTTGACAAATAAATTCATCGAGGCCTTGCGATTTTAATAAAGCCGGGATTTGATAAATGGAGTTAACATCCTTTAGCGAAATAACGGCACGTTCCGGTACATTGCAGAACAAGGCGATTTTAGCCCGCTCGTTCGGTGGGATCATGCGATCGGAACGGCAAATTAAAATATCCGGCTGAATGCCGATAGACAATAATTCTTTAACGGAATGTTGTGTCGGTTTGGTTTTTACTTCGCCGGCGGTCGGAATATAAGGCACAAGGGTTAAATGCATAAATAATGTATGTTCGCGCCCGACTTGTACCGCCAGCTGACGCAACGCTTCTAAAAATGGTAGGGATTCGATATCGCCGACAGTTCCACCGACTTCAACAATGACCACATCGTAGCCTTCTGAACCGGCAATAACGCGATCTTTAATCTCATTCGTAATATGCGGGATCACTTGAATTGTCGCGCCTAAATAATCGCCGCGACGTTCTTTACGCAGCACTTCGGAATAAATTTTACCGGTCGTAAAATTATTACGTTTTGTCATTTTAGTGCGAATAAAACGCTCGTAATGGCCTAAATCTAAATCCGTTTCCGCTCCGTCTTGCGTAACAAAAACCTCGCCGTGTTGGGTCGGGCTCATCGTACCCGGATCAACGTTAATGTAGGGATCAAGCTTCATGATGGTCACATTTAGACCTCGCGCTTCTAAAATTGCCGCCAACGATGCTGCGGCAATACCTTTACCTAATGACGAAACCACGCCGCCGGTTACAAAAATATAATTGGTAGCCATAAGAAACCTAACTTTGACATGAAAATGATGAATAAAAGAATGTATCAAGACGGGAGAGTAGTTTACAGCAAAGACCAAATTAACTCAACGAATTGCCCGCTTGCGGCATAAAAAAGCGCGGTTAAATTTTTGCCAATTTTTAAGGACGGCTCCATATACAAAACGCCAAAAAATTTGACCGCACTTTTATCGAATCAAATGAATTAACGCCCGTTTCGTTCAAAATAAAGCACCGTTGCGGCGACACGGGAATGAACGTTTAATTTACGCAATAAATTACGAATATGCACCTTGACCGTTTCTTCCGAAATAAATAATTGGCCGGCGATTTGCTTATTGGATAAGCCTGTCGCAATCAGGCGTAATACGTCCATTTCACGATCGGTTAGCGAATCAATCGGATCTTGTTCGTGTTGGCGCTCCAGTAGCAATTCTTTGATGGATTCGCTTAAAGTCACTTCGCCTTGTGCAGCCCGTTTAATTTGTTCGAGCAATATTTCCGGCTCGGTGTCTTTGAGCAGATAGCCGTCTGCCCCGGCGTCGATTAAGGTAAAAATATCGTTTTTAGCATCGGATACGGTCAGGATAATAATCCGAGCATCAATGCCTTCGGCGCGCAACCCTTTTAGCGTATCCAAACCGGAAAGCCCTTTCATGTTCAGATCTAAAATAATTAAATCCGGTGATGTTTGAAGCGCCGCGGCGATGCCTTCCGCACCGCTGCCGACATCGGCAACCGTTTCAAACTGCGCATCTAATTCAATTAATTGTTTTATTCCGCGGCGCATAAGCGGATGATCGTCGATAATTAAAACTTTTAATTTTTCTGACATAAGATATTTCCTCCCAAGCGGCTTTATACGGCTACTTTACGTTGAAACGGCACAATCTGAATCGCGGCATTTTTTTTCTGCAACTGATAAAATTGCGGATAATTAAAATCGCGTTGCACAATTTTATAAGGATTTTCTTTTCCTTCCAATCCCGAAGATTGGTAAATTTGATTTATTTCCCGCACTTTGTCCGCCTTTTGACCATCACAATGACGATATACTTCAAGATGGTTACCTTCGTCTAGAATATAGACATTAAACGTGCCGTCGGCGTTGTCCTCAAAGAAAAATTGTAAAAAGCCTTCGCTGGCAAATAAATCAATTTCACGCGGATATTTTTTTACGCTGTCGTTGAATTGCTCGTGTGCGTCGATTGAGCGCATCGTTAAAACATCGTCAAAACCGACCGCACTTTGATTATCCGAAATAATTTCCTGTAAACTAATCCCTTGTTCTTCAAAGAAAAATTGCCAGTTCTTGCCGGCGACGCGGAGGCGATGAGTTGTCGCTTCCACTTCTCCCACCCGGATACTGACACAGCGGTTAATTAAGGCATTTACTAAATTTTTTAAAATGCGTCGATATTGTCGGCTATAACAAAAAACTTGAATAGAACGTGGTTTGGCAATGCGATGGTAAATTTTATTTGAAAGCACTTTTAACGCCAGTAAAATGGCATTCGGGCCTTCGAAATGTAAGGTGCGGATTTCGTTCCACACGTTGCGATAAGTGAAATCAATGCTGCCGACAAGGCTTTGTTCGAACGGCCCGAAGCTAAATAGATCGCTTGGCAAGAGCGGTTCACGTTGTGCCATCAATTCTTTCGTCGGATCGTTGGTTAAGTTGACCGCGATAATTAATGTACAAATTTTGCATTGTGCCAGAAAATCATCATCGCTCACTTTTTCGACGGTGCGCGGAAAAGAAAGGCGCAAATCGGCGACGAAATTGCGCAATGTCGCCAATTCGACCGAACGACTAATCAAATGTAGCTCGGTTTCGGCAGTTAATAAATGATTAAAATAAGCCCAAGCCACCAATTTATTTAAGGTTTCGCCGTATTCGATTAAGCGATCGCGCGAGAACATTAAGTGGTTCGGCGCTTGATTGATTAAATACCAGCCGTCTTTAAAATGAGGATTATTTTTTACTTCGACAAACGTGAGATTCGATTCGTCAAGGTGGTAGGAAATTTGCCGATTGATTAAATCGACTTTGCCCGGAAGCGGCTCAAAGGCCGTATAAAGCTTACGCGTGAGAATATCAATATCGCGCGGAATCACGCGAGCATCGACTTTTTGCGCACGCGCAAAATGAACCAAATTGCGGTAGCTTTGCATCATAAAAGTCATCAATGTTTCGTGGCTGCGTTTTACCCGTTTGATTTTCCAAAAAGGACGACGGTTTAATTCGGCGATAAATTCTTTTGACCAGCCCCATTCGCGCGCCAACATTTGTATATAATCGGTTCGCCAGCTCGTGTTGCCGTGAAGTGCTAAATCTTCAGTCACTTTTACATAAAAACAGCGACGAACAAAGTTAAGGCGTTTAAACTCACCAAGTGCGGTCAAATATTGGCTGACTTTATCCAAAATGGCGATGTAAGGGTCAAAATGATGAGACGGATTTTCGGCCTCGAACAATTCGTTTTTGAATTGACGCGCAATGAGACGGGTATGCGGATATTCTTTTGAGTAAGCCTCCAGTAACAGAATTTTTAAAGCGGATTTATAAGGCGAATCAATGCCTTTGTAGAGTTGCCACAAGCTTGCGCCAAAGTACTCGTTAGCTGAAAATTGGCCGAGTCCGCCGAAATCAATCCATTCGTTCGGATTAAGTTTACCCGCTTCAATCAGTTTTGCGACTTCCGTTTCATAGTCTTTTTCCTGTTCAACCCACAAATGCAGCCAGAGCAACGGCTTGCCCGCCAGTCGTACGGCCGAACGATAAAATTCATCGAGTAAGAGCATATATTGCGCGGAACCGCTATTTTCATCGGTCAACGGATCGGTATACCGGCCATTCCGAAAATGTTGTTGATCAATAAAGTAAAAATGAATTTCTACATGAAATTGATTAGCCCAGTCGGTAATTTTTTCGGCTTTTTGCTGTAAGGAGCGATGTGCCTGAGCGGATAAATTAACTTCATGGCAAATCCAGATGTCAAGATCCGATTGCGACGTTTGGCTGATTGAGCCGAAACTACCCATGACATACAAGCCTAAAATCGGCGGTGAAATACCGCTAAAATTAACCGCACTTTTTAAGCCGTCGACATCGGCGGGGTATTCGTTGCACAAAAATTGTTTTTGATCATCGGAAAGGTGGAAATCTGCAATGCCGAATGGTGCGCCGTCCACATAGCCGGGTAAAAGAGGGTGATTAATTTGAAATAATAGGCTGAGTTGTGTCAAAACATGCCGAAACGCCTCGCTTGAATCCTCCAACGCTCGGGTTAAACGGCGCGCATCTAAGGCCTTAATGCGCGTTTTCGCTGCGGTAAAATCAAGTTTCAAGGGATTTCAACTCATGTGGGACGATGTTGCCGTACTCTATCATCTGGGCTAAGTGAAAGCAAAAAATTAAATCAAAACTGACTTTTTTTATCAACAATGATAGGATAGCGATCATTTATTGAAGTCAAAAGCACCGTGTGATCACATTATGGAAATCCTGAAAATTGCGACGCGCCAAAGTCCGCTTGCCTTATGGCAGGCAAATTTCGTGAAAGACCGTCTAACCGCAATACATCCCGAACTCGCCGTAGAACTGGTTCCTATGGTAACCAAAGGCGATGTGATTTTAGATACGCCGTTGGCGAAGATCGGCGGTAAGGGCTTGTTCGTTAAAGAATTGGAACGTGCTTTATTGGAAGAACGTGCCGATATTGCCGTCCATTCAATGAAAGACGTCCCGATGTGTTTTCCTGCTGGTTTGGGTTTAAGCGTTATTTGCCAGCGTGAAGATCCTCGCGATGCCTTTGTTTCCAATCATTATCGCCGTTTAGACGAATTGCCGCAAGGTGCCGTCGTCGGCACCTCCAGCTTGCGTCGTCAATGCCAATTAAAACAAGCTCGTCCTGATTTGGATATTCGATCCTTACGTGGTAATGTCGGTACGCGCTTAAGTAAATTAGATATCGGTGATTATGATGCGATTATTTTGGCCGCTGCGGGGCTTATTCGCTTAGGCATGGAAGAGCGTATCGCCTCTTTTATTCCTGTCTCTCAATCACTACCGGCGGTGGGGCAGGGCGCGGTGGGCATTGAATGTCGTTTGACGGATGAGCGCGTGCAACGCCTGTTGGCGCCCCTAGCCGATGCGACGACGACAACTTGCGTGATAGCGGAACGTGCGATGAATGCAAAATTACAAGGCGGCTGCCAAGTGCCTATCGGCGGATATGCCGTTGTAGAAAATAATCAACTTTATTTACGCGCGTTGGTCGGTGCCGTTGACGGCTTGACAATTATTCGTGCCGAGGGACGAAGTGCGGTTGAAAATGCTCAAGATTTGGGTGAGCAAATCGCCGAACAACTCCTAAAACAAGGGGCGGATAAAATTCTGAGTGCTATTTATGCCTAAATATTTTTAGAGATAAGAAAGATAAGGGAAACGTTATGGCTGTTTTGATAACCCGCCCCGACGAGCGTGGAAAACAATTGGTCGATTGGTTAAACCAAGCGGGAATTGTAGCGTTGTATCTGCCGCTATTTAATATTGAGGCCGGTGCCGAATTAGCCGACTTGCCCACCAAATTAGCCCAATTAAAAGAAGGCGATTACGTTCTCGCCGTCTCTAAAAGTGCGGTAGATTTTGCGGCAAAAACCTTAAACGATACCGGATTTCATTGGCGTAAGGATTTACATTACTTTACGGTTGGCCATCGAACCGCGCAATACTTTGCCTGTCAAACCGAAGGCACGGTACGTTATCCACTTTCGGTAGAAACGAGCGAAGGATTACTGAATCTGCCGGCGATGCAAAATTTAAATAACAAGACCGTCTTAATCTTACGTGGCAACGGCGGGCGGGAGTATTTTGCGCAACAGGCGAAATTACGCGGTGCGCAGATTGAGTATCTAGAATGTTATCATCGTACGCCGATTTGTTACAATAATGAGGAACAAGCCAGCGTTTGTAAACGTTCCGGCGTTCAAACCATTGTGGCAACGAGTCTTGAAACGGTGCAGGCATTGCTTGAATTGGTTCCTGAGACGGAGCATCCGTGGCTGAAAGATTGCCGTTTAGTCACCGTAAGCCGTCGAATTGCAAATTTTGCCGAACAAATCGGTTGGAAACGGACGATTATTGCGCCAAGGGCAGATAATCAAAGCTTATTAGACATTTTACTTGAAATAAAATAAGGAAAATCTATGGCGGAAAATAAAAATCATGATGTCGTCGAACCGAATGCGGTCGCCGATATGCCACATACGGCAGCGGCAGAATCTACGTCTACCAACGCCGAAAATACGCCGGCTATAGTGAAAAAAAACGGCACCCTATTAAGTTTATTGGCCATTCTCATTGCCCTTGGCTTAGGCGCAGCGGGATATTATTTCGGTCAACAACAAGTTGATGAGATTCATCAAAAGACGACCGCACTTGAGCAACAAATCGCTCGAGTTTCATCCAAAGAGACCTCGTCATTGCCGAATTTTGCCAAGGAGCAAGCTCAATTAACCGCTTTGGAAACGCAGGTTAATACCGCACAGGAAAAATTAGCTCGACTTGAACAATCGCTTGTTGTAAAAGATCAATTAATTACAGGACTGCAGACACAAATTGAGCAAATTCGCGCGCAGACCAACGCTCAGCAACCGACGGATTGGTTATTTTCCGAAGCGGATTTTTTGTTAAACAATGCGTTGCGAAAATTAGTGCTGGATAATGATGTTGATACGGCGGTTTCTTTATTGAAATTAGCCGATGAAACATTGGCCAAAGTAGGTAGTAGTCAATCCATGGAGATTCGTCAAGCAATTAACCAGGATCTCAAACAGCTTTTATCTGTTCCCGCCATTGATCAGAATGCGGTGATGCAAAATTTATCCGCATTAGCTAATAATATTGACGAATTGCCTATTTTAAACGTCAATTTTGATGAACTGGCAAATACCGATAAATTGTCGGATTCGTTAGATGATTGGAAGACAAATGCAGAAAAAAGTGCGATTTCATTTTTAAATCATTTTATTCGTATCTCGCCGAAACAAAATTCTAACAAAAAAGAATTACTGGCGCCGAATCAGGATATTTACTTGCGTGAAAATATCCGTTTACGGTTGCAATTAGCGATTATGGCTGTGCCGCGTCAGCAAAACGATTTATATAAAGAATCGTTGGAAGCTGTTGCTGCCTGGATTCGCAGTTATTTTGATACGGATGCGGAAGTGACACAGGCATTTTTAAAATCGCTTGATAATTTGGCCGCACTTTCTATTTACGTAGATGTGCCAAGCCAATTACAGAGTCTAACCGCGCTTGATAAACTACTAAGCCGCATGCCGCAAGAAGTTCGGAAAATCGAAATTGAAAAGGACAAGGCGCTATCCGAAATGCCAAAAGCCGAAACCCCATCGGTTCAAGAGGAAGCTCAGCCATCTGTTCCTCAAGCTAACGTTGAGCCTGAACAACCGTTAAACGATAATACCTCGGCGGAAGCACCGCCTGTCGCCTTACCGCAACCATAAGGATAGATTATGTTTAGAGTGTTATTTTTAATGTCGGTATTGCTTGCCGGCTTAATTGCGGGGCCTTATCTATCCGGCAATCAGGGTTATGTGCGCATTGAAACCGCAGAAACGATTTATGAAATGTCGCTAACCATGCTGATCATTTTATTTCTTGCCGGGCTTGCAATCATTTATAGCATCGAATGGGTAATAACGCGTTTTCTACGTCTGAGTAATAATACTTACAGCTGGTTCTCACGCCGTAAACGCACAAAAGCACAGCGTCAAACGCTGGAAGGCCTAATGAAAATGAATGAAGGAGACTATGCCAAAGCGGAAAAATTAATCGGTAAAAATGCCAAACATGCCGATGAGCCGATTTTAAATCTAATTAAAGCGGCAGAGGCGGCGCAGCAGCGAGGGGATGAATTTAGCGCTAATCGTTATTTGATTAACGCGACTGAGCTTGCCGGCACCGATAATCTTCTTGTTGAAATTGCTCGTACACGAATTCTTCTGCAACAAAATAAACTGCCTGCGGCACGTAGCTCGGTCGATAGCTTACTTGAAATGGCAGGACGCAATAAAGAAGTACTGAAATTAGCGGTTGAAATTTATCGTCGTTCTAAGGCTTATCAGGCGTTAGATAACATTTTATCCATTGTTGAAAACGCAGGTATTTATCCATTAGAACAATTTTCAGATTTAAAACAAGAAATTGAAAACGGTCTATTAGATGAAAAAATGAACGAGGAAGGCATTGACGGGCTATTAAGCTGGTGGGAAAGCCAGCCTCGTAGTCGCCGTAACGATCCGGATCTCAAAGTCGCATTAATTCAACGTTTAATTGA
>ERZ772967.3125-NODE-3125-length-10253-cov-3.093548_pt1 | contig 10253 bp, 10 predicted proteins | sample MGYA00511677_ERZ772967 | MGnify/ENA primary metagenome ERZ772967 (study PRJEB29015, sample SAMEA2737931) | human oral metagenome | biome: human oral; feature: human-associated habitat; material: dental | place: China | collected 2146 ...
AAAGCGTTTTCATATAGAATGAAATCATAACAACAAAGGAGTTCTATTTTATGGTCAAAGAAGTCATTGTTGAAAGTTTTGAGTTAGACCACACGATTGTCAAAGCCCCTTATGTACGTTTGATTGGCGAAGAAATCGGTCCAAAAGGTGACGTTATCTCGAATTTTGATATTCGTCTGGTTCAACCTAACGAGGATTCTATCCCAACTGCTGGACTACACACAATTGAGCATCTCCTAGCAAAGCTCATCCGCACTCGGATTGATGGCATGATTGATTGCTCCCCTTTTGGCTGTCGTACTGGCTTTCACATGATTATGTGGGGACGACATAGTACAACCGAAATCGCCAAAGTCATAAAAGCCTCTTTAGAGGAAATTGCTGGAGAAACCACCTGGACTGATGTTCCTGGAACAAGCATTGAATCCTGTGGAAATTACAAAGACCACAGTCTCTTTTCTGCCAAAGAATGGTGCAAGTTAATTTTAGCTCAAGGGATCTCTGACGATCCTTTTGAGCGGCATCTTGTATAAAATAAAAAAACGGACAGGAAATGCAAATTCTCCTGCTCGTTTTCTTTTTTATTGACGAATCAAATAATCAAATGCTCCCAAAGCTGCCGTCGCTCCTGAACCCATTGAAATAATGATTTGTTTATAAGCGCTATCTGTACAATCACCTGCTGCAAAAATTCCTGACACATTTGTTGCACCATGTTTGTCAACAATGATTTCACCACGCTCATTTAAAGCCACTGAGCTATTCTTAAGCCAATCTGTATTTGGCAAAAGACCGATTTGAACAAAGACACCACTGAGCTCAATTTTATGTTCTTCATTATTCGCACGATCGAGATAAGTAATAGCTTCAACTTGATCGGAACCATGAATTTCTTTTGTTGCTACATTGGTTAGAACCGTCACGTTTTCAAGTTGATGCACGCGGTCTTGCAACACTTGATCAGCTTTCAAAGTTGGTAGAAATTCTAATACATAAACATGCTCTGCCAGACCAGCTAAGTCAATTGCTGCTTCAATTCCAGAATTACCTCCACCGATAACAGCCACTTTTTTACCTGTGAAAATAGGACCGTCACAATGTGGACAATTAGTTACACCTTTGGTTCGGAATTCTTCTTCACCAGGAACATTGACATTTCGCCAGCGAGCACCAACAGAAAGAACTGCCGTTTTCGCTTTCAGAACAGCTCCATTTTCAAGTTCCACTTCAATCAAATCCTTTTTCTCAATGTTTTTAACACGTTGGTTCTTCATGATATCAATTGGATATTTTTTGGCATGTTCTTCCACTTGCGCCATCAGCTTAGGTCCTTCTGTATAAGGAGTACCAATCATATTTTCAATGCCAACGGTCTCCATCACCTGTCCACCAAAAGTTTCAACGACCATACCAGTACGAATGCCTTTACGAGCGGCATAAATCGCTGCACTGCTCCCTGCAGGTCCGCCTCCAACAACCAACACATCAAATGGTTCTTTATTGTCAAATTCCTCACTTGAAGCAGGTCCAGAAATCTTATCAAGCAGTTGCTCAACTGTCATACGACCATTCGCAAATTCTTCACCATTTAGGAAAACCGTTGGAACAGCCATGATCTTTTTATCTTCAACTTCTTGTCTAAACATGCCTCCTTCAACCATTGTATGGCTGATATTAGGATTCAAAATAGCCATCACATTAAGAGCTTGAACAACGTCTGGACAATTATGACAGGTTAAGCTGACATAAGTTTCAAAATGAAGCGGGGATTGGATAGCCTGAATTCGGTTTATAACAGCATCTTCTACTTTGGGTGCGCGACCAGAGACTTGTAGCAAAGCAAGCACAAAAGATGTAAATTCATGTCCCAAGGGAAGTCCTGCAAACTGCACACGCCCTGCTTGACCAACTTGTGTAACAGTAAAACTTGGTTGGCGATTAGTTTCTGTATTTTCCAGTGATAAACGTGGAGACATCGCTACGATTTCCTCTAAAAAAGCTCGTACCTGCTCAGAACGCTCATCTTGACCTAAAGAAGCCTGAAACACAACATCAGATTCTAGAAGCTCCAAATACTGCTTAAGTTGCGCTTTAATTGTTTCATCTAAAGCCATAAGAAGCCTCCTTAAATTTTACCAACTAAATCAAGACTTGGTGTAAGTGTTTCAATTCCTTCTTTCCATTTAGCCGGGCAAACTTCACCTGGATGACTCCGAACATATTGTGCAGCATGGATTTTGTCAATCAAGACAGAAGCATCACGCCCAACACCGTCTGCATTGATTTCAAGTGCTTGTACAACTCCATCTGGGTCAATGATAAAAGTACCACGTTGAGACAATCCACTTTCATCTAACACATCAAAACCAAGTGAAATGGTATGAGATGGATCGCCAATCATGATGTATTCAAGTTTTCCGATGGCATCTGAATGATCATGCCAAGCTTTGTGTGTAAAATGGGTATCTGTTGAAACAGAATATACTTCTACACCTAACTTTTTAAGAGCTGCATACTGCTCTTGCAAATCTTCCAACTCAGTCGGGCAAACAAATGAAAAATCAGCAGGATAGAAGCAAACAACGCTCCAATGACCTTTTAAATCTTCGCTAGAAACTGTGATAAACTTCCCATTTCCAGCATGATAAGCATCTGCTGTAAACTCGACAATTTCTTTACCAATAAGTGACATAAGGATTACCTCCAAAAATAGTTTAATTATAAAATAAAAACCTTATACGTTCTATTATAGCGTATAAGGTTTTTAGAGTCTAATAATTTGCTTGAAAACGTTTCCTAATAATCTAAAGCATCTGCATAACCCGCGCCATTTCCTACAAAATAGCCAGTTTTACAGTTGATACTAAAGAGATACGTGCCGTCTGTTCTAAATAGATTGTAATAACCATTCCCGTTGATAATATTCACACGTTCAAGAATATAATTATCTCCCGTGAAATAACCACGTTCCCGTGACGTTGCTAAGATTTTCTCTAATACACCAGGATTGAAATTCCAAGAAGGATTACTAGAATCATTGATTTTTGCTTGGTCGTACGGGACTCGACTTAAATGTCGCTGTAAAGTTGGACCAGAAGCTGGTGTGGCTGGAGTAGCTGCTGGTGCCTCAGTTTTCGGCGTTTGGGTTTGTGCCGGACTTTGAGACGGTGTAGTAGCGGTCTCAGATTTAGGAGCAGAAATTGCTGATTGCTGGCTCTTTCCTAGACTGATAGCAGCTTTCAAGACTTTATCCAAATCTGTATTTCCTGTTGTAATATCTGTGAATTTAGCATCATTTTTAATCTTTGCCTTAGTATCTAAAACGCCGTCTGTGATTGCCACTGAGGTAAACTGTGCATTCACAGTTTTTACAGCTTCAACTTGTTTGAGCAAGCTGTCGTATTTTCCCTTAGCAACATTGTATTCCTTTGTATTCTTTAACTTTTCTAATGCTGCTTTCAATTTATCTACATTGCCAAAACTACTATTTTTCAAAGCTAATTTATTTGCATCCGTAAAGAATGAATCATAAAGACTGTTGAAAGCCTTCAAATCCTTATTTTCAGAGCTAGAAGTAGTAGAAGATTTACTTGTTTGGCTCGTTGAATTTGTAACTGGTTTTGCTTGCTTTCTATTCAAAGACAGATAAACAGTCCCACCGATTAAAGCCAGTAAAGCTACACTTGCTGCAGAATACAGGACTTTCTTATTTTTATAAAATGGAACGTTCCCTGTTTCCATTTCTTCATCAGATACTGTAAAAGTTGAAAAACTTTCCATTGTCTCAGTTGAGCTCACAGGAATGTTATCCATTTCAGGCTGAATTGCTTCCATTACTTTCGTCTCAGCCTCTGATTCCTCCGAAATCTGTGTGCTGTTTTTTCCCAAAGTTTCTTGCGGCTCTGCTTCGCTGGCTGCAAGTGCAGCGACCGTTTCATCAAAGACAGACTCCTCAGACGCTACATCCGCAGCTTCTAAGACTTCTTCCTCTTGAACACCCTCGTGCATCTCTCGGATAAATTCTGCCAAATCTAACTGACTCAGTTGTTCCTGTCCCTCTACTTCAGACGCTGTCTCTGTAGATTGAGCCGAAAATTTTCCAGCTTCAATTTCTTGACGGTGTTGTTTAATGTATTTATCCAGCACACTATCCTCTTCCGTCACCCCTGCTTCAAGTTCTTCGCTTTTTCTAGCAGCTTGACCAACTGTCATTTCTTTAGCTGTTTCAAAATCAAGAATTGATTCTTTTTCTTCTTGTTCTGGCAAATGTTTTTCGTCTTTACTCACGGCAAATCCTTTCTAATCTATCTGACGTTTGACTCTCTGACCAAAATATTGATACAAATCAACTTTTAAAGTTCCATTGTACAACTTGCGCTTCTTGTCTGCCTGACTGCCGTACTTGGTCTCAAAGGCTTCATCACTAGTTAGGATAAATTTGCTCCACGTTTTCAGCGGTGCAAATACTTGCCCCATCTCAGCATAGAGTTTGGTAACTCCTGCATCATCTGACAAGCGTTCCCCATAAGGTGGGTTAGAGATAATCACTCCATTGATTTTATCAGAACGCAAATCCTGCACGCGCATCTGCTTAAAGGTAATATCTCCTGCAACACCTGCTACTTGAGCATTGGCCTTAGCAATTTCCACCATACGTGCATCGATATCACATCCCATGATATCCAGTTCCAGCTCACGATCCACTTTCTTAGCCGCCTCTGTGCGCACTTCTTGAATCAAGCGATCACTAATCCAGTTCCATTCCTCAAAAGCAAAGGAGCGACGAAGCCCTGGAGCCATCTTTCTAGCAATCATAACTGCCTCGATACAGAAAGTTCCTGAACCACAGGTCGGATCAATCAAGGGCTTGTCTGGATACCAATTAGATAGTTGTAAAATGGCCGCTGCCATATTTTCCTTGATCGGCGCCCCACCCTTTTCCGTACGATATCCTCGTTTAAAAAGGCTAGAACCTGTCGTGTCAATCATGACAGTTGCCACATCTTTCAGGATAGATACCTCAATCTTAAACTCGGGACCCGTTTCCATCAAGGGAACTCCTTCTGGGCGGGCATAGTGTTTTTGCAATTTCTTCACAACAGCCTTCTTAGAAATAGCCTGAACACTGGGCTCGTTGTGGAGTTTAGACTTGACACATTTTGCCTTTGATATCGGGAAACGCGCTCCTAACGGGAGATAGCTTTCCCAATCTAGAGCAAAAACACCTTGAAAAAGCTCTTCAAAGGTCTTAGCTGGAAAACTTCCGACTACAATCTTGATGCGATCCGCTGCACGAAGCCAAAGATTGGTCTCAATGATTGCCTTCACATCTCCTTGGAAGCGGACACGCCCATTTTCAACCTGGCAATCATAACCAAGGTCTCGCACCTCACGTCCAACGACAGCCTCAAGACCCGCTGCAGCAGTTGCGATTAAATTAAATTCTTTTTTCATTTTACAGTCTTGCAAGACCTTTCTTTTGTTCACTTTAAAAAATGAGGTTGAGAAAGATTTCTCAGCCCCAACCTATATGCAATTTTCTATAAGCCATGTTTTGTTCCAGAAGTGACTAGGACCACTTCCTTCGATAATCATCTGTCTACCACTAACAGCATGAAGCTGCTAGCAGTCAGAGTACTACGTTCGTTTCCGTGCACTCCATGCCCCGACCAAAATTTGGGTTGCTAGCTTGAGGGGTTTACCGCGTTCCACTCTCTCTGTTTCCAGAAAGACTCCGTCACTGTGGCACTTTCAAGTCTATTCTGACCTATCCGAAGACTTAGCCATTTCGACTGCCGTAACGATCACTCGTCCCTAGGCTTATGGATTCGCCTAGCACAAACACTACAGGCATCACAGCCTGTGCTAGCATGGACTTTCCTCATGAAAAGAGATTCTCTTCACGCGATTATCCAAAAATTGCATTTATGCACTTGATAAACACTCAATTATCAATCTTGATTGTCTAAAATTTGCTTGCCAAATACTTCTTTTTCAAGTCGATTTAAGCGTTTCAAGATATCAAAATTTGTCATCGAGGTAGTGCTCGTCATTTCGATAGAATCCGGCTGAGTCGGCGTTGTCTGCGATTTATGAGACAATTCCTCCTTCAAATCAGCAATCTCTTGACGAAGGGATTTGACCAAAGCTGCGTAGGTTTCATAATCCTTAATCACATCATCTAGGAATTCATCTACCTCTGCTTTACTGTATCCACGTACTTCACGTCCAAACTCTTGTTCAAAAATATCTTTTGCTGAAAATATAATACTTGCCATGTCTCTCTCCATTCTGGGTTACTAGTATTATTATATAAAAAAAGACAAGTAAAAATCAAGGTCAAAGCCTTACTTTTCAGAAAAATTTTCTACTATTTCATTCAAGTCCTCAAATGTTAATCTTCTTGTAACATAGTCCGCTTGATTTTTCATCATTTGGTAAAAATATTGTAACTTGGTTTCCTTTTCTTCATCATAAAAAAGATAGCAAATATCTGTGTTCTCCAGTAAGAATTTCTGATAATCACGTAGTTGTCCCTTGTGTTCATACTGTGGATAGGCATATTTGACAAAGTCAACCTGCTTGAATTCGCTCAACTTCACTTGATTGGCTTCATTCCAGTTACTGCCATGGGTTTCAAAATCAAAAATGGTCGCCAGCTGAAATCCATAGTCTGCTTTCATGTCTTTCGCCACCTGAAGTACCCAGTACTCAAAGCCCAGAGCCCCAGTAAAGACAAGCCAGGTCACCTCTTCCTCCGCTAGACGCTCCAGGTCTCTCCGAATAGCTGTTTTGATAATATCAACGCGAATATCCTTGTCATTAAAGAGACCAAGGTCGAAGGCAGAATAGCCTAAAATCAAGGCTGTTGTCATTTTTAACCCTTTCTTTGTAAATTTATGATATAATAGAGTGATGTTATTGTACCAATAAGGAGAATTATGGTCAACTATCCACATAAAATTTCATCTCAAAAGAGGCAAGCACCCCTGTCACAAACTAAAAATTTCGCAAATCGGGGAATGTCTTTTGAAAAGATGATCAATGCTACGAACGACTACTATTTGTCGCATGGGTTAGCTGTTATTCACAAGAAACCGACTCCCATCCAAATCGTACGTGTCGACTATCCTCAACGAAGTCGAGCCAAGATCGTTGAAGCCTACTTCAGACAAGCTTCAACCACAGACTATTCAGGGGTTTATGATGGATACTACATCGACTTTGAAGCCAAGGAAACTAGGCAAAAACATGCGATTCCGATGAAGAATTTCCATCTTCACCAGATCCAGCACATGGAACAAGTTCTTGCCCAGCAAGGAATCTGCTTTGTCCTCCTTCACTTTTCTTCTCAGCAAGAAACCTACTTATTGCCGGCCATTGACCTCATTCGTTTCTATCATAAGGATAAGGGACAAAAGTCAATGCCACTTGGATATATTCGAGAATTTGGATATGCAATTGAGCCAGGTGCTTTTCCTCAGATTCCCTATCTCGACGTTATCAAAGAACACTTACTAGGTGGTAAAATAAGATGAACAAACAAACTATCCTACGAATAGCTAAGTATATAAGTATCTGCCTTTTGACCTTATTTATCGCAGCTATTATGCTAGGCGGAGGTCTCTTCCTCTACTATGTGAGCAAGGCTCCAGCCCTATCCGAAAGTAAACTAGTCGCTACAACGTCTAGTAAGATTTATGACAACAAAGACGAACTCATCGCCGATCTTGGATCAGAACGACGTGTCAATGCACAAGCAAACGAAATTCCGACAGAGTTGGTCAATGCTATCGTCTCAATCGAAGACCATCGTTTCTTCAATCACCGTGGAGTCGATACCATTCGTATCCTCGGTGCTACTCTGCGAAACCTTCGTGGTGGGGGGGGACTTCAGGGGGCTTCAACCCTGACACAGCAGTTGATTAAATTGACCTATTTCTCTACTTCAACTTCTGATCAGACCCTTTCACGTAAGGCTCAGGAAGCATGGCTTGCCGTTCAGCTCGAACAAAAAGCAACCAAACAAGAGATTCTAACTTACTACATCAACAAGGTCTACATGTCAAACGGTAACTACGGAATGCAGACAGCTGCTCAAAATTACTACGGCAAAGACCTCAAAGATTTAAGTTTGCCCCAATTGGCCCTCTTAGCCGGAATGCCCCAGGCTCCAAATCAGTATGACCCTTACTCACATCCAGAAGCTGCTCAAGAACGCCGAAATCTCGTTCTCTCTGAGATGAAAGGGGAACATTATATTACTGCCGAGCAATACGAAAAAGCTATCAACACCCCTATTACTGATGGTCTCCAAAGTCTGAAGTCAGCTAATACCTATCCACCTCACATGGATAATTACCTCAAAGAAGTAATTGAACAAGTTGAACAGGAAACGGGCTACAACCTTTTAACTACAGGTATGGAAGTTTATACCAACGTTGATTCCAATGTCCAACAACGTCTCTGGGATATCTACAATACCGACGAATACGTTAATTATCCAGATGATGAGTTGCAAGTAGCTTCTACCATCGTTGATGTCACAAACGGAAAGGTGATTGCCCAGCTAGGTGCTCGCCACCAATCAAGCAATGTTTCCTTCGGTATCAATCAAGCTGTTGAAACCAACCGTGACTGGGGTTCTACCATGAAGCCGATCACAGACTATGCTCCTGCCTTGGAGTATGACATCTACGACTCAACTGCTTCGATTGTACATGATGTTCCATACAACTATCCTGGAACAGATACCCCTGTTTACAACTGGGATAGAAGTTATTTTGGAAACATCACCATCCAATATGCGCTCCAACAATCACGGAACGTTACGGCCGTAGAAACCTTGAACAAAGTCGGTTTGGATAGAGCCAAGACCTTCCTAAATGGAATCGGTATTGACTATCCGGATATGCACTATGCCAACGCGATTTCAAGTAACACGACTGAGTCAAACAAAAAGTACGGAGCAAGTAGTGAGAAAATGGCTGCTGCTTACGCTGCTTTTGCTAACGGTGGTATCTACCATAAACCAATGTATATCAACAAAATCGTCTTTAGTGATGGTAGCTCAAAAGAATACGCTGATCCTGGTACTCGTGCCATGAAAGAGACGACCGCCTATATGATGACAGAAATGATGAAGACTGTCTTGGCATACGGAACGGGTCGTGGTGCTTATCTCCCTTGGCTACCTCAAGCTGGTAAGACTGGTACATCAAACTATACAGATGATGAAATTGAAAACTACATCAAAAATACTGGTTATGTAGCTCCAGACGAAATGTTTGTTGGTTATACTCGCAAATATTCAATGGCGGTATGGACAGGTTACTCAAACCGCCTGACTCCTATCGTTGGTGATGGCTTCTATGTTGCAGCTAAGGTTTACCGTTCAATGATGACTTATCTGTCTGAGGATAACAACCCTGGCGACTGGACTATGCCAGAAGGTCTCTATCGAAGTGGTGAGTTCGTCTTTAAAAACGGTGCTCGTTCTGCATGGACTGCTCCTGCTCCGCAACAGGCCCCAACACCAGAAAGTTCGAGCTCGACATCAGAAAGTTCAACTTCACAGTCAAGCTCAACTACTCCAAGCACGAATAATAGTGCAAACAATAATACCAATAACCAGCAACCAAATACAACGCCTGGTCAACAAAACCAGAACCAAAATCAGAATCCTCAACCAGCACAACCATAACATTTATCACCCAGATTTTTCTGGGTGATTTTTTCATAGCAGTATCGTATTTATGTGCTTGTCAAAAGCCTGAGAAGAAATCTTCTCAGGCTTTCTGCGTACTATAAACCTCATTGGAAAAGATGAGAAACTGATTTCGTAATCTTGTTAAGAGGTTTTATTGAATACTAGTCTTTCTTTGTTTTTGCTACAAAGAGAGCAGATAGGGCTAGGCTAACACCTGCTAGGAAGAGGGCTGTGTCAGATTGACTCTCACCTGTTGCTGGCAAGCTTTGTTCAGCTGTTTCTGGTCTAGTCATTTCTTGTTGAAGATCTGATGTCTTACCTTCATCCGAAGCGAGCGAACTAAGTTTAAATTCAGGCTTCTCTACAGTTAGAGCGGCTTGATCGCCTACTGTCGATAATGGTCCTGTGTACTCTGGTACTTCATGTACTGCTGCTTCTACCGCGTTCACACCACCTGTAAACTCTGGTTTCTCAACTGTCGGTGCTGGCTGATCGCCTACTGTCGATAATGGTCCTGTGTACTCTGGTACTTCATGTACTGCTG
>ERZ772967.3128-NODE-3128-length-10241-cov-3.826919_pt1 | contig 10241 bp, 7 predicted proteins | sample MGYA00511677_ERZ772967 | MGnify/ENA primary metagenome ERZ772967 (study PRJEB29015, sample SAMEA2737931) | human oral metagenome | biome: human oral; feature: human-associated habitat; material: dental | place: China | collected 2146 ...
CGCGCAGGTACTCATTTAAAAAACGCCGCCGCTTGATCCGGATATGAATTGAGCGGCGGTGTATATTTTATTCTATGAAGATTTTTGTGATTTCAGGCTTTTTAGGAGCAGGTAAGACAACCTTTATTCAAACGCTTTTCGAAAAAACAGGCATAGACTTTGCCGTTATGGAAAACGAATACGGCGAAGCGGGGATCGACGGAGCCGTTTTGAAGCGGGATCGATTAAAGGTATGGGAGTTGACCGAAGGCTGCATCTGCTGTTCACTGAAATCCGATTTTGCTTCCTCCATATTGACGATCGCGAATACGCTGGCTCCCGAATATTTGATAGTGGAACCCACCGGCGTCGGTTTACTGAGCGCGGTGTTGCAGAATATCGGTAAGATCGAATATGACCGCATACAACTCCTTGCACCGGTTACCGTTGCGGATGTGCACTGCGTAGAACATTATCTAAAAGAGTTCGGTGATATTTACGCTGATCAGCTGAAAAATACACCGCGCATCCTTCTTTCTAAAATAGAAAATACTTCTGCCGAAGAGTTAGACCGTATCACCGCGATACTCCGCACGGTGAATCCCGATGCGGAAATCCTCAATACACCGTATCAAAATCAGCCTGCAGACTGGTGGTACCGGCTGCTGCAAACTCCGCTGAATAAACAGCGCACACCGGTACTCCCCGAAAAAGATCATGCGCCCGATTTGGAAAATATCAGTATTGCCGGTGTTGCCGCCGATACCGTTAACGAACTTCTGGAATTGCTGATTGCTCTATTGCGCGGATACTTCGGTACTGTCTACCGCGCAAAAGGATTTGTGTCTATCGGCGGACAATGGACAAAATTCGATATTGTCGATAAGCAGTATACCGTTGCCGTTTGCGATCCGATGCCCGAAGCAAAAGCCGTGATAATCGGGCAAAAGCTCGATCGTGAACGACTGCGCAAAGCGTTTACTGCAGTTGCACCTCTATCATACCGACAGTACACAGCAGTTCAAGGAGCGGAATACGGATCGAAGCGCGGGATGTCTTTTCCGTCTTTGTCTGTACGGTAACCGTTCCGACGGGACTGATGCGCGCCGTTTGTACCTTATACGGAACATCGACGATTAACGTAAATTCGGCGCTGCGGAGTTCGGCTGCAATCTTTTTTCCGTAAGCGGCGCCGATCAGCTCTTCGTATTCCGCAGGCGGTATTGCATCGCCGGTAAACAGCGGCGCCATCAGCATATCGATAAAATCCCGGCTTTCTTGCGGCAGTATCTCCAAAAACGATGCGATATTTTCGGGAGAAATACGCAATACCGCTTTTCGTTCTTTTTTATCATAACCGATAACATCCTTGAGCAGTTCATGATTATGCGGCACGGTACATGCAAGACGTAATCCCAGTGCGCCTTGCAGTGTAATATCTTGAACGCTGATACCTTCTTTTGTAAACGCTTCTTTCAGCTCTTGACCATTAAATACGGATTGACCGTCAGTATGCTCACTCTTCTGCTTCAGCAAATGCGTAATATTTTTTTCCAACAAACTGCTCGGTATAAATTCCGCGGTGAGGCCGTAATCCGCATTCTCCCGTATAACGATATGGGCAGCGGAAGAACATGCCGCTGTAATGCAAACCGCAGCGAGACAGCATAATGTGCGAAATAATAGTTTCATAATAATACTTCCTTTCCTTTTGAAAATATGCCTAAGGCTTACGAAAAAGTTATTTTCAAAAGCCACAGCCTCACTTATTCTGCGGGGGATTCAAAAATGAACCTGATGCGTTGGCACGGATATCAGGATGAATCCTGCAATTATCGGGAGTCCGTGAAAAAAACGGAATCTTTGACTCGGCAAGGAAAATTTCCTCCGGTTTCATAATGCTGCCTGCAAAGCGATATGTCTTTTTCCAGTACGACTCTTGAATGCTTGAAATAATAACACCGATATGGGGACCGTCCGATGCCGAATGGATAAATTTTCCTGCACCGATATAAATCCCAACATGGGAAATACCGCCCGCGGTATTAAAGAAAAGCAAATCGCCGGGTTGAATTTCTTCGTCCGTTATTCTTTTTGCATATTCGGCAAGAGCATCCGAACGACGAGGCATCTGCAATGCCAGAACATCGATTCCGGTACGATAGACAAAGCCCGAACAATCCATTCCCTTAGCGGAGCATCCGCCGTAACGATAAGGTGTCCCAAAATAACTCAGAGCATTATTGACAAAAGCAATTCGCTGGGAAACGTTCGACGTCGGCGCGGCAAAAAGGAACTGTATCGATAACAGCATAAAAAATAAATAAAAAAGAGTTCGTATACCTTTCCAAATCATCTAAAATAGTTATACTAAAAATAAGAAAAAATTGCAATTTTAAAAGGTACTTCTATTCTGAGGACTACAAAGCAAATCTAACCTTAGTTTTAGAGGCACCCCAAAATAGGTAAGCAAAAATTAAAATTATGATGATAAAGGAGCTTATTGATATGAACGAAATGTCAAAACGGCCGTGGGCATTCCTTGATGCGTGGCGGGGAAAGAAATTCACCGGAGAATGGCCGACGCTGCCGGAAATGTTTGAAATTACTGCAGAACGTTTTCCTGATAGAAACTGTTTAACGGTCTTTGAGCCGGATCGAATCACGCTTACGTATCGTGAAACGCTCGCAGCAATTAAAAAATTAGCAGGATGGCTGACTGCTCACGGACTTAAAAAAGGGACGCACATTGCCGTTTCCGGTAAAAACTCTTCCGAATGGGCAATTGTCTATTTAAGTGCGCTGTATGCCGGCGGTATTATTATCCCGATTGACTACGGTTTACATGATTATGAAATTGAATCGCTTTTAAAAACAGCAAAACCGCTTTTTTTCTTTGTCGATGAAGAAAAATATGATCATTTTTTTGAAGCAGCAAAATCTCAGACATTCATAGGCGAAGTCTATTCTTTAAACAGCAATCTTGCCGATCGCTATGTATATAATTTGGAAGCAGAACCGCTCGCAGCCTGTTTTCCACTACGCGAAACGGATACGGCAGCAATTCTGTTTACCTCCGGTACAATGGGTAATCCCAAAGGTGTTATGCTATCTCACCGGAATATCGTCTCAGACTGTTACATTGCCCAATCGCACTTAACGATATTTGAAACCGATGTTTTTTATGCACTGTTACCTATCCATCACTCCTATACTATGGTCGCCGTCTTTATCGAAGCAATCTCCGTCGGCGCAGAAATCGTATTCGGAAAATCCTTAGTAGTATCCCGTATGCTGCGTGAATTGAAAGAAGGAAAAATTACCATGCTCCTCGGCGTACCGCTGCTCTTTAACAAGCTGCTCGCCGGTATTATGAAAGGAGTGCGCAGCAAAGGCGTATTAGTATACGGCATCATCCGGTTTCTGATGGGTGTTTCGTATCTTGTTAAAAAGACAACAGGAAAAAATATCGGTAAAAAGCTCTTTAAAAGCGTATTGGAAAAGGCGAATCTCACAACGCTTAGGATCGCGATTTCAGGCGGGGGGCCGCTTTCAAAAGAAGTGTTCAGAGCATACAATGAGTTCGGTATCGATTTTGTGCAAGGGTACGGACTAACTGAAACATCGCCGATTATCGCGTTGAATCCGAAAGAACACTTTAAGATTGAAAGCGTCGGCAGTTATTTCCATCCCTACATGGAAATGAAAATCCTTGATCCTGATGAAAACGGCCGTGGGGAAATCTGTGCAAGAGGTCCGATGATCATGCAGGGCTATTACAATATGCCGGAAGAAACCGCAAAAGTGCTATCGGCAGACGGGTGGTTCCGAACCGGTGATATAGGCTGGCTTGACGATGAAAAATATCTGTATCTCTGTGGACGCGCAAAGAACCTCATCGTTACCTCCGGCGGCAAGAATGTATACCCCGAAGAAATAGAAAATGCCTTCCAGATGTATTACAACGATATCGAGCAAATCACCGTAATGGGATACCACCCTGCAGACGATTTGACAAGCGAGGAAATTGAAGTATTGGTATATCCCACCGATGAGCTGTATAAAACATTGAACCTTGACAGGGGAACCCCTGCAGGCGACAGTGCTGTTTATAAAAGAATAGAAGCGATTGTCGAAATCGTGAACAAGGAACTGCTACCCTATCAGCGGATAACAAAAACCACGCTCTTGGATAAACCGCTCGAAATGACCACAACCAAGAAGGTTAAACGGTATAATAAAGCCGAATAATATGACTTGAGGTTGAAAAAAATACGGCATCCATTCTTGCCGAATGGATGCCGTACTATGGCACTTCGGTTATCGATAACACTTAGTTTACTTTGAATTTTCCCACCTCATCCGCCAATGCCTTAATACTTTGCGTATTCTTCTGCGCAATCTCGTTGACTTCCTGCACGGCATTGTTGATCTGTACTGCGCCGGAAGCCATTTCATTCATACCGTCGGTTATAACACGTGTAAGATTATCCAATTTGCGCATTTCCTCCGCAACACCTTCTCCACCTTTCAACATTTCTTCGGAACCGGCTTGAACTTCCGTTGTTACCATATTGATATTTTTAATAGCGGTCAACACTTCGTTACTGCCGTTCGCCTGTTCACGCATAGCTTCCGTAAGACGGTCGCTCATCTCTTTTACCTGTGCTGCAAGAGTAAAAATAGCGTTAAATTTTCCTTCTACCGTTTTAGAAGATGTCGAAAGCGTTTCAATTTCACTACTGAGTATTTTAAGCGTTGTCGTAATGGTCTTCCCCTGTGTAGAGGACTCCTCAGCAAGTTTGCGGATTTCGTCGGCGACAACGGCAAAACCTTTTCCTGCTTCTCCTGCATGAGCTGCTTCTATCGCAGCGTTCATCGCGAGCAAGTTCGTTTGCGAAGCAATATGCTGAATAACACTCGACGCTTCCATCAGCGAGCCGGATTCTTCGGCTATCTTTTGCGTTACGGTATTAGACGTAACCAATGTCGCTTTGCCGTCGCCTGTTGCGGATACAAGTTCTTTCACGATTACATCGGACTTATTGAGCGTTTGGCTGATTGAAGTAATGTTTGCAACCATTTGTTCAATCGAGGACGAAGACTGCGCAACGCTTGCAGACTGCGCTTCAATATTGCTACTCAATTGCTTAATAGTGCGGATAATTTCCTCCACCGTAGCTGCAGTTTCGGTAACACTCGTCGCCTGAGTCATCGCTTGCTGTTTTACCCCGTCGATATTTGCGTTGATTTCATTTACGGCGCTTGCCGTTTCGGTCATATTGGCAGCGAGTTCATTGCCGACTTCTTCCATTATTTTACTGTTTGCACCGACAATTTGTATTGAAGCGCCGATCTTTGCAATCGTTTCGTTAAAGTATTCGGACATATCGGTAATCTCGTCATTGCCGATAACCGGCAGTCGTACCGTTAAATCGCCTTCTCCCTGAGCAATATTTTTTAAAGCGGATACGGCTCTTTGTATCGGTTTTATAATTCTACGGGTAACAAAATAGATGATGACAATCGCGAGAAGTAAGATAAGGATGCCGAGGCCGATCATAGTTATACGCAACGTTTGAACAATCCCCATAAATTCCTCAACCGGCGCCGAAATAATAACAGTCCAACCGGTTGTCTTCATTACGGCATGAGCGCCTATTTTATTCACTCCTCTAAATTCATAGAAGCCGACGGAAGATTGATTGCTTTCCAGCGCCATTTTTTCAAAGGCGGCAAACGAATGCAGACTGTTGTCGGATTTTGCTTTTTCGCCGATATTGACCATCTGTTTTACAAAACTGAAATCAGGATGCGCGATAACGGTGCCGGTGGAACCGAGTATAGAGCAATACCCGCTTTTACCGATGGTAATATCATTTATTTGGTTTGACAGTACATCAGCCTTTACCGTTGCGAGAAGAACACCGATTACCGTACGGTTATCGTCATAGATGGGAACCGTAAATACAAATACCAGTTCTTCATCCAACCGAGATACAACCGGCTCTTCGACGAAGTGTTTGCCTTGCGCGGCAAGTTGAAAATAGGCTCTGTCGGAAACATCAATGATTTTTCCCGTATCCGTATGACGCCGCCCTTCCATATCGCACACATTCATGTGGTGAATTTCGTCGTTAAATGCGGCTTCCTTTGCCAAAAACAGGGTCTTCTCGCGGTATGAAATGGCCGGATCCCTCAATATCGGCATACGGGCAAGGCCTTCAAATAATTGCCAAAAACCGGCAACTTGCCTGTCGATAATACTTGCCGTATCGGCCGCTTTATCGATAAGGTGATCTTCGATATTTTCGGTTACTGCCACGCGAGCAGTGTATACGGCAAGTATGATTTCAAGCAAAGAAGCCGCTGCAATTAATGCACCGAAAATAATCATAAGCTTATAACGAAGAGAAAAACGTTTTTTCATTGTAAACCTCCATATAATTATGAATTATGAATTATGAATTATGAATCTAGACCATCTGCAACGTCTTCGTATATACCGCACTTATTCGGTTTAATAATGCAATAAAAATACATTTATTCGGTCGAAAAACGCAGGTGTCTATTGAATATTCGGTCGAAAAACGCTATCTTTGACGGAGAGGTACCGTATTTATGGAACGTACGATATTACATCAACTAATCAACTGGAAAAATAAGAAGAATCGCAAACCCCTGCTGATGACAGGTGTCCGGCAATGTGGCAAAACGTACCTTATCCGTGAATTCGGTAAAAGGGCATTTGAAGAAACGGCATACTTTAATTTTGATGGAAATATGGGGCTGCAGTCGATCTTTGATTTCGATTTTAATGTTGAAAGAATCATCGATGAACTTGAAACCGCCGTATATGGACATAAAATTCTCCCTGAAAAAACGCTGATTATCTTTGATGAGATTCAAGATTGTCCGCGGGCGATACAGGCGCTTAAATACTTTTACGAGGAAAAGCCGGAGCTGCACATTATAGCAGCGGGTTCGCTGCTGGGAGTCGCGCTGCGTAAAGAAGGGATATCGTTTCCGGTAGGTAAGGTTGACCGGCTTGAAATGTATCCGATGAGTTTTGAAGAATTTGTCATTGCAGACGGCGGGTCGAAATATATAGACGGTATCGGAAAATATGAGCTTGACCGTGAGCTGCCTGCACTTTATACGGTTCCGATGGAAAAATATCTGAAGAACTACTACATCGTCGGCGGAATGCCGGAAGCCGTGCAAACGTGGATTGACACGCATGATTACCGTCAAGTAGAAGAAATACAGGAGCAAATTTTAAAAGGTTATGCGGAAGATTTCGGCAAGCATACGAGCGCGGATACGGCAACAAAAATACGGCTGATTTGGGAGGCGATTCCTTCGCAAATAGCGCGGGATAACAACAAGTTCATTTTTTCCCGCGTAAAAAAAAGCGCGCGCTCAAAAGACCTTGAAGATGCGCTTGAATGGTTGGTAAACGCAGGTATTGCCTATAAACTGAATATGACGCCAACGCCGGAACTCCCCTTATCGGGAATGGCGGATAACACCTATTTTAAAGTATATATGGCCGATGTCGGGTTGCTCCGTAAAAAATCGAACATCCATTTTAAAACCATTCTTGAAGGAGATTCCGCGTATATACATTTTAAAGGTGCACTAACCGAAAACTACTGCCTCACTCAGCTAAAGTGTCTGGGCATAGAAAGTTATTTTTGGCGGACAAAGGCTGATGCGGAACTTGATTTCTTAACCGATTATGCAGGCGCCGTCGTCCCTATTGAAGTAAAGTCTGCGGATAATACGAAAGCAAAAAGTCTCCAGCTGTTTTGTTCCCGATACGAACCTAAAACAGCGATTAAAACGTCTCTTAAAAATGTGGGTAGTAATGTGATTGGCTCTACCCGTGTGTGGAGCCTTCCGCTTTATACCTTATTCCGCATCAAGGAGTATATCGCGTCTCTCTACAAGTAGCGCTCCGGATATCCCCTACTTGGTTTTAAACTTTGAATTTGGAAACCTCTTGAGCCAGCGTTATAATACTTCGTTTATTTTTCTGACTGATTTCATCCACTTCATGGACGGCTTTATTGATTTGCAGCGCACCGGAGGCCATCTCATTCATACTATCGGTGATAATATGAGTGAGGTTATCCAGTTTATGCATCTCATTTGTAACGTTTTCGCCGCCTTTCAGCATTTCTTCGGAACCGGCCTGTACTTCCATCGTAACCGTATTGATGTTTTTGATGGCGGTCAGAACCCCATTACTGCCATTCTCCTGTTCGTGCATTGCCTCGGTAAGCCGGTTACTCATATCTTTTACCTGCTCCGCCAAGCTGAAAATAGCGTTGAATTTCCCCTCAACCGTTTTGGAAGAAGCGGAAAGCGTTTCAATTTCGCCGCTTAACATTTTAAGCGTTGCCGTTATCGTTTTTCCTTGAACCGAAGATTCTTCGGCGAGCTTTCTGATCTCATCGGCGACGACGGCGAATCCTTTTCCCGCCTCTCCTGCATGCGCAGCCTCAATTGCGGCATTCATTGCAAGTAAATTTGTTTGGGAGGCAATGTGTTGAATAACGCCGGAAGCTTCCATCAGCGAGCCTGATTCTTCGGCAAGTTTTTGTGTTATGTTATTCGATGTTACGATTGTCTCTTTGCCGACGTTTGTGGCCGTTACAAGCTCTTTAATGGAATCGGATGTTTTCTTCAGCATCTGCGTTATGGAAGCAATATTTGCGACCATCTGCTCTACCGAAGCCGATGATTGAGCAACACTATCGGTCTGTGTTTCAATGCTGTTATTCAGCTGCTTGATTGTCTTGACAATTTCTTCGACCGTTATCGCCGTTTCGGTAACGCTTGTGCGCTGCGTTAAGGATTGTTGTTTAACGCTTTCGATATTTGCATTGATTTGATGGATTGCGCTTGCCGTTTGCGTTACGTTTCCGGCAAGTTCGCTGCCAACCTGTTCCATATTCGCCGTATTTTCTTTCACCATGCTGATGGATGACCTTATTTTTTCCATTGTTCGGTTAAAATACGACGACATAGCGCTGAATTCTTTTGAGGTACGGACGGATAAATTGACGGTTAAATCGCCTTCACCTTCCGCTATGTTTTTCAGTGCGTTGTTTATCTGTCTGAACATAGAAGTAACATACGAAAGCGACAGGAAAACGGCGATCGCGCATATCAAAAAGACAACCGTACCGAACAAAAATGCTTTGAGTCGTATAGTATATATGTCCGTAAAAATACTTTTTTCGGATACGGCAATACAGAACATCCAGCCGGTCATAGTATCATAATGCGGAATGGAAAGATAATAATCCTTCCCCACATTAATTCTTAAAAGCCTATCGCTATCGTTTTGCATGGCGCCGAGAAAAGCCTTATACCTTTTATCGGCGATACTATCGACTGTGTCGTTAAACGAATATTCGGGATGAACGACAAAATGTCCCATTTGATCGACGATAAACACGGTATTTTCACCACCGGTATTATGTTCCATCAGAAGCGATTGTAATTTATCAATCTTGATATTCGTTGCAAGGACACCGACCGTAGCGCCTTTTTTAATAAGCGGCGTACTCATGGTAATCATCGGGATGTTGCGTACGCTGTCCATATAAACATCGGTAAACGAGGTTTTGTTATTCCGTATCGCAACCGTATACCATGGCCGCTTTTTGGGAATAAAGTCTGCGGGCGGCTGCCAATCGGAAGAATCGATGTATACGCCGTTTTCAAGCCCTGCATAGATATCGAATAAAATTTCATGAAAATTTTTATCAATATTAGATGCTACTGCATACATTGTTTGAGGATCGTCGAGGTGCCGTTCAACTTCGCGGGCGGTAGTTTCAACTATTCTCGCTCGCTCCGTTTCAAACGTATTAAGAAGCGATAAGTAGTAATTTTTCTCCGCGATAAGCATTTCTTGTGCGTTTACGGTGATTATCCTTTTTGCTTGGACGAACCAGATAAGCGACAGTAAAAACATAATGACCGCAAATGGAATTGTCAACATAATTAATAATTGTGTCCTTATGGGAAGGGACGAATAACTGTTTTTCATATTGGATATTATTATCTCTATAAGGGGGTGATTGTCAATAGTACATTTTCGCTACACTTACCCTGGACATATTTGTCTATAAAACTAAGGAACATGATCAAGCATAAAAAAATTTAGATCTTCCAAATTTTTTTTAGTTTCTTTCTTGCGTTTTATCCAATTCTATGGGATACTGAAGAAAGTGCAAATATCTTTG
>ERZ772967.3130-NODE-3130-length-10237-cov-7.554508_pt1 | contig 10237 bp, 11 predicted proteins | sample MGYA00511677_ERZ772967 | MGnify/ENA primary metagenome ERZ772967 (study PRJEB29015, sample SAMEA2737931) | human oral metagenome | biome: human oral; feature: human-associated habitat; material: dental | place: China | collected 2146 ...
CCGCGGCACAACCCCGAGTTCACGATGATGGAGTTCTACGCGGCCTACACCGACTGCCGCTGGATGATGGACTACACCGAGCAGGTGATCCGCCACGCCGCACAGGCCGCGCGCGGCAGCACCGTGCTGGAGTATCAGGGCCGCCCGGTGGACCTGTCCAAGCCGTTTGCACGCCTCACCATCGTGGAAGCAATCCGCACCCACGCGCCGGAACTGCCGGCCGAGAAGCTGGATGACGCCCCCTGGCTGCGTGCCGAGCTGGCCAAGCATGGCGTGGAGCCCCCCGCCAACGCCGGCGTGGGCGCCCTGCAACTGGCACTCTTCGAGGAAGTGGCCGAAAGCAAGCTCTGGGATCCAACCTTCATCATCGACTACCCGGCCGAAGTCTCGCCGCTGGCCCGCTCGTCGGACCATGACCCCGAGATCACCGAGCGCTTCGAGCTGTTCATGACCGGCCGCGAATTCGCCAACGGTTTCTCCGAGCTGAACGACCCCGAAGACCAGGCCGAGCGCTTCCGCAAGCAGGTGGAAGCCAAGGAGGCCGGTGACGACGAAGCCATGTATTACGACGCCGACTACATCCGCGCGCTGGAATACGGCATGCCTCCGACCGGCGGCGTGGGCATCGGCATCGACCGCCTGATGATGCTGCTGACCGACAGCCCCACCATCCGGGACGTGATCCTGTTCCCGGCGCTCAAGCGCGAGCAGTGAAAGTGAAGGATAGTCCTTGACTATCAGCTCACTCCTACCATGTCTTCGAACATGGTAGGAGTGAGTTCTAGGTAAACTTAAAGCAACATATTTTTTTTAAAAACAATAATAAATCGTTACAATACGGAGGTCAGCAATCACAGGGACTAAACCAATGAACCCAACAAAATTAGTCATCCCCACCGATTTCGACCCCTATAGCTCCTCATCCAAAATAAATCCATTTAGCTGGATTTGTCCATATTGCGGCAGAACAACAACAATAACCAGCAATGACGCAACATCTTGCGCTCACGTGAACAAGCTCCTCCCAGAAAATAATACAACAGTATTTACTTCGGTATTTATAAAATGCCCGAACCCAGACTGCGGTGAAATATCGCTTTTTGCAAAAGAAAACAAGCTAAGCATGCTTAGCGCCAAAACAATGAAGTTTTACAAAGTGGGAGATGTTCTACAGAGCTTTCAAATAACCCCAAAACCAAAGCCGAAAGCATGACCAAACGACGTCCCCCTTGCTGTAAGAGAAGATTACTCTGAAGCATTTTTAATATGCGAATTAAGCCCGAAAGCATCTGCAACACTCTCGCGGCGATGCCTACAAGGAATCATCAGAGACGTCTGGAAAGTAAAACCAGACAATCTAAGCAAAGAAATAGATCAGATTCAAGACAGGGTCAAAAAAGAAACACTGGACATCATAACGCTCATTAGAAAGTTCGGCAATATCGGCGCACACATGGAGAAGGATATAAACATGATTATAAATATAGAACCAAACGAAGCGCACCTTCTCGTTGAACTTGTTGAAGCACTAATCCAAGAGTGGTACATTGACGATCCAAAAAAAGAGAAGCTCATGAAAAATTTAAAAACAAAGATTGAAGAAGCAAACCTGAAAAAGTAGGATGGAATTTACAGGCCGTTGAATTCGGTGTTATCGTTGCACGAAGACACCGACCAGATGCAGCGATGAACGAAGGGACAAGACACCGGGCGGCCTGCCTGTGGGCACGTACCGGGCCAGAGGGGAAACTGCTGTTGGCGGCCATGCTGGCCGCATTCATGACCGGTTGCGCCGGCGTGCACGATGACGCGCCGGTGGTCCGTCAAGTGCGCCCCGGTGATTACCGCGCAGCCACCACCGCCCGGCCTGCACGGCCGTCGCGTCCTGCCCCGGCATACTGTGTGTTCACGCCCAGCCACGGCATGGCCAGCGGCGAGACGGTTCCGCCCTCGTATGCCTGCATCCGGCTCAGCCAGCGTCAGTATGCGGCGGGCCACTGCACCGAGGTGGCGGGCTATGAGCGCGACGACGGCATCTTCATGCCCGGCCATACGCGCTGTCTGGTGGACCCGCTCACGCCCGGGCTGTCCGATCAGCCCTCTGTGGCCTCGGGCGGCACCTCGGCCCCCGTGCCCAGGTCTGCGCCCCTGCCACCTCCCATGCCGGGTGGGCCGACATCTGCCTCAAGCGCCCTGCCCTCGACGGCTTCCGGCAGGACACTGCCTTCTGCCACGACCGTGCCCGAGACAGGGGCCGCGGCGCGAAGTTCAGCCGAAGCCGCCCATTCCGTCGTCCGCCGCCGGAACAATGAGCTGATCCTGCCGACTGGGGATCCGACAGGCATCGACCAGGGCAACGGCGCCTTCGTGAGTCCGATCCAGACGCCAGGGGATGTCAGCAATCGGGCGTATTGAGGGGTGCCGAGATATGCTGCCTATCGATCTTGGAGGACACGCAATGCACGTTGTTCCGTTCCATGATGCCCGTGACCAACTGGCGTTGCTGATGGATCAGGTTGTAACCGAGAGTACAGCTACGCTCATTGTCCGGAGTGGTGGCAATGCGGTTCTGATGTCCGAGTCTGCCTACAACGGCTTACAAGAAACCCTGTATCTGTTCAGCAGCCCCAAAAATGCCGCACGGCTTCTGGAAACCGTGGCCCTGGATCGCAAGATGCAGGAAACCGAAAGGGTCCCCTGACAGCCTCGCCCATTGACCTGGGCTCACGGCCCTCAGTGATCCTCCTTCGCGTGATTGATCGTGTATTTGGGGATCTCGATCACCAGCTTGGTGTCGTCTTCCAGCTTCACCTGACACGACAGGCGTGATTCGGGCTCCAGGCCCCAGGCCATGTCCAGCAGGTCTTCCTCCACGTCGGAGGCTTCGTTCACGTCGTCGTAGCCTTCGCGCAGGACGACGTGGCAGGTGGTACAGGCGCAGGACATGGCACAGGCGTGCTCGATCTCGATGTGCTGATCGAGCAGTGCCTGACAGAGGGAGATGCCTGCCGGGGCCTCGAAGGTGGCGCCTTCGGGGCACAGTTCTTCGTGTGGCAGGACCGTGATGGTGGCCAAATCGTTCTCCTTGGCGGTTTCAGGAAGTGAGGCTGTCGATGGTCTTGCCGGCCAGGGCGCGCTGGATGGCCTGATCCATCCGCAATGCGGCAAAGTGTTCAGTGGCTTTCTGCAGGTTCATCCGGGCGTCCAGAAGACGGTCACGCACGGCCAGCAGGGTCGCTTCGTCGGGTGAGCCGTCGAGACCCTGAGCCTCCTCCAGCACCTTCTGCAGGCGGGCCATGGCGTCGTCGATCTGCTGGCGCTCGGGGGCATCCAGCAGTCCACCGTCTTCAGCGAGCGCGCTGCGCGTCACGTCATGGAGCTGCGCCGCCTCGATCTGATGCTCGCGCAGGGCGCGCCACTGCATGTCCTCGCGCGCGCTGGTGATGGATTCCTTCAGCAGTCGCTCGATCTCGGTGTCTTCCAGGCCGTAGCTGGGCTTGACGGTGACGGAGGCCGCCACGCCGGTGCTCTGCTCGGTGGCCGAGACCGACAGCAGCCCGTCGGCGTCCACCTGGAAGGTGACGCGGATGCGTGCGGCACCGGCCACCATCGGCGGGATGCCGCGCAGCTCGAAGCGGGCCAGCGAGCGACAGTCCTTCACGAGTTCGCGTTCGCCCTGCACCACGTGGATGGCCATGGCGGACTGGCCGTCCTTATAGGTGGTGAAGTCCTGGGCGCGCGCCAGCGGAATGGGCGAGTTGCGCGGGATGATCTTCTCGACCATGCCGCCCATGGTCTCCAGGCCCAGCGAGAGCGGGGTCACGTCCAGCAGCAGCCAGTCGTCCTCGCCGTCGCCACGCTGACCGATGAGCTGCGCAGCCTGCATGGCAGCGCCCAGCGCCACCACCTGATCGGGATCCAGGCCAGTATAGGGGGGCTTGCCGAAGTGGCTGGCCACGGCCTGGCGGATGACAGGCATGCGGGTGGCACCGCCCACCAGCACCACGCCGTCGATGGCCTGGGCCGAGAGGCCGGCATCGGCCACGGCGGTATCGGCAATCTTGAGCGTGCGCGCCACCAGCGGCTGGACCAGTTCCTCGAAGCGCGTGCGCGTCAGGGTGGAAGCGAGCGTGGCGCCGGCATTCTTCTGGCTGGCATCACCCGCACTGGCTCCGGGCGCATCATGGCCGCCCGCAGCCTGAACTGCCCCCTGGCCAGCATCGGCGTCAAAGCGCATCGTCACCGTGTCGGCATCGGTCAGGGCCTCACGGGCCTGACGGGCCATCAGCAGCAGCGCGCGCCAGCGCTCAGGGTGTTCTGCCGCCAGCCGGGCCGGTTCGCCCAGGTCGTGCTCGCGGGCGAAGTCGGCAGCGATCAGCGCATCGAAGTCGTCTCCGCCCAGGGCCACGTCACCCGCCGTGGACTGCACCTCGAAGACGCCCCGGGTCAGCTTGAGCACCGACACGTCGAAGGTGCCGCCCCCCAGGTCATAGATGGCGTAGGTGCCCTGCTCACCTTCGTCCAGACCGTAGGAAACGGCGGCCGCAGTGGGCTCGTTGATGAGACGCAGGACGTTCAGGCCGGCCAGCCGGGCTGCGTCCTTGGTGGCCTGGCGCTGGGCATCGTCGAAATAGGCGGGCACGGTGATGACGGCGCCCGCCAGGGCATCCTCATCGATGTCGAGCGTGGCCAGTGCACGATCGCGCAGCACCTTCAGGATCTCGGCCGACACTTCCACGGGCGAGACGGCCCCGGCCGCGGTGGCCACGGCCACGGCGCGGTCGTTGCCGGCGGCGGAGGCATCCGCGGCCGCATCCGACCCCGCAGCCACCACCCGCAGCGGCAGGCCCTGTGCCTGGGCATCGGCCAGGCCACGCCCCATCAGGCGCTTGACCGAGCTGATGACGTTGCCCGTGTCGGACAGCAGCGCCTGCTGGGCGGCGTGGCCCACCACGGGCGCAGCGTCGGCGCGGTAATGCACGACCGACGGCAGCAGCTTCCGGCCCTGCTCGTCGGGCAGCGCATCGGGCACGCCCGAGCGGCAGACGGCCACCAGCGAGTTGGAAGTTCCCAGATCGATACCGATGGCATACCGGCGCTGGTGAGGATCAGGACTCATGCCAGGCTCGGAAATCTGCAGCAGCGCCATAGAAGATGTAGAAAGAAGAATATCGGTTGAAACAAAACTGCGCCGGACGGAGAAACGACCCCACCGAAAGGATGGCTGGCGCACACCGCTCCTGCGCCATCCTGCCGCCGCTCAAGCGGCCTCCATGCCGTGGTCAGGACAGGCAAAAGACGGCCTCATGGGAAGCCTACGTCCCGAAAGACTGCCCGTGGACCGGGCGTCAGCCCTTCCCCATCTGTCGCACCACGTCGGCAAGGTTCGTGCGCAGCCGCTCGAAGAACATCAGCTGCCTTACCTGCATGGCCGCGGCTGGGTAGTCGCCCTGTTCGTCGATCAGCGTTGCGATGCTATCGATGACGCGATTGCGCTCGGCCTCCAGGCGTGCCTGCAGGCGGTGTGCCGCCTCAAGGTCGCCCATGTCGCGCACTTCATCAATGTCCTCGCGCCAGGCCATCTGCTCGACCAGGAAGGCCGACGGCATGGCCGTGTTGCGCTCGGCGTCCACCGACGCCCCGTGGCGTTCGCACAGATAGGCCGCCCGCTGGCACGGATCGGACAGGACCCGGAACGCCTCATTGCCCTGGGCTGCCAGCTGCAGCGCCAGTCGGCGGTCATGGTCCGAGCCGCCGACGTGCCGGTCAGGATGCACGACGGCCTGGAAACGGTGATGGCGTGCTTCCAGGTCGGCCGGGTCGAGCGCAAAGCGCTCGGGCAGGCCCAGCAGCTCGAACAGCGAGCGGTCAAAGGCAGATCGTGCCGTCATGTCGGTCAGTGCGTGGGGTGTCGAGGGGGATCAGATGTTGAACGACTCGCCGCAGCCGCATTCGTTGCGCACGTTGGGGTTGTTGAACTTGAAGCCCTCGTTCAGTCCCTCGCGCACGAAATCCAGCTCGGTGCCGTCGATGTAGGCCAGGCTCTTGGGGTCAATGAAGACCCGCACGCCATGGCTCTCGAACACCAGGTCGGATTCCTGCTGGCTGTCGGCGTACTCGAGCTTGTAGGACAGGCCCGAGCAACCGGAGGTCTTCACCCCCAGGCGCAGACCGATGCCCTTGCCTCGACGGGCAATGTAACGGTCGATGTGCCGGGCTGCTGCTTCGGTCAATGTCACGGCCATGATCTTGGCTCTCCTGCTCAGACGGATTCAGTGCAACGAGAAAGGGGAACGCCCACCAGCGCAGGACCGGCGGGCACGGGTCGGGGGATCTCAGGCCTGGGTTCCCGCCGCCTTGTCGCCCCCCAGCTCGGGATGCTTGCTGCGGTAGTCCTCGACGGCCGCCTTGATGGCGTCCTCGGCCAGAATGGAACAGTGGATCTTGACCGGCGGCAGAGCCAGTTCCTCGGCGATGGCCGTGTTGCGGATGGCCAGCGCCTCGTCCAGCGACTTGCCCTTGACCCATTCGGTGACCAGCGACGACGACGCGATGGCCGAGCCGCAGCCGTAGGTCTTGAACTTGGCGTCCTCGATCACGCCGTTGGCGCCAACCTTGATCTGCAGCTTCATCACGTCGCCGCAGGCGGGCGCGCCCACCATGCCGGTGCCTACCGAGGCATCGGCCTTGTCCATGGAACCCACGTTGCGGGGGTTCTCGTAGTGATCCACAACCTTGTCGCTGTAAGCCATTTCAATCTCCTGGATGCGTCCGCCATCCGGGCGGGCCGCAAAGATGCATGTCGGGTATCGGCGGCGCGTGGGATGCCGAAGCAGCATCCACTGTCTTCGGACATCACCCGCACCGGGAATCAGGGGTCAGTGGGCGGCCCACTTGACGGTATTGAGGTCGATGCCTTCCTGCACCATCTCCCACAGCGGGGACATGGAGCGCAGCTTCTCGACCTGGGTCTTCATCACGCCGATGGTGAAATCGATTTCCTGCTCGGTGGTGAAGCGGCCGATGGTGAAGCGGATGGAACTGTGGGCCAGCTCGTCGCTGCGGCCCAGGGCACGCAGCACGTAGGACGGCTCCAGGCTGGCCGAGGTACAGGCCGAACCGGAAGACACCGCGATCTCCTTGATGGCCATGATCAGCGACTCACCCTCGACATAGTTGAAGCTCATGTTGAGGTTCTGCGCGACCCGGTGCTCCAGGCTGCCGTTCACGTAGGTCTCGGGGATGGCGGACAGCCCTTCCAGCAGACGGTTGCGCAGCGCCAGCGCGTGGGCATTGTCCTTGGCCATTTCCAGGCGGGCAATGCGGTAGGCCTCGCCCATGCCGACGATCTGGTGGGTGGGCAGCGTGCCCGAGCGCATGCCGCGCTCGTGACCACCACCGTGCGTCTGCGCCTCGATGCGCACCCGGGGCTTGCGCCGCACGAACAGCGCGCCCACGCCCTTGGGACCGTAGGTCTTGTGGGCCGAGAAGCTCATCAGGTCGACCTTCAGCTTCTGCAGGTCGATCTCGACCTTGCCGGTGGCCTGGGCCGAATCGACGTGGAAGAGGATCTTGCGCTCACGCAGCATCTCGCCGATGGCGGGGATGTCCTGGATGACGCCGATCTCGTTGTTGACGTACATGACCGAGACCAGGATGGTGTCGGGCCGGATGGCGGCCTCCAGGTCCTTCAGGTCGATCAGGCCGTCTTCCTGCACATCCAGCAGCGTCACCTCGAAGCCCTGGCGCTCCAGCTCGCGCATGGTGTCGAGCGTGGCCTTGTGCTCGGTCTTGACGGAGATGAGGTGGCGACCGCGCTGCTTGTAGAAGTGGGCAGCACCCTTGAGCGCGAGGTTGATCGACTCGGTGGCACCCGAGGTCCAGACCAGCTCGCGCGGATCACAGTTGACCAGTGCCGCGACTTCGGCACGTGCTTCCTCCACGGCCTTCTCGGCCTCCCAGCCATAGGCATGGCTGCGTGAGGCGGGGTTGCCGAAGAGTTCGCAGAGATAGGGAATCATCTTTTCCGCGACCCGGGGATCAACAGGGGTCGTGGCGGAATAATCGAGATAGATCGGTCGGGTCATCGAAGTGGGGCAGCGTGGCTGCGCGATGAAGTCTGTGGGAAAGAGCGGTGAATTCAAGGGGAAAAGCGTCAGAGCGTCGGTGAGGGATCAGGCAGGGGAAGATACCGGCATCCGATCCCGGGATGCCTGGCCCCACGGGTAGCTCGACATGTCCGGCTGATTGCGGCCAAGCCGACGACCAACCGGAGACGAGACGACAGCAGGATTCCGAAAATCGAGGGGCAGCGCGAAACCCGTTCAGGCCCGGGTACCGTTGCTGTCGATGCTCTGCAGTGAGGACGTGGGCAGTTCGAGCGCTGCCTTGTGCTCGCGGGTGATGGAGATCTGGCGGGTGGCGGGCTGCTGCTCGCGCATGCGCTGCTGCTCGACCAGATCCTGCAGGCTGACCGAATCCAGATAGTCGATCATCCGTTTGTTCAGCGAGGTCCACAGCTCGTGCGTCATGCAGGGGCCGTCCTCGAAGCAGTCCTGCTTGCCGCCGCACTGCGTGGCATCCAGCGGCTCGTCCACCGCAAAGATGATGGACGAGACGTTGATGTCCTGGCTGGGACGGGCCAGTGAATAGCCACCACCAGGGCCCCGGGTGCTTTCGACCAGCTGATGGCGGCGCAGCTTGCCGAAGAGCTGTTCGAGATAGGACAGGGAAATCTTCTGTCGCTGGCTGATGCCCGCCAGCGTGACCGGCCCATTGTGCTCGCGCAGGGCCAAGTCGATCATGGCGGTCACGGCAAAGCGGCCCTTGGTGGTCAACCTCATGACAACACTCCGATGTCAGGAATCCGAGTACGGAGTATACCTGATTACCCGAGTTGATTAGTCGAGAAAGTGTGAACCGAACGATTCGGGCCGTGAATAACCAGGATAGGCGAACAAGGTCATGCGTAATTCGAACAAGGACCCGTCCAGAGGGATGATACCCCAACCCGGCAATCATCCCGTCCGGACAGCGTGCGGCCTTCAGGCGGCCGCCACCTGGGTGGCGCGACGCCGCACGATCTCCAGCAGGCCCGAACAGGCATCCTCGACGTAGTCCAGTGCCTGCTCGAAGGCCTGGCTGCCGCCCTGGTAGGGATCGGGCACGGTGGCCGATTCGTGGTCGCCGGCAAAGCGCATCAGCATCTGCAGCTTGTGATGGAAGCGCTTGGGAGCCTGGTTCTGCAGCAGGCTCAGGTTCTCCCAGTCCATCACCAGGATCATGTCGTAGTTCTCGAAGTCTTCCATCGTGATCTGGCGGGCACGCAGATCGGCAATGTCATAGCCGCGCCGCGACATGGCCATCTGGGCACGCGGATCAGCCGGCTCGCCCTGATGGAAGGCATGGGTACCGGCCGAGCCGACCCCGACCACCGATTCCAGCCCTGCCTGACGGACCTGATGGCGAAACACCCCGTGCGCCATCGGCGACCGACAGATGTTGCCCATACAGACGAACAGCACTCGAGTGGCCATCGCCATGGCCAGTGGTTCTCTCTTTCCCATTTTGACTACCTGATATCTATCTGGATTGAAATGTTGGCGTTCTGGTCGCTATTCAAGGCCCGGCCTCGCGGCCGGCACCGGGATTCCTGATGTTTTCCGTGGGCGGGCATCGTCCAGAAGCCCGGATCATGAGGGTTGCCCTCCGGAGCCGAACAGCAGTTGCTTGAGGGCCGCCAGCTCGTCGCGTACCTGGGCGGCCTTCTCGAAATCGAGGTTGCGGGCGTAGGTGGCCATCTGCTTTTCCAGCCGGCGGATCTCGCGCGAGACCTGCGCCTCGTTGCGGGTGTCGATGCCCTGCAGCTTCTCGGCCGTGCGCTCGAGCAGGGCATCGTCCACACCTCCGACGCCATGGCCCGGTGCCGCACCAGGAGCGGCTGGCCGCGACTCGGTGCCGGAGAGGTCGTAGACGCCGTCGATGAGTTCGCGCACCTGCTTGACCACGCCACGCGGCACGATGCCGTGCTCGGCATTGAAGTCGAGCTGCTTCTGGCGACGGCGTGCCGTCTCGTCGATGGCGCGCTGCATGGAACGGGTGATCTGGTCGGCATACAGGATGGCCTTGCCTTCCAGGTTTCGGGCCGCGCGTCCGATGGTCTGGATCAGGCTGCGCTCGGAGCGCAGGAAGCCCTCCTTGTCGGCATCCAGGATGGCCACCAGCGACACTTCCGGGA
>ERZ772967.3132-NODE-3132-length-10230-cov-4.234005_pt1 | contig 10230 bp, 10 predicted proteins | sample MGYA00511677_ERZ772967 | MGnify/ENA primary metagenome ERZ772967 (study PRJEB29015, sample SAMEA2737931) | human oral metagenome | biome: human oral; feature: human-associated habitat; material: dental | place: China | collected 2146 ...
CTCTACATTAAAAGTATATATGTTATACAATAAAATGTCAAGATTTTTATATAAATAAAAAGTATCCTTTTGGCAGTTTTTTTCTATAAAATCCTTATATTTTCAATATTAAAATCAACTATTTAGATTATTTATATTTTATAAAAGTAAAAGCTTCGCCAATCGATAATAAAGCAAATTTAGAGTTAATAAGTGTTTTATCTAAATATTTTAACCTGCCAAAAAGTAAGATTAGTCTGGTAAAAGGTTTAAGATCTAAAATTAAAACTTTGGTTATAGATAAATAGAATAAGGACCACTTTTGTGGTCCTTATTTTTTTAATAGTTTTTTACTTTCCTTGTTTTTGTTTAGGCTTGGTTTATTAAACTATCTGGTTGTAGCTTTTGTATTCTGTTTTGTTGTGCTTTGAGGTTTTACGTTAGAACTTTTACCGTTAGTGTAACACTCATATCCAGCAAAGGCTTTTTGAAGTTCTTCATTTTTAAACTCATCACAATTTAAGGAGTTTTGAGTGTTTTTGTAGAATTTCCATACTTGGTCTGGTCCTTGGTAGAAGATTGCTCTATGTACAGCAATAGCGCTATTAAATGGATTAGACATGCCAAGTGCCATATCTGCCACCTGATAGCCTACAGTTTGAGATTGCTTAATAGTTGGTGGAAATAGACTTAATGTGGTGCCATCGTCTGGCTTACCTTGTTTAGCTACATAAGCATCGTAAAATGGTTTAAGCTCTTTTGCTTTTTGAGTGTAAAGCTCTGTATCGCCACACCACATGCTTAGGTCATAGTCATTTTTCTTTTCAATCTTTGTGTAGCTAATTCGACAAATGGCTTTTTGACTATCGTAATAGGTTGAATTTTGCTTAGTGTTTGAATCAACAAAGTTCTTTTTTGTAAAGATTAGGTGTTTTTCCATTTCATTATCTAGTTTTGCAATTAAGTCATACTTATTTGCAGGTAAAACAGTTCTAAAACCATATCCTTTAATCTCTTCGTCGGAAAGATAAACGGCAAAATCAGCATCTTTTACTTTGTAGTCTCGTCTATCTTGAGGTTCGAATTCTTTATAAGCTAGTGTTCCAAGTATAGCTTTAGCTTTGCTAATTACTTCACTAGATGGCAAACGGTTTGATTTATCTACGTTTTCTTCTTTTGCTTGCTTCTTTGTATCTTCTACTTTGGTCTTATTTTCTACTTGAGGTTCTGGACTCTGTGTGGAGTTTTGAATGAAAAAGAAAACACCAACACCAATAGTGATTAATGCCAATACAATGATTGTAATAATAAGAGGCAATTTTGATTTCTTTTCTTGTTTAGCAAAAGGGTTAGGTGCCATTTTAGGCTCATTAGATCCTAAAGATGGTAGGTTAGGTGCTCCCATGCTTGGAAGGTTTGTAGTATTAGTACTTTTTTGATCACCGGTCTGTTCAGTAGGATTAGTACTTTGATTATCTGTAGTCGTAGTAGTTGGTTCTAATCCCTCGTCTAGGTCTCCATAGTCACTTTCAAAATTATTAGTTGGATTAGAAGTTGGTACGTCTGTTTGGCTTACTTCTTCTTTATTTAGTTGTGGATTGTATGAATTTGTACCTTCTACACTTGGTTTTGGTGTAGAAGAATCGTTTTTCAAATCATCGTTTTGATTTGGATTATATGGGTTATTTGGATTCATTATTATTCTCTCGTTAATTAACTACTTTAATATTAGCAAAAAGCATAAAAATTATTAATTGTTGGAGGAACTTTTAGCTTAAGAAGTATTATAATGCTCTTTTTATCTAAGATTAATTTTACCTAGAGTATTTATTACTAGTAAAAAACATTTTAATCTTACTGGATTTTTATCTATTGGAAACTCTTCTTTGTCTATAAGATCCGAGAGATTAATGGTATTAATATCTTTAATATTTTTATTTAAGAGATATTGGCAAGCAAGTTCAGCTCCATAAGTGGATATTGCACATAGTGGTCCAGAGTAAGAGATTTGTTGAATGTTTTTTTCTTTATCTAAAGATATATATATTGTGAGATCGTCTCCACAAGAGGGGTTTTTAAGACGAGCTTTTAGATCGTAAGAAGAAGGCTCTTCTTTAAACATTGGATTTTTATAATAATCTAAAATTTCTTTACGATATAGTAAGTCTTTATCCATTTTTACTTTTCTAATATTTTAAGAGTTTCTTTATAGCTTTTAATAAATTTATCTATATCACTTAAAGTTGTGTATATTCCAAAGGAGATACGAATAACGCCCTCTTGTTTTTTGATGTCATCTAAGAATAAATCACTACAGAGTTTTCCAGCTCGAACGGCAATATTATTTTTGTTTAGAAAATAAGAGACATCGTGAGGATGTGAAGAACTAGTAAGTGAAAAAATGCCAAGTTGTTTAGCTTCTAGACGTTTATTTGGTGTGCTATTAAAGGTTAATAACTTGTCTAAAAGGTTAGTTTGTTTAAGCTTCTCTAGAAAATAATCTACTAATTGTTTGTCGTGATCGTATATCTCTTTTTGGTGCTTTTTTATAAAAGAGAGACTAGCATTTAATCCGAGAATTCCTTCTAAGTTTGGTGTGCCTGGTTCAAAGCGGGAAATGCCCTGTTTTAAACTATAAGTGTATTTGTCTTTTAATTTATCTAATATTTGACTTCCTAATAAGAAGGAACTTACTTGGTTTTGTTTAGACTTTTCTATATAAAGTACACCGACCCCAGATGGTCCATATACTTTGTGTGATGAAAATACTAGTGCATCTATATTCAGCTTTTTAACATCTATTTTGGTTTTAGATATAGATTGAGATGCATCTAAAATGGTAAAAACATTTTTAAATAAACTTTTAGCTTCGGTGAAAAGTAAACTCGCATTAAAGAGTTTGCCTGTAACGTTTGAAGCGTGAGTTAGGCTAATAATTTTTACTTTTTTATAATCTTCTAATTTTAATTTGCTTTTTAATTGTTCTTTTAGACTAATTTCTGGATTAAAGAATAATAGTTTTATTTTTTTATCTTTAGCTATTTTTTGCCAGATTAATAAGTTGGAATTGTGTTCATAAATGCTAAGTAAAATGATGTCACCTTCCTTTAGAGTATTCAAAAGTCCATATCCCAGCTGATTAATGCCAATAGTTGCTGAATAATTAAAAATTATCTCATTTGACTTAGCACCGATAAAGCTTGCAGTATTTTTTCTAGCATCGTCTAGAAGATTTGTGTTCTTTTCTGCTAAATCATATGAACCACGAGAAACGTTTGAATAATGAGAATATGTATCTATTATAGCTTCTACAGCTTGATCTAAAATCAAGGTGCTATTAGCACTATCTAAATAAACTAGGGAAGGATCTAATTTTAACTGTTTAAAATTATCTTTCAGCATAATAAATGCCTTTATTTAGACTTATTTTATCTAGATCGATCTTATAACGAGCTTTTAAAATTAATTTATATATCTGATCATTATTCAGCCCTTTAGATCTTAGGTAAGTAATCTGTGAATTCTCTAAATAATTAGTGCTAAAGGCATGTTTTGCCGAGACTTCATTAAAATTGATTTCTAGGATTGGTGTAGCTTCGACGGAGCTCTCTTCTAAGATAAAGGATTCAATTTTAATTTCGCTATCACAATCTTTTGCATCGTTTGATATTACGGCTTTGGCTTTTATCTGACACACAGCTTTTTTAAGGGAGATAACATTAACTTTTAGATAAGATTTTTGGTGGTCTTTATTGTGGTAGATATCATAATTCAGGTTAAAATCCTGGTCAGTGATAATTAATATTTCTTTAATGAGTTCCTCATTTGAATTATTAAGAGCTACGTCTTTATTTAGAGTGTTTGATTTTATAGGGATCTTAGTAAACTTTTTCATTAACCAACTGATCCTTCCATGCTAAGTTCGATTAAACGATTAAGTTCAACGGCATATTCTAGAGGAATTTGTTTCATGATTGGCTCAATGAAACCATTAACGAGCATTGCTTTAGCTTCTTCTTCCGATACACCACGAGAAGTTAAGTAAAATAGTTTAGTTTGAGAGAGTCTACTAATAGAAGCTTCGTGATTTACTTTGGCTTTTTTATTGCTAATAAAATTATCTGGGTAAGTATTAGAGCTAGATTCTCCATCTAAAATTAAAGCATCGCAAGTAGAATCAATTTTTGCTTTGTCTGCATCTTTTTTAACGGCCACTAAGCTTCTAAAGGAAGCTTCTCCGCCATTTAAACTAACTGATTTAGATATGATTTGGGAAGAAGTGTTTTTGCCAATATGAATCATTTTAGCACCGGTGTCTTGAATTTGATTCTTGCTAGCAACTGAAAGACTCATGGTTTCACCTTTAGAGTTGTCGCCTAATAAAACAATGCTTGGGTATTTCATAGTGATTTTTGATCCAATATTGCCATCTACCCATTCACCAAAGCCGTTTTCATAGACATGCATTCTTTGGGTTGTGAGGTTATAGACATTAGTAGACCAGTTTTGAATAGTTGTATATCTAACTCTAGCGCCTTTTTTTACAATGATTTCAATAACACCAGCATGTAATGCGTCTTCGGTGTAAATTGGGGCGGAGCAGCCTTCGATATAGTGAACATAGCTATCTTCGTCGGCAATGATTAGAGTTCGTTCGAATTGTCCAAGATTGGCGGTATTAATTCTAAAGTAAGCTTGCAAAGGTTTATCTATCTTGACGCCTTTTGGTATATAAATAAAGCTACCACCACTCCAAAGAGCTGAGTTTAAGCTAGCAAATTTATTGTCGTTGATTGGTACGATTTTACTAAAGTATTCTTTAAATAATTCTGGATGCTCTCTTAGACCTGTTTCAATATCTGTAAAAATTACGCCCATTTCTTCCCATTCAGTTTTTAGAGTGTTATAAATAACCTCCGAATCATACATTGCGCCTGTTCCGGATAGGAAGTTTTTATCTGCTTCTGGAACGCCGATTTTTTCGTAAATGCTACGTAGATCTTCTGGCATTTCATCCCAGCTTGAATATTTACCGACAGGTTTTTCATAGTAATCTAATTTTGAAAAATCAAGCCGGCTTAAATCTGGACCAAATTTCGGCATTGGTTTTTCATTAAAAGCATCTAAAGCTTTAAGGCGAAAGTCTAACATCCATTTAGGTTCTTTTTTTGCTTTAGATACTTTATAAACAATATCTTCTGGTAGCTTAAAATCTTGCATTACAAAGCCTCAAAACCTGTTTTATAGATTTCTTCTAAGATTTGAGGTTTTTGCTTTTTGGAGATATTACCATTTTTAAGAATGTATAAAGCATCGATATCTACTTTAGACAACAAGTCCTTATGGTGACTAATTAAAATAATTGTTTTATTTTTCTTTTTTTCTTCGTTTATGATGTTAGCTAAATTATCTATACTATCTATGTCTAATCCAGAATCTGGTTCGTCTAAAATTATTACTTCAGGATCTAAAAGTAACATCTGTAAAATTTCAGCCTTCTTTTTTTCACCACCTGAAAAGCCAACATTTAAATCTCGATAAGGTTTGAAATTTTTAAGACCAACTTTTTTGCTAAGTTCAATGACTTGTTTTCTAAAATTGAATTGATTAACCTTATCTTTTTTAGAGCGTCTGTTGTTGATAATAAGGCGCATAACTTCTAGGAAGCTAACGCCTTCGACCTCTTCAGGGGTTTGAAAAGCTAAAAAGATACCTAAATTAGCTCTATCTTCTGGTGTTAGATCAATTAGATCTACGGCTTTTGCTTTATGTCTTTCGCTTTTAAAAATAATTTCACCAGTACTTTCATAGTCTGGGTGTCCGGCGACTACATAAGATAAGGTGCTTTTACCACTACCATTTGGTCCAACTAAAACAACTAGCTCACCTGCTTTAGCTTCTAGACTTACTTTATTTAGAAGTCTAGTTGTTGAGTTTACTTTAGTGGTTAGATTCTTGATCTTAAGAGACATAATTTAACTTTCAAAGAAAATTTCAGTTGATATTTGTTCCACCGGTACTTTACATTTTAACAAATCATTATAGATATCTTTAACGAAATTAATATGACCACATAGAATAAAATCGCTAGTAGCATCTAAGGTTTTATCTTTTAGATATTTTTCTAAATTAAAACGTCCTTTGATAAATTTAGAATCTATTTGATTATCTTTATTATTTTTATTAGTGCTTTCTTTGGCATCTTTTTCTCTTGTGACATGCAAAATTAATTTAAAATTAGGATGTTTTTCTTTTAATTCTTCTAGTTCTTTTAAGAAGCAGATATCTTTAATTGTTTTATTGGTGTATAAAAGTGTAACTTTTCTTTTAGGATTCTTTAGAAGTGTATCGTTAATAATTGAAAATAATGGAGCAATACCAACTCCAGCACCAATTAGAGTGATGTCTTGATCGTAATCTTCAAAAAGCGACCCATAGCTACTACTTACTAGAAATTTATCACCAGGTTTTAAATCACAGATACGATTAGAATACTTGCCAACTCTTTTTACAGTAATAGATAGATAAGGCAAGCCTGGTCTACAAGATAGACTATAAGCTTTGCCTTCTGGCGGTAAAAGATCTTTAAAAAGAACAGTAATGTATTGGCCAGCATCAAAAATGGGGACACTACCATCTTTTTTAGTGAAATAGATAGTTGAGATATCTTTAGTGTTTTTTATAACTTTAGTTACAATATGTTCTTCCATTAGTGAACCACACATTCTTTTACATATTTTGACATTATTTCTTTAAATCCTTCAAACTCTTCATCACTATAGGTAGTTTTTCTAGAAAAACTAGGACTTACGGTATTACCTGGACGGAATCTTTGTAAAGCAAAACGCTTAGCACCTTTTACTAACTCACCAATCTTTTGAAAATCAGATGGATCGATTTGTTCTTTTACAACAGTTGTTCTAAATTCGTGATCGATACCAGAATCCCTGATAATACTAATAGATTCTAAGATAGTGTCTAAATCTACAGGTCTTGCAGCTAACATTACATATTTATCTAAAGGGCCTTTAACATCCATAGCAACGAAATCAATTAGTTTATCTTCAATTAATTTTTTGAGGATTTTGCTATTAGTACCTTGGGTATCTAGTTTTACTAGATACCCCATTTCCTTAATTGTTTTAATGAAATCATATAGATCAGGTTGCATAGTGGGCTCGCCCCCTGATATCACAATTCCATCTAATTTGCCTTTTCTTGCTTCTAAAAAGTCGAAGATTTCGTCTAGATTCATGCTATTTGCATAACGTTCTGGTAAGACTAATTCAGGGTTGTGGCAGTATCCACAACGCATATTACAACCAATCGTAAATAGTGCTGCGGATACTTTGCCAGGATAATCAATTAGAGAGTTTTTTTGCATGCCTCCAATTAGCATTTAGACCTCTGCTGATTGTTTTAGTTTATCTTTTTCAATCTTGTAATGTTTACGCATGTCAAATTCGGCACGCTTACCGTCGTTCCATTGAGAGATGCTTCTTAGGTAACCAACGATGCGTGAGTAGATTTCACACTCTTCACCACATTTCTCACAAACTGCTTGTTCGCCGTTTAGATAGCCGTGGTTCTTACAAATCGAGAAGCTTGGTGAGAAAGTAAAGTAAGGTAAGCGATAATTCTTACAAATACTTTTTACGGCACTTCTTAAGGCTTTTGCGTCTGGCGCTCTTTCGCCTAGGAAGAGGTGAATAACCGTACCGCCTGTGTATTTGGTCTGTAGCTCGTCCTGAAGATCTAGGAGTTCAAACATATCATCCGTGTAGTTAACTGGAACATGAGTTGAATTGGTGTAGTAAGGCGTTTTAACGTCTTTTCCAATTCCATTAGCGAAAATAGCGTTATTAAACTTAGCACGATCAAGAAGAGCAAGTCTATAAGTTGTTCCTTCTCCTGGTGTTGCTTCTAGGTTGTAGTTATTACCTGTTTCTTGCTGGTAATCAGACAAAGTGTTTCGCATAAAGGTTAGGACTTCTTCAGAGAAATCTTTTCCTTCTTTGTCGGCAATACTTTTACCTAATAGATTTTGCATTGCTTCGTTCATACCAATTAGACCAATAGTAGAGAAGTGGTTAACCCAGTAACGACCTTTACCTTCTTTAACATTTCTTAGGTAGTATTTAGTGTAAGGATAAAGATTAGCATCGGTTAGTCTTTCAAGATGTTTTCTTTTAATTTCAAGACTGTCTTTTGCTAGATCCATTAATTCTTTAACTCTATCTAAGAATTCTTGTTTTGTGTTGGTTTGGAGTCCAATTCGCGGCATATTAAGTGTCACAACACCGATTGATCCAGTTAATGGGTTGGCACCAAACAAACCTCCACCACGATATTCTAGCTGTCGGTTGTCTATGCGGAGTCGGCAACACATTGACCTTGCATCACTTGGATCCATATCAGAATTAATGAAGTTAGAGAAGTAAGGAATGCCGTATTTTGCGCTAGCTTCCCAAAGATTATCGATTACTGGATTTTCCCAGTTAAAGTCCTTTGTGATGTTATATGTTGGAATTGGGAAGGTAAATACACGTCCAGTTGAATCACCTTCGGTCATGACTTCTAAGAAAGCTCTATTTAAGATATCCATTTCTTTTTGGTAATCAGAGTAAGTTGTATCTTGAGGCTTACCACCAATAATAACAGGAGTATCTTTGTAATAATTAGGAACTGTTAGGTCCATTGTGATGTTAGTAAAAGGTGTCTGAAAACCAACACGAGTTGGAACGTTAACGTTAAAGACGAACTCCTGAAGTGCTTGTTTTACTTCGTTGTATTTTAGATTGTCGTGTCTGATGAAAGGAGCAAGCAAAGTATCAAAATTAGAGAATGCTTGAGCACCAGCGGCTTCTCCTTGAAGGGTGTAAAAGAAGTTTACAATTTGACCTAATGCTGATCTAAAATGCTTAGCTGGTTTTGATGAAACTTTTCCAGGAACACCAGTGAAGCCTTCTGTTAGAAGATCGACTAGATCCCAACCAACGCAGTAAACAGAAATAAGGTTAAGGTCGTGCATGTGAAGATCACCACTTAAGTGCGCTTCTTTAATGTTTTTAGGATAAATCTTATTAAGCCAGTAAGTTTTCGATACTTCAGAGGCAATATAATTGTTTAGACCTTGTAGAGAGTACGCCATGTTGGAGTTCTCTTTAACTTGCCAGTCTAATTTTTCTAGGTATTTGTCGATAAGGCTGATTTGAGATTTGTTTTCAATCTCACGCATCTTCTGGTGCTGATCACGGTAAATAATATAAGCTTTGGCGGTTTTCTTATACTTAGAAAGTATTAAAGTATCTTCTACAGAATCCTGAATTTCCTCCACAGAAATATTGGTTTTCTTTTCGATCTTTTTAAGAACTTTTGCAGTTAATTCTTTAGCGATTTTTTTATCTTTAAATTCGCCAGTAGCTTTAGCTGCTTTTAAGATAGCATTAGTGATTTTTTCTTGATTAAAATCGACTAATCTTCCATCTCTTTTGGTGACTTTTTTAATCACGATTTCCCCCTAGGCAAGATTAATAATCCTCTTTACTTCTAAAGAGTACAAAAATCTTGAACTTTAAGTTTATTATTATTTTTTGTTTACCGCTGACTGATTTCCCCTTAGTAAATTCAGTCTCGTTGGTGGCAACTATTAAGGTTAAAAACCATATATAGTGCTTATCTTTTAATCTAGACCCTAAATATAGTAATGTCAATATATTTTATGTTGTAGATTTTGTGTTAGTATTTATATACTGATTATGTATAAAAGAAAAAATAAGGAGGTAAATAAATGATTGAATTAAATAAAGAAAACTTTGATAAGGAAACTAAAGAAGGTGTTGTTTTAGTAGACGTATGGGCACCATGGTGCCCACCATGCCGAGCTATGGGACCAATTGTTGAAGAACTTAGTGAAGATTTTAAAGACGATGATGTCATTAAAGTAACAAAACTAAATGCCGATGAATATATGGATATTGCATCTAGCTTAGGCGTAACTGGTCTTCCTACGTTTTTACTATATAAAAATGGTGAAGTTATTTCTAAAAAGGTCGGTATGACAACTAAAGACTTTCTAACAGAAATGCTTAATAACGCGAAGAATGCTGAATAAAGACAATAAAAACATTTAAAGGTATATTCAAAGTTAGTTAAGTTGGTCTTTTGCAAGAGATTGTGAGGATAATAAAAAGATAGAGTTTACTCTATCTTTTTACTTTTATTTTTATTATTTTTCTTTATTAATTTTTG
>ERZ772967.3141-NODE-3141-length-10216-cov-7.939376_pt1 | contig 10216 bp, 9 predicted proteins | sample MGYA00511677_ERZ772967 | MGnify/ENA primary metagenome ERZ772967 (study PRJEB29015, sample SAMEA2737931) | human oral metagenome | biome: human oral; feature: human-associated habitat; material: dental | place: China | collected 2146 ...
GGGAGGGTATTTGACTTAGGTTTTATTTTTTTAGGTGGATTTCCACGATAAGACAAGGTGATATCTCTGGGTTTATCTGGTTTTTCTTGGTTTCGATTGATTTGTTTGGCAAATCAATTCCATTGGCATAATTTTCCATAAAAGGAGGTATCTTATGTTTGAAGAAAGTGTGTTTTCCTTTTTATCGACAGAGAATGGTGTTTATTTTGATCGACTGATTCCTTTGGCTTCTTTGTTTACTTCGGCTTCAGGGCTGATTGTGTCAATAATGGAATATAGGTTAAAAAATGGCGCCGAAAGAGGTGAATTTTCTAATAAAGGGCGACGAAAATCATGGTTTCTATAATTAAGGAAGGGAATAATTATTTTCTTTGTATTAAGAATGCAGGCAAACATTATGCTGAGAATGTCCGTGTGGATTTTATGGGTAAGTCACATTATTTTTGGGGTTACGAAAACAAGTTTCCTCGTGATTTCATGGGGGAGGGTGATTATTTTACTGTTGGAATTAGGGGGTATATTGGCTTTTCTTTGGATGATATTCGCGTTAAGCTGGTTTGGAATGATGGATCTGGAGTTGATAGGGAGAGGGTTTTTCAGCCTTCTCGGTAGATCTCCTGTTCATGTGTTTTCTTTGGCCTCACCCACCAGCCACTCCCGAAAGCACGTCAGGGCCGGCCGTTCGGCCTTGTGTTCGGGCACGATCAGATAATAGGCGCGTGAGCTGGGCATGCTCTGGGGGCAGGGGCTGATCAGGCTGCCGTTGGCCAGCTCCTGCTGGATCAGGAAGGGCGGGATCAGTGCCACGCCCAGCCGTTCGATGGCGGCCTGGGCCAGCATCGAGAACAGCTCCAGCCGCATGCCGGTCATGGCGCGGGGAGTGGTCACGCCGGCGGCGGCGAACCACTGTCGCCAGGCGTAGGGACGGGTGCTCTGCTGCAGCAGCGGCAGCTCGGCAATGGCCTCGGGCGTCATGTGTGGCTGCACGCCGGGCAGGGTGGGGCTGCATACCGGTACCGGGTATTCGTGCATCAGGAAATGTGCCTCGGTGCCCGGCCAGCCGGCATCGCCGAAATAGATGGCGGCGTCGAATCCGGTCTGATCAAACAGGAAGGGGCGGGTCTGGGTGTGCAGGTTCACGATCACCTCGGGCTGGCGGGCCTGGAAACGGCCCAGGCGCGGCAGCAGCCAGCGGGTGGCAAAGGTGGGCACGACGGCCAGATCCAGCGTGCTGCCGGTGCCGTGCTGCGACATCACGGCCAGGGTGTCCTGCTCCAGGGCGTCCAGCCGGGGGCCGATCTGCCGGCTGTAGTCCTGTCCGGCCTCGGTCAGCTGCACGCCCCGCCGGGTGCGCCGAAAGAGCGGCACGCCCAGGTAGTCCTCCAGCGCGTTGATCTGCCGGCAGACGGCACTCTGGGTCAGTGCCAGTTCCTCGGCCGCCCGCGTGAAGCTCTGGTGGCGGGCCGCAGACTCGAAGGCAAGCAGGGCGTGGGTGCTGGGGATCTTCTTGCGCATGATGGGGCTGGGGGCAGGGCGAACGATCTCGGAGTTCCTGAATCGTACAGGTTACTGCATAAATGTCGTTTGAGGTGGCTTTTGTGGGTCGCTAGAATGCGCGCAAGGAATAATGAAAAGGAGACGACCCATGGCTTCCCATCGCGCGCCCTTCAACTGGGCTGACCCGCTGCTGCTGGATATGCAGCTTTCCGATACCGAGCGCATGGTGCAGGACAGCGCCCGTGCCTACTGCCAGGACAAGCTGCTGCCGCGTGTGCAGGAGGCTTTCCGCCATGAGAAGACCGATGTGAGCATCTTCCGGGAGATGGGGGAGCTGGGCCTGCTGGGCCCCACCATCGCCGAGGAATACGGTGGCGCCGGGCTCAACTATGTCTGTTACGGGCTGATTGCCCGCGAGGTCGAGCGGGTCGATTCCGGCTACCGCTCGATGATGAGCGTGCAGGGCTCGCTGGTGATGGTGCCCATCGAGGCTTTCGGAACCGAAGAGCAGAAGCAGAAGTATCTGCCCAAGCTGGCCACGGGTGAGCTGATCGGCTGCTTTGGTCTGACCGAGCCCAACCATGGCTCCGACCCGGGCAGCATGGTGACGCGCGCCCGCAAGGTCGAGGGTGGCTACAGCCTGTCGGGGGCCAAGACCTGGATCACCAACAGTCCCATTGCCGATGTCTTTGTGGTCTGGGCCAAGAATGATGAAGGCCAGATCCGCGGCTTCATCCTGGAGAAGGGCTGGAAGGGTCTGTCGGCACCGGCCATCCACGGCAAGGTGGGTCTGCGCGCCTCCATCACCGGCGAGATCGTGATGGACGAGGTGTTCGTGCCTGAAGAGAATGCCTTCCCCGAGGTGCGGGGCCTGAAAGGTCCGTTCACCTGCCTGAACTCCGCCCGCTATGGCATTGCCTGGGGTGCGCTGGGGGCTGCCGAGGCCTGCTATGAGGCCGCCCGCCAGTACACGCTGGACCGCAAGCAGTTCAACCGGCCGCTGGCGGCCAACCAGCTCATCCAGAAGAAGCTGGCCGACATGGCCACCGAGATCTCGCTGGGCCTTCAGGCCGTGCTGCGTGTGGGCCGCATGAAGGACGAGGGCATTGCGCCGGTGGAAGTCACTTCCATCGTCAAGCGCAATTCCTGCGGCAAGGCGCTGGAGATTGCCCGGATGGCACGCGACATGCTGGGGGGCAACGGCATCTCCGACGAATACCCGGTGGCGCGTCATCTGGTGAACCTGGAGGTGGTCAACACCTACGAGGGCACACATGACATCCATGCGCTGATCCTGGGCAGGGCCATCACCGGCATTGCAGCGTTTGCCAACTGATCGGCCTTGGCATGCCAGAGGCGACCCGGTCCGGATGACGGGTCGCCGGTTTTGTCGGCCGGCCGCACGGCCTTGTTGGGAGTGTGCGGCAAGAAACAAAAAACATGAGGAGACTGATCATGGCGGGCGCGCTGTCACACATTCGCGTGCTGGACCTGTCGCGCATTCTGGCCGGTCCGTGGGCGGGGCAGATTCTGGCGGACCTGGGGGCGGATGTCATCAAGGTGGAGCGCCCGGGGCCTGGCGACGACACCCGAGGCTGGGGGCCGCCATGGATCAAGGATGATCAGGGGCAGGATACTTCGGTGGCTGCCTATTATCTGTGTGCCAATCGGAACAAGCGCTCCATTACGGTCGATATCACCCAGCCGGAAGGCCAGGACATCGTGCGTCGGCTGGCGGCGCAGTCCGACGTGGTTCTGGAGAACTTCAAGCTGGGTGGCCTGAAACAGTACGGACTGGACTACGACAGCCTGAAGGCCGTCAATCCGCGGCTGGTGTATTGCTCCATTACCGGCTTCGGGCAGGATGGTCCCTATGCGCCACGCGCTGGCTATGATTTCCTGATTCAGGGCCTGGGCGGGCTGATGAGCATCACCGGCCGGCCGGATGGAGAACCGGGCGCTGGCCCCATGAAAGTGGGGGTGGCGCTGACCGACATCCTGACCGGCCTGTATGCCACCAATGCCGTGCTGGCGGCGCTGGCCTGGCGCGAGCAAAGCGGTGAGGGCCAGTACATCGACATGGCGCTGCTGGACGTGCAGGTGGCCTGTCTGGCCAACCAGGCCATGAACTATCTGGCGACCGGCAGCAGCCCGCGCCGGATGGGCAATGCGCACCCCAGCATCGTTCCGTATCAGGATTTTCCCACGGCGGATGGTCACATGATTCTGGCCATCGGCAACGACGGTCAGTTTGCCCGTTTCTGCGAGGTGGCCGGGAGGCCTGAACTGGCGGCCGATGCACGCTTTGCCACCAACCGTGCGCGGGTGGAAAACCGCGCCGAACTCATCCCGCTGCTGAACGAGATCACGGCAACCCGCACCACGGCTGAGTGGATTGGTCAGCTGGAGGCCCGTGCCGTGCCCTGCGGCCCCATCAATGGTCTGGCCGAGGTGTTTGCCGACCCGCAGGTGCAGGCCCGTGGCCTGGCTGTGAAGATGCCGCACCCCGAGGCCGGCGAGGTGCCGCTGGTGGGCAGCCCGATCCGTCTCTCGAAGACCCCGGTGGAGTACCGCCGTGCGCCCCCCCTGGTGGGTGAACACACCGACGAGATCCTGGCCGATCTGGGGGTGGATGCGGCAGGCATTGCGGGGCTGCGGGAGCGGGGGGTGGTGTAGGGTCCCTGCGCCGGGTCAGACCGTGTGTGGGTGCCAGACTTCAACGGTGTTTTACATGTCGGGGCATCTGTCATCTGTCACAATTGAAAGCTGGTTTCTGACCCGATGGGAGAGAGTTTGATGGGTGTTCATTCCATGATCAAGGTACGCCGCCTGCTGGGTGCGCCGCTGGCTGCGGCTTCGCTGTCGCTGGGCGTGGCGCTGGCTGGGACGGTGGCGCTGCCGGGTACGGCCCTGGCGCTGGATCTGTCGTCGATCACGCAGACGGATGCGTCGGCGGCGGTGAAGGCGGCGCTGCAGAAGGGGGCGGAGTCGGCGGTGGCCAGTCTGGGCAAGGCCGATGGCTTTCTGGGCAATCCGGAGGTGAAGATCCCTCTGCCGTCCAGTCTGCAGAAGCTGGAGAAGGCGGCCAAGCTGATGGGCAAGCAGAAGGATTTCGAGGCGCTGCAGGTGAACATCAACCGCGCGGCCGAGGCGGCGGTGCCGGAGGCGAAGACGCTGCTGCTCAATGCCATCAAGGGCATGTCGGTGAAGGATGCCAAGGGCATTCTGGCGGGCGGTGATGATTCGGTGACGAGCTTCTTCCGTGAGAAGACCTCGAAGGAGATGTACCAGAAGTTCCTGCCGATCGTGACGCAGTACACGGGCAAGATGGGGCTGGCGAAGCAGTACAACTCGCTGGCCGGGCAGGCGTCCAAGCTGGGTGTGGTGAAGTCGGACGACGCGAAGATCGAGAGCTATGTGACCAACAAGGCGATGGATGGTCTGTACAAGATGATCGCGGCGGAAGAGAAGTCGATTCGTGCGGATCCGGTGGGTACGGGTTCGGCCATCCTGAAGAAGGTGTTTTCCAGGTAAGGTCTGACATCTTTTGAAATCTGGGGCCTTCTGTCAGGGCTGTCAGGTGAGCCGGAAGCCCGGGCAGGTCGATGAGATGACCTGTCCGGGCTTTCTGTTTTTGCAGTGGGGTTGCGTGGTGGCCGGTCTGTCGGGCTGGGCCTTCCATCGGGCGGTGTGTGCGAAGCGGTGAGGTTTGCGGGTACAAGTTCGCAGCAAAAGAACTCGCTTCCTCTGTGAATGGCCCCGATGTTCCCGATGATGAAGGTCTCTCCGGTTTTGCGTCGCCTGTCAGGGCGCTTCCATGCGTGCCGCCTCATGTTCGCCCTGCCGTGGGTGGTGGGATTGATGACGGCTGCCATGCCTGCGCAGGCGCAGGTCTACAAGTGCAAGGTGGACGGCAAGGTCAGCTACCAGGCGATGCCTTGCAGGGGGGAGGTCGAGGGGGAACTGAAGCTGGCTCAGGATGATGGGGTGGGCCGTGAGGGTGCCGCCCTGCGCAAGCTCTGGACGGGTCTGAAGGCCGGCATGAGCGTGGCCGAGGTGAAGAAACAGAGGTCCGGGCTGATGGAGCCCGAGCGGCCGAGCAGGCTGGTCAATGGCGCCGAGGGGATGCTGGAGAAGGACATGAAGTTGGCCGGCGTCCTGTTCAAGGTGAAGTACTACTTCCTGGACGGTGGCTACTACCAGGTCATGGTGACGACGGACAACCCGTGGTTACGGGAAGACGACGAGATCCGGGCACTGTACGGGAAGCTGCAGCCGCAGGTGCTGAAGATGCTGGGCAAGGCGTCGAGTGAGGAGCCGCTGGAAATGCGGAACATCGGGCTGTGGGGGCGTACGGAGTGGACGGATGCCGATGGGAACCTGAAGACCTGGGTGTTCATAACGCCTGGGCCTCCCGGCCAGTCCATGCTGACGGTTGGTCATCGGCCGGACGGGGTGGCGGCATTCAAGGATCTGCGCCAGCTCAGGAAGCCCTGAAAACGATGATGGGCTGGTTGCAGGCACCCGCTGCTTGTCCGGACAGTTCACGATGTTCCCGATGACGATGACGATGACGATGAAGAGCACGCCGGTTTCGTGCCGCCTTTCAGGGGGCTTTCCTGTGCGCGGCTTCCTGTTCGCCCTGCCGTTGGCGGCGGGATTGATGACGGCCGCCATGCCTGTGCAGGCGCAGGTCTACAAGTGCAAGGTGGACGGCAAGGTCAGCTACCAGGCGATGCCTTGCAGTGGGGAGGCCGAGGGGGCGCTGAAGCGGGCTCAGGATGATGGGGTGGGCCGTGATGTTGCCACCTTGCGCAAGCTCTGGACGGGCCTTGAGTCCGGCATGAGTGTGGCCGATGTGCTGGAGCGGGTACCCGGTGCAACGGCGCCCTCGAAGGTGGAAAGGATGGCCAATGGAGCCGTGGTGCTCCTGGAGAAGGACGTAAAGCTGGCTGGCACGACATTCAAGGGGCGGTATTACTTTCTGGACGACGGCTATCTCATGTTCGGTCTCGCGCCGGATGCGCCGGCGATGCGGAGCAATGGCGAGGTCCGGCATCTGTACGGAAAGCTGCAGCAGCTGCTGCTGAAGGTGCTGGGCGAGGCGTCGGATGAGGTGCCGCTGGAAGAGCGGAACGGCAGCCTGCAGGGGGAAACGAACTGGCGGGATGCCGCCGGCGACGAGAAGGCCTGGGTGTTTGTATCGCACGGGAATTTCGGCTGGTCCTTGCTGACGGCCGGATATCGACCGGAAGGGGCGCCGTTGTTCAAGGCGTCGTTCCCCCGAAAGCGGTGACGGGGCGGGTAGACGGTCCTGCGGGAATGTGGGGCGGTTTGCAGCCCTGATGCTCTGCGGCATGGCCGGGTGTCTGCCCGGAGAGGGGCAGGCCGAATTGCGGTCAGTCTGTCGGGTCATGCCTTCCATCGGGCGGTGCATGCCGTGTGATGCGGTTTGCGGGTACAAATGCCGCGGCGAAAGAACTTGCTTCCTGTGTGGGTGTACTTCGATGTTCCCGATGACGATGAAAGCTACTGAGGTTTCCCTTCCTGCTTCGCGGCGTTTCTCTCTGCGTCACTTCCTGTCGGCCCTGGGGCTGGGGCTGGTGACGGCTGCGACGCCTGCGCAGGCGCAGGTTCACAAGTGCGTGGTGGATGGCAAGGTCAGCTACCAGGCGATGCCTTGCAGTGCAGGGGTGGATGCCGGTCTGAAGCTGCCCGGGAGTGCCGGGGCTGGCAATGCCGCTGCCTCGCCCCGGATGCCCTGGACGGGGCTGAAGGTCGGCATGACGGTGGCTGAGGTGCAGAAGCAGGTGTCGGGCCTGACCCCGCCGCTGAAACCGGACTCTCTCATGAATGGTGCCCGGGAGTTGCTGGCCAAGGAGGTCAAGGTGGCCGGGGAGACGTTCCGGGCAGGCTACTACTTCCTGAAGGGCGGCTTATACCAGGTGAGCATGACGACGGAGCCGTTGGTGCGCGAGAGCGATGAGATCCTGGCGATGTACCCCAAGGTGCAGGCGCAGCTTCTGAAGGCGCTGGGCCCGGCGTCGGGTGAGGTGCCGCTGAAGGATCACGGTAGCGGTCTGCTGGGACGCACGCGCTGGGACGATGCTGCTGGCAATAACATGGCCTGGGTGACGGTGGGGCCGGCGTCGCGCCGCGGTAAGGCGCTGCTCACCTTCGGCTATCGGCCGGAAGGGGCGGTGCCGTTCAAGCCCATGTAAGCTGGCACGGGTCTGAGGAATATTCCATGGCCTGGCCGAGCTGACTTCGGGTTTTCCCTGAGTTTTTGGGTGGTTGCCCAGTCATTCACAGTATATATACCCCCACCTAATTACAATATGAGGAGTTTGATCTTTTCATTTTGTTAAGCAGGAGACTTCCATGAAGAGTCTGGGTGAATTCATCGTCGAGAAGCAGGCCGAGTACCCGCATGCGCGCGGCAATCTGAGCGGCATTCTGGCGGCGATCCGTCTGGCAGCCAAGGTCATCAACCGTGATATCAACCGGGCCGGTCTGGTTCACGAGATTCTGGGTGACGCGGGCGCCGAGAACGTGCAGGGCGAGCAGCAGAAGAAACTGGACGTGTTCGCGCACAAGACGATCAGCGCGGCCTTCTTTGCTCGCGACGACGTGGCAGGCTTTGCGTCGGAAGAGGAAGAGAACTTCATCGCCTTCGACAGCGAGAAGAACCGCAATGCCAAGTACATCGTGCTGACCGATCCGCTGGACGGTTCGTCCAACATCGACGTGAACGTGTCGGTGGGCACCATCTTTTCCATCTACCGGCGGGTGACGCCGGTGGGCATGCCGGTGACGCTGGAAGACTTTCTGCAGCCGGGCCGCGCGCAGGTGGCCGCGGGCTATGTGGTGTATGGTTCTTCCACGATGCTGGTCTACACCACGGGCAATGGCGTCAACGGCTTTACCTATGACCCGGGCATCGGCGTGTTCGCGCTGTCGCACGAGAACATCCGCATTCCCGAGGACGGCAAGATCTATTCGGTGAACGAGGGCCAGTACCTGAAGTTCCCGCAGGGCGTGAAGAAGTACATCAAGTACTGTCAGGAAGACCGCCCGTCCGAGGGACTGCCGCTCACGTCGCGCTACATCGGCTCGCTGGTGTCGGACTTCCACCGCAACATGCTGAAGGGCGGCATCTACATGTACCCGCAGGGCAGCAACTATCCGAAGGGCAAGCTGCGCCTGCTGTACGAGTGCAACCCCATGGCTTTCCTGGCCGAGCAGGCCGGCGGCATGGCCACCGACGGTGAGCGCAACATCCTGGACATCCAGCCGACCGAGCTGCACCAGCGCAGCCCCTTCTTCGTGGGTTCGAAGAAGATGGTCGAGAAGGTGCACGACTTCATCCGGAAGTATCCGGACTGAGCATCGGGCAGGAGAACGCTGGCTGCCGGGTTCGGCAGCCGGAGGGTGGACGGGCACCTGGGGGCCCGTTCGCACCGGATGCAGACAGGGCGGTCAACCGTGGTTCACACGGTGGCCGCCCTGTCTGTTCTTGGGGGGCATGATGCCCGAAGGCAGCCCTGGCGGCCGGCACGCGCGGGCAGGTGGATGGCCTGCCTGTGCTGCATCAGGCCCGAGCGTCGGGCCTGACGGGCCTGGATGGCCCTGGCGGGGCTATTCGCCCTTGGCGACCGGTCGGGACGGATCGCTGATCCAGCCGCTCCAGGAGGGCGGATAGAGGCGGCTGCCGGGCAGACCGGCCAGTTCCATTGACAGCAGGTTGTGATTGGCGGTGATGCCTGAGCCGCACTGCTGGATGATGTCTTCGGGCTTGCGGCCGGCCAGCAGGGTTTCCCATTCGTGGCGCAGCACTTCGGCGGGCTTGAAGCGGCCGTCGGGACGAAGGTTCTGCGAGAGCGGCCGGTTGATGGCGCCGGGAATGTGGCCGGCCACGGGGTCCATGCTGGTGTCCTTGCCCTGGAAGCGCTCGGCGGGGCGGGCATCCACGACCTGGCTGTGTCCGTCCTGCAGGGCGGCCATGAGCTGGGCGGTGTTGAGCAGGGTGACGAGTGTCGGACGCTCGGACAGGTGGCCGGGCGTGGCGGGCGCAGGGGCTTCGGTGGACATCGGGTAGCCGGCGCGCTGCCAGGCAGCAATGCCGCCGTCGAGCAGGGCAACGTGACGGTGGCCCAGCCAGCGGGCCAGCATCCAGAGCCGTCCGGCCATGGCGCCGCCCTGGTCGTCGTAGACGACGAGCTGGGTGTCGTCAGAGAGGCCCAGTGCGGCCAGCTTGCTGCGCAGTGTCTCGCGGTCGGGCAGCGGGTGGCGGCCCAGTGAGGGATCATGACGGCCGCTGAGGTCGTCGTCGATGGAGAGGAAGTGTGCCGACGGGATGTGGCCTGCTTCCCAGGCGCGTCGGCCGGCCTGCGGATCGTCGAGCCGGTGGCGGCAGTCGACGAGCACGCAGCGATCGATGGCGTGGGCCAGTTCTTCAGCGGAAATCAGCGTTGTCCAGTTCATGGCGGCAATGAGGTGCGCGCCAGGGGCGATGCCGCTGGCGCATCCGGCAGGGCGCCGGCCGATCCGGCGCCCCGTCGGGCATCTTACCGCGGGCGGACGAGCTGGCGCTCGGTGAGCTGGTGGCCGGTGGGGTGATTGGCCGGCAGGTTGCGGTCGTCGCCCACGTCGCCCAGTTCACGACGCAGGAACTCGTGGAAGTGCTGCATGCCGTCTTCCATCGGGCTCTGGTAGGGGC
>ERZ772967.3142-NODE-3142-length-10216-cov-2.671292_pt1 | contig 10216 bp, 6 predicted proteins | sample MGYA00511677_ERZ772967 | MGnify/ENA primary metagenome ERZ772967 (study PRJEB29015, sample SAMEA2737931) | human oral metagenome | biome: human oral; feature: human-associated habitat; material: dental | place: China | collected 2146 ...
AAATCTTCTTTTCTTCATTGATAGAGGTCTGCTCGGGATTGAAATAACGATAATTCCAATTGATGGTGAATGCGTCATACATACCGATGCCCGCAGGAACCAAGCGCACACCCTTGTCTATTGGTTGTGCAATGGTGTTATAATGGAAATCGTCCATCACCGAAGGCGTCAGCCCCATGGTCGTTGTAAAACGGGCATTGCGCAGCGAGTCGGTGGGATAAGTGGCCGAGGCACCTGGATTATCCAAAAGACCTAACATGCGCCCCATCTCCTTTGTAACCAAGAAAGATAGCGCTTCGGCAAACTTTGCTTCGGGCAAACGATTTGAACGCACAGAAGGATCAACAGCAGCCGTCTCAACATAACATTGCCGGTGCAACAACGTTTCTACATTTGAATAGATAAACATCGAAGCCTCCATAATCTCGCCCGTGTTAGGATTGACATGAATATCACTCGAAGGCAGAGCCGATGCACCACTCGGAACATAGCGAATGCACGAATACTCAATATTATCAGGATCGAAATCACCACGCTTTTGTGGGAAGTCCACTACCTCAATCGCATTCTTAAAGCCTATTTTTTCAAAGGCTTTGTTCCATTGTAACACACCCTCCCGAATGGGTTTCTTCCAGTTTTCGGGGAAGGCATCGTCCACATAGAAACGAATGGGCACTACGGGCTCGGTTAATTTTCCCTTAGCATAGCCTTTTTTATCTTTTGGAACCAAATTCCAACGATGTGCATAAAAAATACGTTGGCTCTTTGTTCCGCCATTAGGAATTTCCAAACGAACCGATGAATTCACACCCATACGCGAATCCATGATGCGTGGGCGCATAGCACTTTCGGGCAATAAAGCCACCGTATAGCTCACCCCTACGGTCGTAGGCATCTCCCCTCCGATGGGCATTGACATCAAAGATTTCGAAATGCCATACGAGAAATCGTTTGTAATGGTGAGGTTCGTGTCAAAGCTCTTCACCGAACGAATGAACGACAACTCTGATTTTGGCGTTGCTTTGAGCGCATAATTCCCTTTTTTGGTAGGCATCACAGCCAACGCACTATTGGGCTTTCCCAATAAAGACGTTACATCAAACACCACCGCACTGCTGTCGTTGGAATAGGCTGCAATGTTAAATCCATTCCAAATGGCATCGCGATAAGTCAACGCCAACGCACCTTTAAGTTGTGTGTCAGCTCCATTATTTTGAAACAACACATTGTTGGGCGTCTTCATCACCACCGCACTGTCTTGAATATCGAAATAAAACAAGATGGGATTAAAGTTGTGTGCTCCCACAACAACATAATCGGGGTCGGTCGTCGACACAATCGTTCCCCCCAACATCATTTGCTTTTTAAGCAATGTCCGGGGCAATTCAAAATAAATACGGTTGTCCATCTTGTGCACGGTAATAAACTTACTGCGCGCCGTCTCGGTCTTCTTGTCCTTAAAAAGACGGTCATATTTTGTTTCCTTTTTAGACTTTGAAGCCGAAAACGCTTGAAAATTTCCTGCGCAGACCACAGGCGTTTGCAAAGAGAAGAGGAGCAACAAGGCTCCCCCTAAAGAAGATTTAAACACTGAAAAATTCATGTATTAATTTCCTATAATATTAATTTCGATATAACATCTTCACAATTTTCCCCGTGACATTGGGCTTCTGCCAAAGCAAGGTGTTGGCTTGTAAATCATAACAATAAAGATTTCCAGGCAGTGTTCCTGCGGTGCTATTTGTTGCAACATACAATTTATCATCGTCATCAGAGAACACCATGTCGACAATCGTTTCAGTAGCGTTGCCCACAGTGAACAGCGGTGTGGTTGAAATGGATGCACCAGCTAGCACATTGTGTGCATAAATCTTGTTTCCTGCGGTGAAATAAACGAGGTTCTTGCTGCGTGCTGTGCGAACGATTGAGCTGGTTGTGATGCCTGTTGTGGCAGGAATTTCGGCATGATAGAACACGTTGGGCGCAATACGCCGGCTGGCATCTGCCGAATAATAGCCTGGGAAAAGATGCGTAAGATAGTATTTCCCGGTCGTTGTATGACGGGTAACAACCGCTAAATTGCGCTGTTTGTCAACACCGCCCATGCCCACTAACGTTTCATCAGTGAAGATTCCGTGCACAATTTCCTTAGGAACAGCCTGTGATTCAATGCCATAGGCTAACAATGCCCCGCGTGAATTATCGAAATAAGCATCGGCATGTGCATAGAATAAATCATTTCTCCACCAAGGAGCCATCGCATCAGCAAACGTGGGAGCATAGCCCAATACCGCGCTGAAGTCTCCCGTTTTGGGCACAAGGTTGGTTGAACGCACCGCCAAAGAATACAATCCGCCATCAATGATCAGCATGGATAGGTACTCACTGGTGTTCGAACTGCGCACAATCTGAGACACACGTCCGGGGGCATTGGTCTTGAATGTCGACACCATTTCGTAACCATCCAATTGGTAGATGGTTGAAGGATTGCCCGCTGCCAGCACTAAAATGTTATTATCTTGGTTGCCTAAATTCTTGTTCCAAGCCATAGAACAAGGCGCACCAAAGGTAATTCCGGGATTATTGGGTGCTAAAACATCCAACTCGAAATGCTTTCTCGAGGCATCAGAAGGCACATAAGTCAAGATAGCATGGTTATCTTTCTCGGCCAAAACAAACAGACCTTGCGTATAGGCAAACTCCACATTGAGCGAGAACTCATAGAGTTGCATGTTTTGTCCATTGGTAATCTTCAACCGACAGGGATAGATGCCCGATTTCGTACACGTATAACTTAAATTGGGTTGCGTAGATACCTTTTGGTGATTTACTTCCCATTCATAGCTAACGGGTAATTGTGCGTTGGTCTGAACCACCGTGGGTGAAAGGTTTAACACTTCACCTTGGTTCAACGTATACGTCTTCTCCAAAGGAGTCTGCAAACTTAATTGCGACACATTGTCGTCTCCATAGGTAGAATCGTCTTTGATACACGAACTCAAAAGGAGTCCGAACAATCCCACTAAAAATATATATTTTTTCATCATCAGTTTTCTTTATTTTACAAGTGTGCCATGCACTGCTACTTAAAACATTATGAAATGTGCTGTAATATGCTGCAAATTGCGTCGCAAAAAGATAGCTATTGCTCACTAATATGCTGCATATTATGTGGCCTTATTCGGGATGTGCCCTGAAATAAGCAATCACCTTCTGAACATTTCTATACAGTTGCGTAATGCCACTTCTTCCCATTGCTTTCTCAATTTCTTTTGGATCGTTGTTATAAAACGACAACAACATCCGATATTTTGCAGGCGTGAAAGGGGGCATACCGAAATAGGCTCGCAAATAACTATCCCACCATGTGGGTTTTTCCAACACATTATCAAACGTGATGGTGTATTTCAGTTTGTCGGCAAAGCGTGTATTCACTTCTGAAGAAGGTTCTAAACGCAGCACCAAGCGAATGTGATCGTTTTGCGTATCGCTAAGATGGTCACGCAAGAGCACCACAGGGTAGTTCACATAACCGCTATCTGCCGGTATCACAGGCTGTTGTTCGGGCAACAAGAAATGCACCCCTTCTTGTGCAGTGCTCTTGCTATCCACCACAATCTTAATGGCTTGTGGCGCTGCTTTCAACCGCCCAGCTAAATCGACACGCACATGAACGGTCTCGCGTGTAACGGTTGTTGGCAGCGTACCAAACGAGAAATTGGTAAGCGTGTCGGCGTCATTTTTAGCATGAAAATAAACTTGATTTTGTGAGTCATATTCGCCCTTTTTGGCATATTCACCATCATAATCTACCGTGGTGCACGCTTGAAAGGCCAACATGGTCAGCCCCAAAGCAAATGTATATTTGACAGACTTCTTCATATTATTCATTCGTTTATATTATAAGACCATTTATGGATTACCATATTCACGCTCTCTATCGGACCAAGGCAGATTAAAAATGTCATTGGTAGGCTGATAGGTGTCGATGTTTCTAAAATCGGTAAAGCTCTGATTATAGTGCTTCAACGCATAGAACGTCTGCCCCATTCCCGGAAATTCGCGTCTCCGCTCCAACAGCATTTCGTTCACAAATTTAGCCTTTGAATCGACTCTTGTCGAGGCAATGGCCGCAAGCCCTCGACTCTTCCTCACTTGATTGAGCAAGCTGATGGCCTCGGTTGAATTGCTATCATAAACACTCTCGGCCAAAATATAATACATCTCGGGCAGACTGATGAGCACAAAGCCTTTCAAAGCATCGGTAGACTTCGCCTCAGCATCATTCTGGATTAATCGAACAAAGCTAAAAGAGGACGTCCCTCCCGAAGCATTTTCGCGGAAGAAGGTGCTGTAACGAAGGTCGGAACTCAAAGCAGAGAAAGTGCTCGTCTCATACAAATCTTTCACATCGCGGCGCGCCTCTGTATAAGAACCCTTGCCCGTTGAGCGCAAGAACGTAGACCGAATGGCTTCGCCTTTGGTGTTGTTATACAGCCCAAAAATCATTTCTTTATTGGCAGGGAAGCGCATCACAGCGTCGATGGTTGACGCACTATTCAATTTAAATAATTGGTTGGCGGCAATCACTTCGCGTGCACAACGCGCAGCTTCGGTGTAGTTTCCCATCGCGTAATACACACGCGCTTTGGTGGCCTTCACCGCATATTTATTGAAAAGCATCACGCGCCCTTTGCTGTAATCGCGCTGGAAAGTGCCGTCATAGCTTACATCGTCGTCATCGGCCAACAATGTTTCGGCCTCATTCAAATCATTCAAAATGAGTTGAAATGTTTCAAACAAGGTGTGCTTCTCCTTGTTTTTCAAATTGAATGTCGTAGCATAAGGCAATCCTTCGGTTGTTGCATTGCTGCGTGTATAGTCGTTGCAGAACAGGCGTGCCACATCGAAATGCAGGAAAGCACGCAGCCCCAAGCATTCACCTTTCATGTGTTTACGCTCTTCGGGCGCAAAACTTTTTTGGTCTACATGCACTAATACATTATTGATACAGGCAATGACTTCGTATTGTTTAGCCCACACTTTATCAATCACATTGCGTGCTTGCTGATTGCGATAGTCATAATGATTGAAATGATAGGTGAGTTCTTGCGGATTGTCATAGCCAAATTGCTGCCCAATCTGGTCGATCATGCCCCACGATAAGTTCTCGCCATAGAGGTCGCCGGCTGCCATTTTAGCATAGATGCCAAACATAGCATCCTCGAAACCCATCATATCATCGAACATCTTACTTTGCTCTAACTGCCCTTTGGGTTGCACATCCAAGAAGTCGTTGCACGATGAAAATGCGACAACCGAGAGGAACAGGCAGACATATTGATATATCTTTTTCATTCTTATACCATTTTTTATAGTGAGAAACGTACTGAGAACTCTACACTTCTGTCGTAAGGATAGGACAAACCGCGCTCGCGTTTTGCCGTAGAGAGATAGAATAAATCATTGGTGAGCAACTCTAAATACATGCGGCGCAGACCATATTTCTGTAGCCATGCCACAGGAACTTCATACGAAAGCGACAAACTGCTCATGCGAAGATAGTTGTTCTTCTCGATGAAGCGTGAAGTCTGGTTGGGTGTTGTGGTGTCATCAATGCGTTTAAAGCGTGCAATGGTGCCCATTTCTTTCCAACGATCGCTCAGCACACGGCGGTCGGCATTATACTTAGGATTGGCACCTTCGACCTTCGATGCCAACGTCTCGTTGTACAAGGCGCCACCAAAAGAGTATTGGAACGAAGCGCTCAATGCGAAATTGCGATAAGTGAGATAGGAGTTGATGGCACCAATGCCATAAGGGTTGCTATCGCCAAAGATGACTTTGTCGTTAGGACTATACACAAAGGTGTATTGCCCGTTGCGCTTGATGTAGACCTCTTGTCCTGTGATGGGGTCGATACCTGCCGAAGGAACCACCTTGATGGCTGTGAGCGACTGGCCCTCTTCATACACAGGAAGCGGCGCTACGCCACCTTTAGCAAGGTTTTTCTCATTTTGTTCGCGCAGCGCATTACTGATTTTCTTGATTTTGTTCTTATTATAAGAATAGGTGAACCCAATGGACCATTGCCAATCTTTATTCTGAATGGGGATGGTGCGCAGGCGCATTTCAAAACCTTTATTCTCCACCTCACCGATGTTTTCACGCGAGGTTGTCACACCGATAGAAGGCGCTTTCGTTATATCTAAAAGCAAATTGTCGGTGTTCTTGATGTAATAGTCGGCCGAGAGGTCGATTCTTCCGCGCAAGGCCGTGAAGTCAACACCGATATTCGTGCTCAAAGTGCGTTCCCATTTCAAATCGGGATTGCCGATGGTGATGGGCACAGCACCGGTTCCTTTTCCATAATTCAAGCTGTTGCTGTAACTATAAGTGGTCAGTGCCTGATAGGGATTGAAATTGATGTTACCCAAATAGCCCACGCTGGCACGGAGCTTCAGCAACTGAATGGGCAACCCTTTCATAAACTTTTCGTTGTGAAGGTTCCATCCGCCGCCCACACTCCAGAATGGTGCGAAGCGCTTGTTTTTACCAAATTTTGAAGAGCCTTCGTAACGATAAATCAAGTCTAAGAAATATTTGTTATCCCAAATGGTGTTGGCATTGACAAAGAAACCTACGCCACGCGATTGCGTATCGGAACCCGATGGGTGACTGTTGAGCGCATAGGACGAGGCAAAACCGGGATGACCGAGCTTGTCGGAATAGAAACCGATGGAGCGATAGCCTGCAGCATCAACCGAAGAGGACTCGATGCTACTGCCGCCCATAGCTGTTAAAAACAGCTTCTTAAAGATGTAATCATTATAAGAGAGCATCACCTTTCCTTGATAGGTAGTGGTGTTCACCCAGTTGTCGTCTAAATAACCGCGCTGATCGGCCGACTTGGTCAAGATCTCATTATACGAGAAAGGCGACGTGAAACGGCGTGCATCTTGCTTGCTTCTGTCGATAGAGAAGTCGCCATCCAATCGGTATTTCTCACCAAACCAAATCTGCACGTTGGTGGTATTGAGGAATTCAAAGGTGTTGGTCTTGCCATAACTGCCCAAAGAGGCTTCGTAAAGCGGGTTGGCAATGTCGTGATAGAACGACTTACGCAGCTCGCCATCGGCCGTATAAGGATTTTCGTATGGATTTTGTTGTGCCCAAGTCCCGAAATCACCATAGGGAGAAGTGTTGCTCGTTACCGACGAAATCGTGGCATTGTTCGACACAAAGAATTTGCCCGAAACATTGTAAGAGAGCTTGAAATTGGTGGAGAGACGTGTACGATCGGACCCACGCATGACACCGGAATCGTTGCCATAGCGCACTCCGAGATTATATTTGGCACGCTCATCGCCACCATCCAAGCTCACGCTGTGGCTCTGCGAGATAGCATTGCGAAGTGGTTTCGACAGCCAATCGGTGTCAACACCACGCTGCACCTCATTGAAAAGCCGCGCATAATCGCGATCCAACGTGTATTGCCGCGTGGGGTCGCTGTCTTTAAACAAGCCCGCCAGACGCTCATATTCGAGTTTGTCGGCAGCATTGAGCAGATGATAATCGTGCAAATCGGGCGTTGAGAGGCGCACCGTTCCGCTATAATTCAGTTTCAACTTTCCACCCTTCAAAGCCTTGGTGGTGATGACAATGACACCCGCCGAAGCCTTGGCGCCATATAAAGCCGAGGCAGAAGCATCTTTCAACACCGTGACCGACTCGATGTCGTTCATATCCATATCGTAGACATATTCGGCAGAAACCTGCGAACCATCGACCACAAAGACGGGCGTGTTGGCCTGCCCTTCGAAGGTGGCACGACCGCGAATGTTGATATCGGCCAACTTATTGGGGTCGGAACCCTTGACGTTATCGTCGAGCACCACCATACCCGGAACAAAAGCCGACAGGCTTTGCAGCACATTCTTGGTACCCATGTTCATCAGTTGGTCGCGACTGACGGCCACTTGCGCACCGGTAAACGAGTTTTTGTTCTTCGTGCCGTAGCCCGTAACCACCACTTCTTGTATTTCGCGCGTGTCTTCGTGCATCACGATATTGCCCGAAGCACCATGCTTTATCATCTTTGTAACGGTTTTATAGCCCACCGACGACACCGTGATTTTGGCTTCTTTCAAATCGGTCTGCACTTGATATTCACCATTCACATCGGTCACAAAACCGCCATTCACACCTTCCACACGCACGATGGCACCAACCAAAGGCTCGCCATTGCCATCGGTCACCTGGCCATAAATGCCTTTCTTGCGCTGATTGGCTTTGCTGCTACCCAAATAAAGCGTGTTGCCTTCGATGCGATAAGTTAAGGGCAGTTGGTTGCTCAAGGTGATGAGCATGCTGGATAAAGGCTGTTCGCGCACATCAAAGGTAACACCCTTAAGTGCTTTCACATCGTTATCCGCATAGGAAATGGCCAAACCCGTTTGACGAGCAATTTCATTGGCAAACGTTTCAACCGTGGCATTGCGTAGCGACAAGGTCACTTTGACTTCGTTTTGCGTCTGTGCCAAAGCCGAGGAACAGCATGGCCCCATGCACAAAAAGCCCAGAAACAACAACATTCCTAAGCGATGGATGCATCTAATATTCTGCAATTTTCTCATTATAATGGGAATTTTAATAGGTGGGATACAAATCTTTTTTTGTGTCGTGCATGCGAAGAATTTAAGCTGTCGCAAAGCTATTCATAATGTTTTCTAAAATGAACAAGTTCTAATTTTTCTATCTGTAAGCAATATGCACTTATAATTTACGATTGCAAAATTATAAAAAAGAAACGAAACTGCAACGCTTTTACCTTGATAAAAATACTTTCGAACACGATTTGGCACCAATAGAATCAGTTGAAAAAACACCGTTCGTCCACGGACGAACAACTAAAAATGAGAAAAACATGCGAGCGTCCACGGACGAACGACTAAAAACAATGTGGTCGTAAGAAAGGATATATCGAAAAAAGTTTTACCTTTGCACTGGTAACGGCTCTCCTTCCACTCTCCGTCATCGGTCAACCCCGCGGATAGTAAAAGCAGATTCATTGTTAGTAGGGTTTAACCTAAAAGCATCAACAAGATTAGGCCAACTCATAGCCACTGCCTGTTTGAAAGAGATTCGTTTGTGCCTGCAGCCAAACCCGTGGCTAACAGCGGGCGCTCCACCATCACCTCCGGCTACTCCGCCACACCTATGCAAGCCTACGACAAGCAGGACAACAAGGTGTGGGAACAGGAGCTGGACATCTATGGGCGGCAAAGGAAACGGCCCTCCGCGTTCATACCTTTCAAATACCAAGGGCAGTACGAGGATGCGGAGACGGGATTGTACTACAATAGATTCAGGTATTACGACCCGAATGCGGGAAGTTACATCAGTCAAGACCCGATAGGAGTTAACGGCGGGTTATTGTTATTCGGATATGTTAGCGACATTAATTTACTTGTTGATGTCTTTGGTTTAGTAGAAACAAGGAATTTCACAAATTTTGATGCTGCGAGAGAAGAAGCGTTCAGAATAGCGTCTGGTGGAGATCCCTCTGTTACATTTACGCCAACAAAGGTAGACGTAGTTACAGGTACGGAAGTTGAATTCAAAGGCTCTAATGGTTCTAAGATTGTATATGACGTGGCACATTTGGACATGGATAAAATGAAAGGACACCACAAACCGCATGTAGGTGTTCAAACTGGTGGAAAGCGTAACCAAGGCGGAACACAACGATGGAACTTGACTTATGATGGTGAAACTCACCCTCATCGTTCAAATGTAAAAGGGAAAGGGAATTTACATTAGATTTAAGATTGGTCCTAAAATTATTCATTATAACTCAATTCATATGTTTATGTATCTTTCTTCGCTGCTTTTCTCTCATCTGGCATCTTTTGCTCTTCAGCCGCATGGTCCACCAAGCTCTTTCAAGGATGTTTTCATTAAGCCAGATGAACAGAGTCATGCTCACATGAGCATAATGAAGGTGAGAAAACACACTGCTTGAGAAATAAGAAAAGTAGTAAACAAGAGTTGCCAGATAAAAACTAAAAATACAGTAATGGCAATTTTTAGAATCAGCCTAATATTAAAATTGTAGATCATGTGTTCGACCAAGGACGAGAAATATCTAGAATTGAAAGAAGCCATCAACTCTTTGGATAATAAAAATGAGGTTATGGAAATTCAAAATATAGCA
>ERZ772967.3143-NODE-3143-length-10214-cov-24.372871_pt1 | contig 10214 bp, 5 predicted proteins | sample MGYA00511677_ERZ772967 | MGnify/ENA primary metagenome ERZ772967 (study PRJEB29015, sample SAMEA2737931) | human oral metagenome | biome: human oral; feature: human-associated habitat; material: dental | place: China | collected 2146 ...
TCTTCGTCATCATGATGTCCTCCTTCAAGGTGCCCCGGAAGTACCAGCAGGAGGTACTGCTCGCGGGCATCGTCATCGCCCTCATTCTGCGGCTCATCTTCATCCTGGCCGGCGCCGCACTCATCGAGAACTTCTCCTGGGTCTTCTACTTCTTCGGAGCCTGGCTCCTGTGGACCGCCTTCTCCCAGGCGCGTGAGGGCGTTGAGGAGCCCGACGACGAGGACGAGGAGTACAAGCCCAGCGGCTTCGTCAAGCTCATCGCCCGAGTCATCCCCATGACCGACGGCTTCGTCGGCGGCAAGGTCATCCACCGCCACGCCGGGCGCACCATGATCACCCCCATGATGCTGTGCATCATCGCCATCGGCACTGCCGACGTCATGTTCGCCGTCGACTCCATCCCCGCGATCTACTCCCTGACCAACGAGCCCTTCCTGGTCTTCTCCGCCAACGCCTTCTCCCTGCTGGGGCTGCGTCAGCTCTACTTCCTCATCGACGGGCTGCTCGACCGGCTCATCTACCTCCACTACGGCCTGGCGGTCATCCTCGGCTTCATCGGATTCAAGCTCATCGTCCACGCCCTGCACACCAACGAGGTCTTCTTCATCAACGGAGGACAGGAGTGGCACGGTATTCCCGAGGCCTCGATCGAGGTCTCCCTGGCCGTCATCATCACTACGGTCCTCATCACTGTCATCGCCTCGGTCCTCAAGTCGCGAGCCGATGCCCGGCGGGCCGAGGTCGCGTCCTGATGCCTCGGCCCTCGGGAGGAGGACCGGCCTTCCGTCACTCACTACCCTCTGAGCCGTGAGTACCACGAATCTCCCTGAGGCTCCGGTCGCCGGTCTCAGCGCCGCCCAGGTCGCCGAACGCGTCAGCGCCGGACGCACCAACGAGTACCGCGAGCGGACCTCACGCAGCGCCGCCCAGATCCTGCGGGCCAACGTCTTCACGATCTTCAACGGGATCCTTGGCGTTGCGCTGGTCCTCGTCCTGGCACTGGGGCACTGGGCGGACGCGCTGTTCGGATTCGTCCTGCTGCTCAACACCGCCACCGGCACCCTGGCGGAGATCCGCGCCAAGCGCGCCCTGGACCGCCTGGCCGTCCTGGAGACTCCCCGAGCGGTAGTCCTGCGGGAGGGGGCTGAGAAGGAGGTAGCCGTCGGTGAGGTCGTCCTCGACGACGTCGTACGTCTCAGCTCCGGCCAGCAGGTGCCCGCTGACGGAGAGGTCATCACCAGTGAGGGTCTCGAGATCGACGAGTCGATCCTCACCGGCGAGTCTCGACCGGTGCGCCCGGAGCGCGGCGAGCAGGTCATGTCGGGGACCACGGTAACGGCCGGGACCGGGCTGTTCCGTACCACCGCTGTCGGCGGGGACGCCTATGCCCGTCGGCTGGCTCGGGAGGCCCGCAGGTACTCACTCGTCGTCAGCGAGCTGCAGGCCGGGACCAACCGGGTGCTGCGCTGGATCAGCTGGGTGATCGTGCCCGTGGCCCTGGTCCTGGTGTGGTCCCAGCTGCACCTGAGCGGAAGCATCACCGAGGCCTGGAGCAGTGGTGCCTGGCGGCACGCGGTTGTCGCCGGGATCGCGGGCGTGGTCAGCATGGTGCCTCAGGGCCTGGTGCTCCTGACCTCCGTCAACTTCGCCACCGCCTCCCTGGCCCTGGCCAGGCGCAACGTCCTGGTTCAGGAGCTGCCCGCCGTCGAGGTCCTGGCCCGGGTCGACACCCTGTGCCTGGACAAGACCGGAACCATCACCACCGGCCGCATCCGCCTCGGAGAGATCCAGGGGCCCGACGGCGGGCAGGTGCTGCCCGAGGCTCTCTTGGCGCTTGCCCTGCTCAGCGCAGCAGGGGAGGCCAACGCCACCGCCGACGCCATCAGGGAGGGGCTCGCTGATTCCGAGTGGCTCGGTGCACAGGATCTTGAGGAGGCGCTGTCGTCGGCCGGCGCCGGCGGCAGGGCCGGTGTAGAGTCAGTGCCCTTCTCCTCACGCCGTAAGTGGTCCGCGATCCGGATGGGCACCTCGGACTCTGGGCGGGCCACCAGCACCACCTGGGTGCTCGGCGCCCCCGAGATCATCCTGGCAGGAGACGGCAAGGACCTCCTGGAACGTGCCCGTCAGATCGCCGCCCGGGGAGTACGCGTCGTGGCCCTGGCCCGTTCGCTCTCATCATGGACGCAGGCCCCGGGGGAGGACGAGCCACAGCTTCCCGACGACCTTGAGGCCGCCGGGATCGTCATCCTCACCGAGGAGGTCCGTCCCGACGCCGCCGAGACCCTGGCCTACTTCCGCCAGCAGGGCGTGGACGCCAAGGTGATCTCCGGTGACAGCCCCGAGACGGTGGCCGCCGTCGCCCGCCAGGCCGGGGTGACTGCTCCCGACGGCGGCGAGCTCGTGGCTCTCGACGCGCGCACCCTCCCGACCGGTGCGGGCAGCGGGCAGGAGACGGACGCGGACCTCGAGTGCCTGGCCGACGCCGTCGAGGGCGCCAGTGTCCTGGGGCGCGTCACCCCCGAGCAGAAGCGGGCACTGGTGCGGGCCCTGAAGTCGCGAGGCCATGTCGTCGCGATGACCGGGGACGGGGTCAACGACGCCCTGGCGCTCAAGGATGCCGACCTCGGCATCGCCATGGGCAACGGGGCACCGGCCACCAAGGCGGTGGCGCGTCTTGTGCTGCTCAAGGGGGAGTTCTCCGCCCTGCCCGGAGTCGTGGCCCAGGGGCGTCGGGTCATGGCCAATACCGAGCGCATCGCCTCCCTGTTCCTGGCCAAGACCATCTACGCCTCGCTCATCGCCGTGGTCGTGGCCGCCACGGCAGTCGCCTACCCCTTCCTACCCCGTCAGTTCACGGTCGTCTCCTCGCTGACGATCGGGATCCCCGCCTTCGTCCTGGCCCTGGCCCCCAGCTCCCAGCGATACCGGGAGGGATTCCTCGGTCGGGTGCTCAGCCTGTGCGTGCCTGCGGGGCTCATGGCGGGAACCGTGACCCTGGCCACCTATCTTTGGCTGACGCTCACTCATGCCCCCCGCGCCCAGGTGACGACGGCAACGACCCTAGTGCTCATCACCTGCGGCCTGTGGCTGCTCACGCTCACGGCCCGGCCTCTGACGAGCTGGCGCCTGGGGCTGGTTGCTCTCATGGGGATGATCGCGGTGCTCGGCGTCGTCGCCCCACCTGTACGCGCCTTCTTCCTCCTGGCCTGGCCCACGCCCGGCGTGTGGTGGGTCATCGCGCTCATGGCCGGCCTGGCCATCGGCGGCATCGAGCTGGTGCACCTGGTGCGGCGTCGGATCGTGCGCGGCCGCGGCTAAGAGACCTGCTGCCTCGCCGCCGCTCCTACCTTGCGGCAAGGAGGCGAAGCCATCCGTGCCGGGGGTGAATGCTGATATCGACCGTGAGGAAGCCAGCCTCGCGGGCCAGGGCGGCAAGGCTCCGGCCGTCAGGCACATTCATGTCCAGACGCTCCGCCCAGCGCCCCGCCGCTTCCCGGTCGGCAACCTCGTTGGTGATCACGAGCCGACTCCCGGGACTCAGGACGCGGCGTATCTCAATGAGGCCTGCCTGCAGGTCGGGCCAGAAGTAGGTGGTCTCGAAGGCCGTCACCACGTTGAAGAATCCATCGCGGAAGGGCAGGTGGTCCACCGAACCCTCCAGGACCCGAAGACGGCCGGAGGCAATGGCGGAGCGGTTGAGACGGCGGGTCGTCTCAACCGCCTCGGGGGAGTGGTCGACACCGGCCACCTCACGACGAGTCCGCGCAAGGATCCGGGCGATGGCCCTGCCTCCGCCGCAGCCGACGTCGAGCACCTTGTCACGGGGGTGAATCCCCGCCGCCTCCAGCCCCCACCGGTGCAGGCGGGCGTGCCCGATGTTCATGCCGCGCAGCAGCAGACGCCCGGTCAGGGAGGAGGGACGGGCGAACTGGGAGCCGGTCGGCGCGGCCTCCTGCCGGCTCAGGCCAGGACTCCGATGACGGGGTTCCACTCGCGTGGGATGCGCTCGTTGATGTAGCCGGCCTGGTGGAAGGGGTCCTCCTCGAGCAGGGCCAGCGCGCCGGCCTCGTCGTCGGCCCGTACGACGATGAGGGCGTCATGGGTGCCCACGTAGGGGCCGGCAGCGAGCAGCCGCCCCTCGTCAGCCAGACGGCCGTTGAAGGCGCGGTGCGAGGGGCGAACGGCGGCCATCTCCTCGTCCTTGTCGGTGACGTAGCGGTACTCGACGGCGTAGATCTTGCTCATAGGCTCCAGCATAGGGCCGGATCCTCAGTCGTGGCCCGAGAACAAGGCAGTGAGCATTCTTCCGGCGTGCTGGCGATGAGACATGTCGAACACGTGTGCGATCGCACGGTATCGGTGACAAGCCCCTAGACTCGAATCCCGTGAACGACTCTCTCATCATCCGTGGGGCCCGCGAGCACAATCTCAAGGGCGTGGACCTGGACCTGCCTCGCGACACGATGATCGTCTTCACCGGTCTGTCCGGCTCGGGCAAGTCCTCGCTCGCCTTCGACACGATCTTCGCCGAGGGGCAGCGCCGTTACGTGGAGTCCCTGTCCTCCTACGCCCGTCAGTTCCTGGGCCAGATGGACAAGCCCGACGTCGAGCTCATCGAGGGCCTGAGCCCCGCGGTGTCCATCGACCAGAAGTCGACCTCGCGCAACCCCCGGTCCACGGTGGGTACCGTGACGGAGGTCTACGACTACCTGCGTCTGCTGTACTCACGGGCGGGCATCCAGCACTGCCCGGTCTGCGACGCGGTCATCTCCTCCCAGACCCCGCAGCAGATCGTCGACCAGGTCCGCTCTCTGCCCGAGGGCACCCGCTTCCAGGTGCTCGCCCCCGTGGTGCGGGGCCGCAAGGGCGAGTACTCCGAGCTCTTCGGTGAGCTGCGCGGCCGCGGCTTCAACCGGGTGCGCGTCGACGGCGCCGTCGAGCGCCTCGACACCCCTCCGACTCTCAACAAGCGCCTCAAGCACGACATCGAGGTCATTGTCGATCGCCTCGTCGTCCGCGAGGGCATCCGCCAGCGGCTGACCGACTCGGTCGAGACGGCTCTCGGCCTTGCCGAGGGACTGGTCATCATCGAGCAGGTCGACCTGCCCGACGACGACCCCGAGCGGGAGCGCCGCTACTCCGAGAAGCGGGCCTGCCCCAACGAGCACCCCCTGGCCCTGGACGAGATGGAGCCGCGCACCTTCTCCTTCAACGCCCCCTACGGCGCCTGCCCGGCCTGCACGGGCATCGGGACTCGGCTCGAGGTGGACCCCGAGCTCGTCGTCCCCGACGAGGAGCTCACCCTGGCCGAGGGCGCCGTCGCCCCCTGGTCGAGCCACCAGAAGTACTTCACCCGCCAGCTCGAGGCCCTGGGCAAGGAGCTGTCCTTCGACGTCGACACCCCCTGGCGCGCGCTACCGGCGCGGGCCAGGGAGGCGATCCTGCGCGGCAAGGACTACGAGGTCAAGGTCACCTACCGCAACCGTTGGGGGCGTGAACGCATCTACTCCACCGGATTCGAGGGCGTGCTCGACTACGTCATGCGCAAGCACGACGAGACCGAGTCCGACTGGTCCCGCGAGCGCTACCAGGCCTACATGCGCGAGATCCCCTGCCCCGTGTGCGACGGAGCCCGGCTCAAGCCCGAGGTACTGGCCGTGCGCGTGGGCGGGCTCTCCATCGCCCAGCTGTGCGAGCTGCCCATCAGTGAGGCCCGAGACTTCCTGGCGGACCTCAACCTGACCGGCCAGGCCGCCCAGATCGCGGGCAGCGTCCTGACCGAGATCAACGCCCGCCTCGGCTTCCTGGTTGACGTGGGCCTGGACTACCTCAGCCTGGCCCGCGGCGCGGCCACGCTCTCCGGAGGCGAGGCCCAGCGCATCCGCCTGGCCACCCAGATCGGCTCAGGCCTGGTGGGCGTCCTCTACGTCCTGGACGAGCCCAGTATCGGCCTGCACCAGCGCGACAACACCCGTCTTATCGAGACTCTCCAGCGACTGCGGGACCTGGGCAACACGCTCATCGTCGTCGAGCACGACGAGGACACCATCCGCTCGGCCGACTGGATCGTTGACATCGGTCCCGGAGCCGGAGAACTGGGCGGTGAGGTCGTCTACTCCGGTGACGTCGAGGGCCTGGCCGGAGCCGAGGGCTCGGTCACCGGCGACTACCTGGCCGGGCGGCGTCGGATCGAGATCCCCGCCAAGCGGCGCAAGCGCGATAAGAACCGTGAGGTCACCGTCGTCGGCGCCCGCGAAAACAACCTCAAGGACGTCACCGTCTCCTTCCCGCTCGGCGTACTGACCGCCGTCACAGGAGTATCCGGCTCGGGCAAGTCCTCCCTGGTCAACTCCATCCTCTACCAGGTGCTCGCCAACCGACTCAACCGTGCACGCGGCGTGCCCGGGAGGCACAAGACGGTGCGGGGCGTGGAGCACCTGGACAAGGTAGTTCACGTCGACCAGTCGCCGATCGGGCGCACTCCCCGGTCCAACCCCGCCACCTACACCGGAGTGTGGGACCACATCCGCAAGATCTTCGCGGCCGTGCCCGAGTCGAAGGTGCGCGGTTACGGCCCCGGGCGCTTCTCCTTCAACGTCAAAGGCGGGCGCTGCGAGTCCTGCCGGGGAGACGGCACGCTCAAGATCGAGATGAACTTCCTGCCGGACGTCTACGTGCCCTGCGAGGTCTGCCACGGCGCCCGCTACAACCGGGAGACCCTGGAGATCCGCTACAAGGACAAGACGGTCGCCGATGTCCTGGATATGACCATCCACCAGGCCGCGGACTTCTTCTCCGCCTCCTCGGTCATCTCCCGTCACCTCAACACCCTGGTCGAGGTGGGGCTGGGATACGTGCGGCTGGGGCAGTCGGCCACCACGCTCTCCGGTGGTGAGGCCCAGCGCGTCAAGCTCGCCACCGAGCTCCAGCGTCGCTCCACCGGGCGCACCATCTACGTCCTGGACGAGCCGACCACCGGCCTGCACTTCGAGGATATCCGCAAGCTGCTCGGGGTACTCCAGGGGCTGGTGGACAAGGGCAACTCCGTGGTGGTCATCGAGCACAACCTTGATGTCATCGCCAACTCCGACTGGGTCATCGACATGGGGCCCGAGGGCGGCAAGGGCGGGGGAACCGTCGTCGTGGCCGGCACGCCGGAGAAGGTCGCGGCCACGGAGTCCTCCTACACCGGTCGGTTCCTCGCTCCGATGCTCGAGGCCGCCCGCGGGTGAGCCTCAGGCAGTACACGCCAACGCCGGCGGAGGGCTCCGCCTCAGGCCCAGCTGCGCTCCTGTGCACCGCTCATCTGCTCGCGACGCTGTTCCTGCGCGTAGCGGTTGTAGATCAGCGACAGGACGAAGCAGATAATGCCGGCAGCTGCCAGCGAGACGACTCGAATGATCGAGTTCTGCGAGGCCGTATCGACAGCCGCCAGCTTGAGGACGGACAGGAGCACCAGGGTCAACCCGTAGTGGCGCAGGACGGTCAGGCGCAACCTGAAGCCGACGACGATGCAGGCCCCGCCGGTCAGCAGCACCAGTACCGACATGAGCACTGAACCCACTGCGATGCTGGTCACGACGATGACCGAGAGCCACATGAGCAGGGAGTTTCCGATCGCCAGGCTCAGACACACCTCCGCTCGCCGTCCCCAGGGAAGCAGGAGCCACGTGGCGCACGCTCCCAGCCCCAGGGCGACAGCCGCCAGCGCTACTGCCCAGGTCGTTGAGCTCAGCTCCTCCGCCCACGACAGGGTCGCCACAGCGGTGACGGCCGCAAGACCCGAGACGATCCAGGACGGTACCGGCGCCCCGGTCAGAGAACTGTTTGGGTCGGGCAGTGCCTGGCCCTGGGGATCCACCCTGTAACGTGAGCCCCGGCACTGACCACTGAGCACCCGGAGGGGTGTCGCCTCACTTGACACGGCCCCCAGGGCGATGAAGGCGATGAGGACCAGACCCGGAACCATGTGCAGGGCCGCCCGGCCACTCAGGGAGTCGTTGACCAGAACCTTGGCGAGGAACGGAATGAGAACCGCCAGGTTGAAGACAATGGCGGCCAGCGCCGCTCGCAAGGCCAGTAGTCGCGACTGGACACGTGATGACGCTCCGCTCGGTGCGGGGGAGGGCATGCTCCGCGCCGTTCGATCCTCCAGGCCCTCAGTCATCATCACGAGGAGCACGGAGACCGCAACCGAGGCGATGAGCGACAGGCGATCGGCTCGGGTGTAGTACGTAGTCGTGGGAGGTACGAGGATTGGCGCGGTACCGAGGAGGGCCAGGATCGGAGCCGGCTCGGCCCGTCCATCGACGATGGCGGGAAGGAAGCAGAGCATCGCGGCGACGACGACGAAGAGATAGACCCGGGGATCGCTGACGGTCGCCATTGCGGCCAGTGCGAGGGGGAAGAAGGTCACCTCGTGACTGATCGCCATGGCGCTGCGCCACTGATCGGGGTTGCGCGGAGCAAGTACTGCGAGTGCGGCTCCAGCCAGCAGCAGGAGCTGAAGGATGAAGGTGGCGACGACAGCGGAGTGCACCACCTCAAGGCTTATCTGCTTCATCAGCAAATTCGGGTGCACCATCAGAAGGACCAGGGCGGTCAGGCCCCAGTCCCAGCCCGCAGTCTTGATACCGATGCTCCACAGACGTCTGCCGGCGTGCATCACCTGGCCGACCAGCAGCAGGCACAGGGCCAGGACGATCCCTGTGCCACCAACGACGGATACACGCAGCATCGGACTGATTGGTGCGAAGACAAGCGACGCCACCGTTGCCGCCACCGATGTCGCCGGATACCAGGCGGCCAACCGCATCCGCCCCGTCCCTCGCGACAGGGCTGCGCAGGTCAGAGCCAGGACTGTGACGTAGACACTGATCATCAGCCATGTGACGATCGCTGTGCTCGCCTGATGCGTCACGTGGCTGAATGCGAAGCCGATAGTCACCAGGGCGCCGATGGTTGAGATGATCGCGGTGAACAGCACCCGCGTCAGGTGAGACACGACCAGGAGCACGAGCCCCCAACCGGCCATGAGTACCAGTGCGGGTTCCGGCCCAAGCATGCCGCCGAGAAGAACCGCACCCACGATGGAGACGAAGCCGAGCCCGCCGCCGGTTCCCGTGATCGTTGCGGCGGCGACCCGGTACTTCGGACGGCTGACGCTGAGGCGGGCACCCACGACTGTCATCGTGACTGCGATGAACGCCAGCGCCAGGATCTTGACCGGGTTGGGAATGGAGTCCCAGACAAGGGCCAGAAGACTGACCCCGGCGGAGAGGACCAGCAGCGCAGCCGCACCGGAGAGTAGGTAGCGCCCGAGGTTTCCCTCCCGCATTGCTCGCCGCGCCCAGCCGGGAATCTCAGTAGCCTCGGCGCCAGAGCTATGATCTGCTCCAACCGGTGTCCCTTGATACGGATCGCTGGTGTCGGCCCTTTGGGATGGAGCGGGGGTATAGCCGGTTGAGCCGGGACTGGCCCAGGACTCCGAGGAATGCTCGGGTGATATGGGGGCGGGTGACCTGGGAGCCTGGACTACCGGCTCCTCAACCTCGGGTACTCGGGGTGCGTCGTCGCGCAATACTGCTGGAGCGGAGGCGGAGACTACTTCGTGCTGGGGGAGCTCCTCGTCGGCGGCTTGGGCAGGAGAGTCGCTGAAAAGCCTCGTGGGGAGCTCGGTGGCAGCGCTCGTCGCAGAAGTTCCTGCCGGCGTCGTCGTCGCAGCTGCGGGCGAGGTGGTGGTGGACAGGGGCTCCGAGGCACGGTGATCGAGGACATTGATGCTCTCAGCGGCAGCCATCGGGGCATGAGTCGTTGGTGAACTGTCCGTCGTCGTGGACCGATCGCCTTGCGCCTGTTCCGGGCTCCCAGCGGTGTAGGCCAGCCAGGTGACGCGTTCGGCGACCCAGTCGATCTTCTTCTCGATGAGGTCCAGTCGCCGCAGAATCAGAGCGACATTCGGGCCCACATTGGGAGGGATGGACATGACGGTTCTCCTCGTCACTCGGTGCTTGGCAACAAGCAGCTCGTCACTTAACCGGTTCGAACGAGAATAGGGGGAGCGCCCGATGTCGAAAAGGGGGAAGCGCTCCCCTGTGGATAACGCTGCCGGAGCGTAGAGCCTGCCGTGCTTTACTCAAACGCACAGAGTCGAACAAAGTGCCCCAAGAACGGTCAGCCTGGGTTAGGCTACGCGTCATGAGCGAGAACGGACT
>ERZ772967.3145-NODE-3145-length-10204-cov-5.161986_pt1 | contig 10204 bp, 7 predicted proteins | sample MGYA00511677_ERZ772967 | MGnify/ENA primary metagenome ERZ772967 (study PRJEB29015, sample SAMEA2737931) | human oral metagenome | biome: human oral; feature: human-associated habitat; material: dental | place: China | collected 2146 ...
AAAAACCAAATAAGGTAGAATTATAATAAGGGGGTATAACAGTGGCAGAAAAAATGACTCAATATTTAGGAACTGGTAGAAGAAAAACTTCAGTAGCTAGAGTAAGATTAATTCCTGGTGGACAAGGAGTAGAAATAAATGGTAAAGCAATGGATGAATATTTTGGAGGAAGAGCTATTCTTTCTAAAATAGTTGAACAACCTTTAGCTTTAACAGAAACTTTAAATAAATTTGCAGTTAAAGTAAATGTAGTTGGTGGAGGAAACTCTGGACAAGCTGGTGCAATTAGACATGGTGTTGCAAGAGCATTATTACTTGCTGATGAAAGTTTAAAAGAAGCTTTAAGAGAAGCTGGATTCTTAACAAGAGATTCAAGAATGGTTGAAAGAAAGAAATATGGTAAGAAGAAAGCAAGAAGAAGCCCACAATTCTCAAAACGTTAATTACAAAAGTATATACAATATTTTCCCACAGAATTTCTGTGGGATTTTTATTTTTAAAAAACTTATAGAAATAAGTTATTCTTATGATATAATATATATGTAAAAGAATATTAAAGGAGTTATAATATGCAAGAACAAGAATTTCCATTGATTCAAGAAAATCAATTAGTAGATAAAATTGAAAAAGAAAGAGAGATAATAGCCCTTATAAATTCAAAAGGAACTTTTACTTCAGAAGTAAGTTCTGAAAATAAAAGTTTATTAGTTGCAAATGCAGAACTTATAGCATATATTGATTGTACAACTAATGAATTACACAAAACTAAAACTAAAATAGAATGGTTAGTTACAGTAGAAGATAGTAAGAAAAACTTTATTTATAACATAGAAAAATATCATATTTATCGTTTAAAAGTTAAAGAAGCAGATTCTGATAATTTTTTACTTATAGATGTTTTAGAAAGAAATCTTGAAAATAAATTATTGAAAGAAACATTAAAAGAATGTGAACAAAGGGCTGCTATTGTAATTGAAGAACCAGATTTAGGAAAATTTATTTTAGATAAAAATTTAAAAGCCTTTTTATCTAAAATGGATTGGTTAAATCCTAAAAGACAAATAGATATTTCTTTAAATATTGGAGAAAATACTCGTATTAAAGCATTAGAAAAAGTAGGAGCATTTTTTGTTACACTTGAAAAATTAGTTAATAATAAAAAAGAATGGGATAAAAAATTAAAAGTTTATGCTGCTGAAAATTTAGTTGATTTAGCTAATGAATTAAGAAAAAATTTAAAAGGAATGTTTAAGTTTATAAAAATATGGAAGTGGCGTTTTATTGGAAAGATTGAACTTATTTGTTTAGATATTAACCCTAATGGAGAGTTCATAGCTACTTTTGATGATAAAAAATTATTTGTAGGACATAAGATTGTAGTAAATGGAAATGTTAATGGAGAGCTTCTAAATTCTGCCATAGTTGAAAATTTTAATATTGAAGATTATAAAAAGGTTGAGGTAGCTCCAATTATTAGTGAAGAAAAAATAGAAGAACAAACAGCTGATAATAAAATAGATGAAAGTCAAGAAAATAAAATAAAAGAATAAAAGTAAGAAAAAAGGTAGGCAAGTAAAAATGCTCTACCTTTTTGGTGCGTTTATATAGATATCAGAAATACAATATAAGTTTAAAAAGAGGAATTAAAAATAGGTGTATATTTCTTATGATATATTTAATATATACATATAATTGCAGTGAATATGTAAATATATATCTATTTTATAAGAAGGACTTTTTAGATTCTGCTTAAATTTTAAAAATTAAGAAATGAAAGGGGAATATTTTGGCTAAAGTAAAAGACAAAAAAGTAGAAATGGTAGATATTACAGAAGAAAGAAAAAAGCAAATAGAAGAAGCAGTAAAAAAAGTAAAACTTACTAAGATATTTAACGAAAAAGCAGAAAGATACACATTTTCAAAAGTAGGTGATTTACTAAATTTACCAAACTTAATAAGTGTACAGTTAGATTCATATAATTGGTTTATAACAGAAGGTTTAACAGAAGTATTAAAAGATATATCACCAATACAAGATTATAATGGAAATTTAATACTTGAGTTTTTCGGACATAGATTAGAAGATACACCAAAATATGATTTAGAAGAATCAAGAGATAGAAACACAACATATTCTAAAAGATTATATGTAAATGTAAGACTTATAAATAAGGAAACAGGGGAAATAAAAGAACAAGAAATATTTTTAGGAGATTTCCCTATAATGACAGAATCAGGAACATTTTTAATAAATGGTGCAGAAAGAGTTGTAGTAAGTCAGCTTGTAAGATCACCAGGTTGTTATTTTGTAAATGTTGATTCAAATAGTAAATATAAGACTACACCATTATATAATGCAACAATAATGCCAATAAGAGGGGCATGGATAGAGTTTGAAACAGAAACAGCAGGAACAGTATTTACAAGAATAGATAGAACAAGAAAATTACCAGCAACAACACTTTTAAGAGCATTAGGATTAGAAACAGTTGATGAAATGGTAGAACTATTTGGAGAAGATGAGGCATTATTAAAAACAGTAGAAAAAGATCAAATAGAAACACAAAATGAAGCATTAATCGAAATATATAAAAAATTAAGACCAGGAGAACTTCCAACAATTGATGCTGCAAAAACATTATTTGAACAATTATTCTTTAATGTAAGAAGATATGATTTATCAAGAGTTGGTAGATTTAAATATGATCAAAAATTATCATTAGCAAGTAGAATAAACAAACAAGTATTAGCAGAAAACATAATTGACAAAGAAACTGGTGAACTTATATTTGAAGCAGGTAAAAAACTTAAATATTCAGAAGCTCTTCAAATTCAAAACATGGGAATAAATAGGGTTAAGATTAAATTTAAAGGAAAAGAAATAGTAATACTTGGTAATAATACTGTAGATTTAGAAGCATTTGTTTCTGAAGATGTAAAAGAAGAAGTAGGAATAAAAGAAAGAGTAAACTATACTGAACTATTAAAAGTTCTTGAAAAAGTTAAAAATGATGAAAGTTTAGACCTAAAAGAAGAACTTAAGAAAAATAGAGCAAGACTTGTTTCAGAACATGTAACAAAAGAAGATATATTATCAACATTTAACTATATATTAAATTTAAATCATGGATTATATAAGATTGATAATATTGACCACTTAGGAAATAGAAGAATAAGAAGCGTTGGGGAATTATTACAAAACCAATTTAGAATTGGGCTTACAAGACTTGAAAGAGTAGTAAGGGAAAGAATGACAATCAAAGACTTAGATACTATAACACCACAAACACTAATAAATACAAAACCAATTACATCAGTAGTAAGAGAATTCTTTGGTAGTTCACAATTATCTCAATTCATGGAACAAACAAACCCATTATCAGAACTTACACATAAAAGAAGAGTATCATCATTAGGACCTGGTGGACTTTCAAGAGATAGAGCAGGATTTGAAGTACGTGATATTCACTATACACATTATGGAAGATTATGTCCTGTAGAATCACCAGAAGGACCAAACGTTGGACTTATACTTTCACTTTCAGGATTTGCAAGAATAAACGAATATGGATTTATAGAAACACCATACAGAAAAATAGATCCTGTAACAAAGAAAATAACAGATGATGTTGTATATATGTCATCAGATATGGAAGATAATTTTGTTATATGTCAAGCAACAGAACCTGTAACAAAAGATGGTAAATTAAAAAATGATAGAGTAAGAGCAAGATATTTAGATGAAATAAAAGAAATGGATAAAGATGAAATAGACTATATGGATATTTCACCAAAACAAATAGCATCAATAGCAACAGCTATGATACCATTCTTTGAAACAGATGACGCAAGACGTACACTTATGGGTGCAAACATGCAAAGACAAGCAGTTCCACTTTTAAGAACAGATTCACCAATGGTTGGTACTGGTATGGAATATAGAGCTGCTAAAGATTCAGGAGAAGTTATAAACTGTTTAGCAGATGGTCATGTACATAAATTAACAGGTACAGAAATAATTGTTAAAGGTGATGATGGTAATATATATACACATCATTTAAGAAAATTTAAAAGAACAAATGCAAGTACATGTATAAATCAAAAACCTATAGTAAAAGAAGGAGAAAAAGTATATAAAAACCAAATAATAGCAGATGGTATGGCAACAGATAAAGGTGAAATGGCACTTGGTAAAAATGCAGTTGTAGCATTTGCAAATTGGGAAGGATATACATTTGAAGACGCTATTTTAATAAGTGATAAACTTGTTAAAGAAGATACATATACATCAATACATATTGAACAATATGACTTTGAAAGTAGAGATACAAAACTTCGGACCAGAAGAAATAACAAGAGAAATACCTAATGTTGGTGAAGATGCACTTAAAAACCTAGATGAAACAGGTGTTATAAGAATTGGGGCACATGTAAAACCAGGAGATATATTAGTAGGTAAAATCTCACCAAAAGGTGAAACAGAATTAACAGCAGAAGAAAAACTATTAAGAGCAATCTTTGGAGAAAAATCTAGAGAAGTTAGAGATGTTTCATTAAGAGTTCCACATGGAGAAGAAGGAACAATAATTGATGTAAAAAGATATACAAAACAAAATTCTGATGAATTAAAATCAGGAGTAAATGAAGTAATTAGAATATATATAGGACAAAAGAGAAAAATAACAGTTGGAGATAAGATGGCAGGACGTCACGGAAACAAAGGGGTTATATCAAGAATATTACCAGCAGAAGATATGCCATATTTACCAGATGGAACACCAATTGATATAGTATTAAATCCACAAGGGGTTCCTTCACGTATGAACTTAGGACAAGTACTTGAAGTTCATCTAGGTGAAGTAGCAAGGACACTTGGAGTTAAATTTGCAACACCAATATTTGATGGAGCATCAGGAACAGATATTAAAGAATTATTCAAGATAGCAGGAATTAGAGAAGATGGTAAAACATACCTATATGATGGAAGGACAGGAGAAAGATTTGATAATCCTGTAACAGTTGGAATAATGTATGTATTAAAATTACATCACCTAGTAGATGATAAGATACATGCAAGGTCAACAGGATCATACTCACTAGTAACAAAACAACCATTAGGTGGTAAAGCACAATTTGGTGGACAAAGATTTGGGGAAATGGAAGTTTGGGCTCTAGAAGGATATGGAGCAGCACATACATTACAAGAAATGTTAACAGTTAAGTCTGATGATATTAAACAAAGAGAAAAAACATATCTTTCAATTGTTAAAGGACAAAATATACCAAAACCAGGAATACCAGAAAGTTTTAGAGTTTTAGTAAAAGAATTGCAAGGACTTGGATTAAACTTAGAAATGTATAAAGAAAATGATGAAGAAGTAGTATTAAAAGAAGATGAAGATTTAGAAAAGGATAATACTATAAAAAGTAGAGATGAAATAGTTCATAAACATAAAGAAGGTAATGAAGAGTTAGATACAGAAACAGAAGAAAATGATGTTGATGATGATAACATAGATGAAACATATGAACATGAATTTGAAGAAATATTTGAAGATGATGGAATGCAAGTTTTTGAAGAGGAATCAGAATTAGATATGTAATTTAAAATAAGTGAAAGGAGAATTATTGTGGAAGAAATGTTTGACAAAATAAGGATTAGCTTAGCATCTGATGAACAAATAAGAGAATGGTCACACCGGAGAAGTTAAGAAACCTGAAACTATAAACTATAGAACATTAAAACCAGAAAAAGATGGGCTTTTTTGTGAAAAAATATTTGGACCTACAAAAGACTGGGAATGTCATTGTGGTAAATACAAAAAAGTAAGATATAAGGGTATAATATGTGATAGATGCCGGAGTTGAAATCACTAAAAAAACAGTAAGAAGAGAAAGAATGGGACATTTGGAGCTAGCAGCACCAATTGCCCACATCTGGTTCTTCAAAGGAATACCAAATAGAATAGCATTAATGCTTGATGTATCACCAAAAGCATTAGAAAGAGTAATATATTTTGCAACATATATAGTAACAGAAAGTAGTGTTAGTGATATCAAAGTATGTGATATATTAACCGAATCTGAATTAATAGCAGCAAAAGAAAAATATCCAAATGGGGAATTTAAAGCAGAAACAGGAGCAGAAGCTTTAGAAAAACTATTAAAGAGAATAAACTTAGAAGAATTAAGACAAAAAATTGAAAAAGAATTAGAAAAAGCAAGTGCAGGTAAAAAAGGAAAACTTTTAAAGAAACTTGATACAGTAGAATCATTTATAAAATCTGGAAATAAACCAGAAAGTATGATTAAAAATGTAATACCTGTAATACCACCAGATTTAAGACCAATGGTACAATTAGATGGTGGAAGATTTGCAACATCAGATCTAAATGACCTATACAGAAGGGTTATAAACAGGAATAATCGTTTAAAAAGATTAATGGACTTAAATGCACCAGAAATAATTGTAAAAAATGAAAAAAGAATGTTACAAGAATCTGTTGATGCATTAATGGATAATACTAAGAGAGGAAAACCTATTACAGGAGCAGGTAATAGACCACTTAAATCATTATCAGATATACTTAAAGGAAAACAAGGACGTTTTAGACAAAACTTACTTGGAAAACGTGTTGACTATTCAGGACGTTCAGTTATAGTTGTAGGACCAGAACTTAAACTATATCAATGTGGATTGCCAAGAGAAATGGCAGTAGAACTTTTCAAACCATTTGTAATGAGAGAACTTATAGCAAATGGAATTGCACTTAATGATAAAGCAGCAAAAAGAATGGTAGAACAACAAAAACCAGAAATTTGGGAATATCTAGATAAGGTAATACAAGACCATCCGGTACTTTTAAACCGTGCACCTACACTACACAGACTTGGAATACAAGCATTCCAACCAGTTATAGTAGAAGGAAGAGCAATTAAACTTCACCCACTTACTTGTGCAGCATTTAATGCTGACTTTGATGGAGACCAAATGGCAGTACACGTACCATTATCACCAGAAGCACAAGCAGAATCAAGATATTTAATGCTTGCAACAAACAACCTTATAAAACCTACAGATGGACAACCTATAACAGTTCCATCACAAGATATGATCTTAGGGGTATTTTATTTAACACTTGAATATGAAGATGCTATAGGAGCAGGAAAATATTTTAAAGACAAAGAAGAAGCATTTTTAGCATATCAAACAAAAGATGTAACATTACAATCACCTATAAATGTAAGATTTAAAGATGAAAAAGGATCTAAGATAATTAAAACAACAGTTGGTAAATTAATACTTAATGAAGGAATACCACAAGATTTAGGATATGTTGATAGAACAAATGAAGATAATAGATTCGAGCCTGAAATATCTTTTGTAACAAGAAAGAAAAATATTGAAGATATAATAGATAGATGTATAAGAATACATGGAATAGATAGAACAGTAGAATTACTAGACTTTATGAAATCATTAGGATTTAAGTATTCTACATTTGCAGGTTTTACAGTTTCTGCATCAGATGTTTCAGTACCAGAAGAAAAAGCTAAGATTATAAAAGATGCTGATAAACAAATCGATATGATTGTGGAAAACTATAAAGCTGGGCTATTATCAGATGAAGATAGATATAATGAAACAATTAAAGTATGGGCAAAAGCAACAGATGATGTTCAAAAAGCTATGGAAGCAAGTTTTGACTTATATAAAAACCCAATAGCAATGATGGCACACTCTGGAGCAAGACGGAAACGTAAAACACTTAAGACAGATTGCAGGTATGCGTGGTCTTATGGCCGATACTGCAGGTAGAGCAGTTGAAATTCCAATCAAATCTGCCTTCATAGAAGGTCTAGATGCACTTGAATATTTCATATCATCACATGGTGCTAGAAAAGGACTTGCAGATACAGCACTTCGTACAGCAAACGCAGGATATCTAACAAGAAGACTTGTAGATGTATCACAAGATATTATTGTAAAAGAAGAAGATTGTGGAACAACAGAAGGTGTTACAGTTAGAGATATAGTAGATGATGGACGTGTTATAGAAAAACTTGAAGATAGAATAAGAGGAAGATATGCACTAAAAGCAGTAAAACATCCAGAAACTAAGAAAACTATAGTTGCTAAAGATGAACTTATAACAGAAGAATTAGCAAAAGAAATAGTAAATGCTGGTATAACAGAAGTAGAAGTTAGATCAGTAGTTGGATGTAAATGTTTACACGGAATATGTAAAAAATGTTATGGTTCATCATTATCATCAAAAGCAATGGTAAACTTAGGGGAAACTTTAGGTATAGTAGCAGCACAAGCAATCGGAGAACCAGGTACACAGCTTACAATGCGTACATTCCACGGTGGTGGGGTAGCAGGTGGAGACGTTACACAAGGTCTTCCTAGAGTTGAAGAATTATTTGAAGCAAGAAAACCAAAAGGTGTTGGTATAATTGCAGAAATAGATGGTACTGTTACAATATCATATGATGAAGAAGGTTTAAGAGATCCAGAAATAACAATAACAGGGAAAGATGAAACAAGAACATATTCAGCAAATCAAAAAATACTTCCACATATAGCAAATCCAGAAGTAGATGAAAAAGGAAAAGCTAAAAAAGTTAAAGTTAAAGCAGGTGATGCTTTAACAGAAGGTTCATTAAATCCAAATGATATTCTAACAACTGTTGGTATAAAAGGTGTATATGACTATATAGTAACAGAAATTCAAAAAGTATATAGAAATCAAGGGGTTGATATTAACGACAAGCATATTGAAATAATTATAAAACAAATGCTTAGAAAGGTTAAAGTTATTGAACCAGGAGATAGTAAATATATGACATCTGCACTTGTAAATGTTGTAGAATTTGAAAAAGAAAATCAAAAACTTATAGAAGAAGGAAAGAGACCAGCAGAAGCAAAACAAACACTTTTAGGTATAACAAAAGCATCTCTTGCAACAGATAGTTTCTTATCTGCAGCATCATTCCAAGAAACAACAAAAGTTCTTACAGATGCAGCTATTAAAGGTAAAGTTGATGATTTAATTGGAGTTAAGGAAAATGTTATAATAGGTAAATTAATACCAGCAGGTACAGGATTTACAGATTATAGAGAACTTACTACAACTACAGCTATCCAAGATGAAGCAGTAGCTAAAATTCGTGCAGAAAGAGAAGCAGTAGAATCTGCAGAAAGAGAAGAAAGTAATAAGATAGCTTTAGAAAGAGCAAGACAAGATTATGAATTATAATATTTTATATAAATATTATATAGTATATGAAAAAATGGTACATGTATTTGTACCATTTTTTGTTATCTAATTATATAAGAGACTAAAAAAGAATGACAAAATAGTATATAATATATATAAAGACTAAAGAAGATAAAATAAAAGATAGTTATCAAAGAGGTATAATGAAAATAATTGATATAATAGAAGATGGATATGGGGTAGGAAAAGAAAACCGGAATGGTATATTTTGTTAAAAATGGAATATATGGAGAAGATATTGATTTAGAAAAATCAAAAAAAGATATAATAGGAACTATTTCATATATTGAGAATAAGATAGTAAAAAAAGAAAGTCCATATTTAATTACTGATAATGATAGGATAGAAAAAATAGTTAAACATATAAAGACTAATATAGATAGTGTTGCATATTTAGAATATGACATTGAAAAGAAATTAAAAAAGGATTCTGTTATATTTAGTTTCAAAAAGATTGGTAAGGTAAAAGAAGAAGACTTAGATTTCAAAATTATATCAAAACTTGAGGTTTTAGGAGATAAAAAAGATAGATATAATTACAGGAATAAGGTTAATTTAAAGGTAAAAGTGTGTAAAGATAAAGAAAATATACAAACAGTTATATTCCGGATATTATAAAAAGAAGAGTAATGAGATAGTAGAAATTGCAGAATGTGTTCTTGCAAGTGATAAAATAAATAATATTATATCTGTATTAAATAGTAATATTCATGATAAAAAGCTAATAGAAGAATTAAAAAAAGATAATATATCTGAAATTATAATTAGAGATGTAGAAGAAGGGGTAGCGATATATCCAAAAATTAATGAATTAGAAGAAATATTAAGAAATGAAGGGATTAGTATAGTAATTAAAGAATATACAAACAAATTTGGTGAGACTATATATATTATTGGAGAAAAGTCATTTTTTCAAGTAA
>ERZ772967.3148-NODE-3148-length-10195-cov-5.748915_pt1 | contig 10195 bp, 8 predicted proteins | sample MGYA00511677_ERZ772967 | MGnify/ENA primary metagenome ERZ772967 (study PRJEB29015, sample SAMEA2737931) | human oral metagenome | biome: human oral; feature: human-associated habitat; material: dental | place: China | collected 2146 ...
TTCTCGTCATCGGCTCCGGCCCCATCCAGATCGGCCAGGCCTGCGAGTTCGACTACTCGGGGACCCAGGCGTGCCGGGTGCTCAAGGAGGAGGGGCTGCGCGTCGTCCTCGTCAACTCCAACCCGGCCACCATCATGACCGACCCGGGGATCGCGGACGCGACCTACGTCGAGCCGATCACCCCCGAGGTCGTCGCCTCGATCATCGCCAAGGAGCGGCCCGACGCGCTGCTGCCCACGCTGGGGGGCCAGACCGCCCTCAACACCGCGGTCGCCCTGGCCGAGGAGGGAGTGCTGGAGCGCTACGGCGTCGAGCTCATCGGGGCCTCCATCGACGCGATCCGCGCCGGGGAGGACCGCGAGGCGTTCAAGGCCATCGTGGAGCGGTCGGGCGCTGAGGTGGCGCGCTCCTTCATCGCGCACACGATGGAGGAGTGCCACGCGGCGGCCGAGCAGCTGGGCTACCCGCTGGTCGTGCGCCCCTCCTTCACCATGGGCGGCCTGGGCTCCGGTTTCGCCCGCACGCCCGAGGACCTGGAGAGGATCGCGGGCCAGGGGCTGGCGGCGTCGATCACCACCGAGGTGCTCCTGGAGGAGTCGATCCTGGGGTGGAAGGAGTACGAGCTGGAGCTCATGCGCGACAAGGCGGACAACGTCGTCGTCGTGTGCTCCATCGAGAACGTCGACCCCGTGGGCGTCCACACCGGCGACTCGGTTACCGTCGCCCCCGCTCTGACCCTGACCGACCGTGAGATGCAGCGCCTGCGCGACATCGGCATCGCCGTCATCCGCGAGGTCGGGGTGGACACCGGGGGCTGCAACATCCAGTTCGCGGTCCACCCGGGCACTGGGCGCGTCATCGTCATCGAGATGAACCCGAGGGTGTCGCGCTCGTCGGCGCTGGCCTCGAAGGCCACGGGCTTCCCGATCGCGAAGATCGCCGCCCGCCTGGCCACGGGCTACACCCTGGACGAGATCCCCAACGACATCACGGGCTCGACGCCCGCGTCCTTCGAACCTGCGCTGGACTACGTGGTCGTCAAGGTCCCGCGCTTCACCTTCGAGAAGTTCCCGGGGGCCGACCCCTCGCTCACCACCTCCATGAAGGCGGTGGGGGAGGCCATGGCCATCGGCCGCTGCTTCACCGAGGCCCTGAACAAGGCCCTGCGCTCCATCGACAAGCCCGGGGCGCAGTTCCACTGGGACGGGCCCGACCCCTCGCCCGAGCAGACGCGCGCGCTCGTGGAGCGGGCGGGGACGGCCACCGAGGAGCGCCTCGTGCAGGTCCAGCAGGCCATCCGCGGCGGCGCCGGCATCGACGAGCTCCATGCGTCCACGGGGATCGACCCGTGGTTCCTCGACCAGATGGTCCTGCTCGACGAGGTCGCCAGGGAGACCATCGGCGCGCCCGCCCTGACCGGCGACGTGCTGGCCCGGGCGAAACGGCACGGGTTCTCCGACCGGCAGATCGCCTCGATGCGGCGCCTGTCGGAGGACACGGTGCGGGAGGTGCGCGGGGCATTCGGCATCCGCCCGGTGTACAAGACCGTCGACACCTGCGCGGCGGAGTTCGCGGCGCGCACCCCCTACCACTACTCGTCCTACGACCTGGAGACCGAGGTCGCCCCCCGCAGCCGCGAGGCCGTCATCATCCTCGGCGCCGGCCCCAACCGCATCGGGCAGGGCATCGAGTTCGACTACTCGTGCGTCCACGCCGCCATGGCGCTGCGCGGGGACTACGAGACCGTCATGGTCAACTGCAACCCGGAGACGGTGTCCACCGACTACGACGTCTCCGACCGCCTCTACTTCGAGCCCCTCACCCTGGAGGACGTCCTGGAGGTCTACCGCGCCGAGTGCCAGGCCGGCCCCGTCAAGGGCATGGTCGTGCAGCTGGGCGGGCAGACGCCGCTGTCCCTGGCGGCGGACCTGGAGCGGGCGGGCGTGCCGGTCCTGGGGACCACGCCCCACGCCATCGACCTCGCCGAGGACCGCGGGGAGTTCGGGAAGGTCCTGGAGGCGGCGGGCTGCCCCGCCCCCGCCCACGACGTCGCGCACTCGCCCGCCCAGGTGCTCCCGGTGGCGCGCTCCATCGGATTCCCCGTGCTCGTGCGCCCCAGCTTCGTCCTGGGCGGGCGGGGAATGGCGATCATCAACGACGAGGAGGCGCTGGGCGCGTACCTGGACCGGCCCGACATCGACGTGCTCTTCAGCCGCGGGCCCCTGCTCATCGACCGCTTCCTGGACGCCGCCATCGAGATCGACGTCGACGCCCTCTACGACGGCGAGGAGCTGTTCATGGGGGCGATCATGGAGCACATCGAGGAAGCGGGCGTCCACTCCGGGGACTCCTCGTGCGTGCTGCCCCCCATGACGCTGTCGGCGCGCGAACTCGGGCGCATCACCGCCTCGACGGAGGCCATCGCCAGGGGAGTGGGGGTGCGCGGGCTCATCAACATCCAGTTCGCGATGCTCTCCGACACCCTGTACGTCATCGAGGCGAACCCCCGCGCCTCGCGGACGGTGCCCTTCGCGTCGAAGGCGACGGGCGTGCAACTGGCCAAGGCCGCCGCCCTCATCCAGGTGGGCCGCACGATCGCCTCCCTGCGGGACCAGGGGCTCCTGCCCGGGCGCGACGCGCGGACGATCCCCGACGGCGGTTCCATCGCGGTCAAGGCCGCCGTGCTGCCCTTCAAGCGGTTCCGCACCGCGGCGGGGGAGGTCGTCGACACGGTGCTCGGCCCGGAGATGCGCTCGACCGGCGAGGTCATGGGCATCGACCGCGACTTCCCGACGGCCTTCGCCAAATCCCAGTTGGGCGCGTTCACGGAGCTGCCCACGCGGGGCACGGTGTTCATCTCCATCGCGGACACCGACAAGCGGGCGATCGTCCTGCCGGCCGCGCGCATGGCGGAACTGGGCTTCACGGTCCTGGCCACGTCGGGCACGGCCTCGGTGCTGCGCCGCAACGGCATCGCGGCGCAAGTGGTGCGCAAGTCCTCCGAGGGGCGCGGCGCGGAGGGCGAGCCCACCGTCGTGGACCTCATCAACGAGGGCCGCATCGACCTGGTCGTCAACACCCCGCAGCGGTCGGCGAACCGCCACGACGGCTACCGGATCCGCGCGGCCGCGGCCGCCCACGACCGGCCCGCGGTGACGACGCTGCAGGCGTTCAACGCCGTCGTCCAGGCGATCGAGGTGCGCGCGCGCGGCGCCTACTCCGTCCGCTCCCTGCAGGAGTGGGACTCCCACCGGTCCAAGGAGGCCCGATGAACCCCCTCAACGCCAAGGAACCCGCTCGCATGGGCTTCGGCGACAGGCTCTACGAGGCGATGGGCGCCCACGGGCCCGTCTGCGTCGGCATCGACCCCCACGCGGCGCTGCTGGCCCGCTGGGGCCTGGACGACGACGCGCGCGGCCTGCGCGAGTTCTCCCTCAGGGTCGTCGAGGCGCTCGGCGGCCGGGCCGCGGCGCTCAAACCGCAGTCCGCCTTCTTCGAGCGCCACGGGTCCCAGGGGGTCGCGGTCCTGGAGGAGGTCGTGGCCGCCTGCCGGGAGCTCGGGACCCTGTGCGTCGTGGACGCCAAACGCGGCGACATCGGCTCCACCATGGAGGGCTACGCCGACGCCTACCTCTCTGACGCCTCGCTCCTGGCGGGCGACGCGGTGACCCTGTCCCCGTACCTGGGCGCCGGGTCCCTGGCGCCCGCGCTGCGCCTGGCCGAGCGCACCGGCCGGGGCGTGTTCGTCCTCGCCCTCACCTCGAATCCGGAGGGCGCGGACGTGCAGCACTGCCGCTCGCGCGAGGGCGTGTCCGTCGCCGCGCGGATCGTGTCCCAGCTGGCGGACTTCAACGCCTCCTGTGACAAAGTTCATCTGGGTCCCGCGGGGGTCGTCGTGGGCGCCACAGTGGGCTCGGCGGTGGCCGACCTGGGGATCGATCTGGCGGCACTGCGCGGCCCCGTCCTGGCGCCGGGCGTCGGCGCCCAGGGCGCCGGGCCGGCGCAGGTCAGGGATGTTTTCCGCGGCGCGCGTTCCGCCGTGCTCGCGTCCTCGTCGCGTGCGATACTCGAATCGGGTCCCGATTTGCGGGGGCTCCGTTCGGCGTACAAACGGGCCGTAACCGAGCTCGCCGGATAGCCCGGAACGGCACGGCGCGCGGAAAGCAGGAGAAAAATCATCCGGTTGGTGACATAGTTAATTCACGAAGACCCCAATGGAGGAAGTGATCAGAATGGCACTACCTGATCTCACGCCCGAGCAGAGGGCTCAGGCCCTCGAGAAGGCCACTCAGGCGCGCCGGCGGCGCGCCGAGGTGAAGAACGCGTTGAAGGCCCGCTCGATGAACCTCTCAGAGGTTCTCGAACTGGCGGAGAGGGACGACGCCGTCGCGAAGATGAAAGTCGTGACCCTGCTCGAGTCCCTGCCCCGCGTCGGGACGAACACCGCGGCAGTCCTGATGGACCAGTACAAGATCGCAGCGAGCCGCCGCGTGCGCGGACTCGGCCCCATCCAGCGCAAGCAACTGGTCGAGCGTTTCGGATGAAGCAGTCCGGCGTGGCACGATGGGCGCATGACCGAAGCACCCGCACTCACCGTGCTCGCCGGCCCCACCGCCGTTGGGAAGGGGACGGTCGTCGCAGCGCTCAAGGAGCGCCACCCGGACCTGAGGGTCTCGGTGTCGGCGACGACCCGTCCGCCCCGGCCCGGCGAGATCGACGGCGCCCACTACCACTTCGTCTCCGATGAGGAGTTCGACTCAATGGTCGAATCCGGGGACATGCTGGAGTGGGCGCTCGTCCATGGCCGCAACAAGTACGGCACCCCCCGCCGCCCGGTCGACCGGGCCATCGCCCAGGGGCACCCGGTGCTCCTCGAGATCGACCTAGACGGCGCCAGGCAGGTCCGGCGCACGCGGCCCGACGCCCGTTTCGTCTTCCTGGCGCCCCCCTCGTGGGAGGAGCTGGAACGGCGCCTCGTCTCGCGCGGCACCGAGGACGGGGCCGAGCAGCGGCGCCGCTTGGAGACTGCCCGCGTGGAGATGCGGGCCAGCGCCGAGTTCGACCACATCGTCGTCAACGACTCCGTGGAACGCGCCGTATCAGAACTCGCCGCCCTGATGGGCCTGGAGTAGACTTCCACTCACGCCGTTGAACAGAGGAGACACGTATGTCAGGAATCGTCGCCCAGCCCGTTGGCATCACCTCGCCGCCCATCGATGACCTGCTCGAGCACGTCGATTCGAAGTACGCCCTGGTGATCTTCGCGGCCAGGCGCGCCCGGCAGATCAACTCGTACAACCTGCAGCTCGCGCAGAACATGATCCAGTTCGTCGGCCCCGTCGTCGAGACCTCCCCCGACGAGAAACCCCTGGCGATCGCCCTGCGCGAGATCGACGAGGGGATGCTCACCCTCGAGGCGTCCCCCGGGGTCTGACATGGCGACGGTCGTCGTCGGCGTCACCGGGGGCGTCGCCGCCTTCAAGGCCGTGAGCGTGGTCCGCGAGCTCATGCGAGCGGGCCACGACGTGCGCGTGGCCGCGACCCCCGCCTCCCTGAACTTCGTCGGCCCCTCCACGTGGGCCGGCCTGACGGGCGCCCCCGCCGTCGTCGATGTCTTCGGGGCCGGCGCCGAGCACGTCGAACTGGCGCGGGCGGCCGACCTGGTCCTCGTCGTCCCGGCCACCGCAGACGCCCTCGCGCGGATCCGCGCGGGCATGGCGGACGACATGGTGGTGCTCACGGTGCTCGCCTCCACCGCGCCCGTCGTCATCGCCCCCGCCATGCACTCCGCCATGTGGACCAACCCCGCGACCGCCTCGAACGTCGCGGAACTGCGGCGCAGGGGGTACACGGTCATCGACCCGGAGGAGGGCGCGCTCGGCTCGGGCGACACCGGGGTGGGACGCCTGCCCGAACCCGCGGCCATCGCCTCGCGCGCCCTCGCGGTCCTGGCCGGGCGGGGGCGGTGCGGCGGACCGCTGGCGGGAGCGCATGTGCTCGTCACCGCCGGCGGCACCCACGAGCCCATCGACCCGGTGCGCTACCTCGGAAACTCCTCCAGCGGGCGCCAGGGCACAGCTATCGCCCGCGCGGCGGCGGCCGCGGGCGCGCGCGTCACCCTGGTCGCGGCGAACATCGACGACGCCCTGGTGCGCGGCGCCGGAGCGGGGGCCGAGGTCGTCCCCGTCTCCACCGCCGTGCAGATGCGCGACGCCGTCGGCGCCAGGCTCGAGGGCGCCGACGCCCTCGTCATGGCGGCGGCCGTCGCAGACTTCAGGCCCAAGCGCGCCCTCGCCTCGAAGATCAAGAAGGACCCCGACGGGGACGGTGCGCCCGTCATCGAGCTCGTGCGCAACCCCGACATCCTCGCCGAGGCCGCCCGCGCCCCCCATCGGCCGCGCGTCGTCGTCGGTTTCGCCGCAGAGACGGGCACGGACGAGGAAGTGGCCGCCTTCGGGCGCGCCAAGGCCCGCCGCAAGGGCGCCGACCTGATGGCCGTGAACCGCGTGGGGCATGGCGAGGGCTTCGGCGACGTGCCCAACCGCATCGAGGTCCTCGACGCCGACGGCCGCAGCGTGGGCGCCGCCTCGGGGACCAAGGACGACGTCGCCGAGTACCTGGTCGGACTCATTGCGAGCCGCCTTGCTACGCTGAGTGCGTGAGTCGACAGCTTTTCACCTCAGAGTCAGTAACCGAGGGGCACCCCGACAAGGTGTGCGACCGGATCTCCGACGCGATCCTGGACGCCCTGCTGGAGAAGGACCCCCGCGCGCGCGTCGCCGTTGAGACGATGGCCGCCACCGGCCTCATCCACATCGCCGGCGAGGTGACCACTGACGCCTACGTGGAGATCCCCGAGATCGTGCGCCGCGAGATCCTCCAGATCGGCTACGACTCCTCCAGGGTCGGCTTCGACGGCGCCTCGTGCGGCATCTCCATCTCCCTGGACGGGCAGAGCCCCGACATCGCCGGCGGCGTCGACGAGGCCCTCGAAGTGCGCGGCGGAGCGGCGGGCGACCCCAGGGACCGGCAGGGCGCGGGCGACCAGGGCATCATGTTCGGCTACGCGTGCACCGACACCGCCGACCTCATGCCCGCCCCCATCTGGCTGGCCCACCGGCTCGCCGAGCGCCTCGCCCACGTGCGCAAGAACGGGACCGTGCCCGGACTGCGCCCCGACGGGAAGACGCAGGTCACCCTCGCCTACGAGGGGGACAGGCCCGTGGGCATCGACACGGTCGTCGTCTCCGCCCAGCACGACGAGGACCTGTCCCAGGCCGACCTGCGCGACGCCATCGGGGAGCACGTGGTGGCCCCCGTCCTGGCGGCCTCCGGACTCGGCCTGGACACCGGCTCCATGGAGCTGCTGGTCAACCCGTCGGGCCGTTTCGTCCTGGGGGGGCCGGCCGGCGACGCGGGCCTGACGGGGCGCAAGATCATCGTCGACACCTACGGCGGCATGGCGCGCCACGGGGGCGGCGCCTTCTCCGGGAAGGACCCGTCGAAGGTGGACCGCTCGGCCGCCTACGCGGCGCGGTGGATCGCCAAGAACGTCGTCGCCGCCTCCCTGGCGCGCCGCTGCGAGATCCAACTGGCCTACGCCATCGGGCGGGCGAACCCGGTCGGCCTCTACGTCGACTCCTTCGGCACCGGCGCCGTCCCCGACGGCGCGATCGCCGACGCGATCCGGCAGGTCTTCGACCTGCGCCCCCTGGGCATGATCGAGGACCTCGACCTGCTGCGCCCCATCTACCGCCAGACCGCGGCCTACGGCCACTTCGGGCGCGGCGGCTTCCCGTGGGAGCGCACCGACCGCGCCGACGATCTCAGGGCGGCGCTCGCATGAGCGCCACCGCGTGGACGCGACGCACCTGCGCCGAGATGGCGGTCAGCGGCGCAGTCGGCCTGGTCGCCTCCTTCGTGCTGTCCATCGAGGCGTGGCAGCTGGCGATGGACTCGACGACCCGTTTCGGCTGCGACGTGTCCTCGGTGCTGTCGTGCTCGACGGTCGCCCAGACGTGGCAGGCCCGCATCCTGGGGTTCCCTAACGCGTTCCTGGGCATCCTCTTCGAGACGGCGGTCCTGGCCGTCTCCGTCGCCCTCTTCGCGGGGGTGCGCTTCCCGCGCTGGTACATGGTGTGCGTGAACATCATGTACACGGTCGCCCTGGCCTTCGCCTACTGGCTGTTCCTCCAGTCCTACTTCGTCATCCACGTGCTGTGCCCGTGGTGCCTGCTCATCACGATCACGACGACCCTGGTGTTCGGCGGGATCACGCGGATCAACATCCGCGAGGGGGTGCTGGGCCTGCCCCAGTCGGCGCGCCACTTCGTGGAGAAGGGCTTCGACTGGTCGATCTGGGGGCTCTTGGTCTTCATCATCTGCGCGATGGTCGCCGCGCGTTACGGGGCGGGCCTGATCGGCTGATCCGCAGACGTGGGCGCGCCGTGGTGGAATTGACCCATGACAGGCACCCAGGCGGCGTTCGAAGGATTCGAGGAGGCCCCCGCCCGCACCGGCGAGATCGCGGGGGTCCTGGTCGACGTCGACCTGGCGCACCTGGACCGCCCCCTGGACTACGCGGTGCCCGAGGAGCTGAGCGGCGGGGCGCAGGTCGGGCGCCTCGTGCGCGTCACGCTGGCGGGCAGCCGGGCCAACGGATGGATCGTGTCGCGGCGGCGGGGCCCCATCGGCGCCCGCATGGCGGCCGTTGAGCGCGTCGTCTCGGACCTGCCAGTCACGACCCCCGCCCAACTGGAGCTCGCCTCGCGCATCGCCCTGCGCTTCCTGGCCACCTCCTCCCAGGTCCTGTCAGTGGCCGTCCCGGCCCGGCACGCGCGCGCCGAGCGCGCCGTCATCGCGGACCTCGACTTCCCCGGCGCCCCCGCGATCGCGGTCACCACGGAGCTGGCCGAGGCCGTGCGCGGGGCGGACTTCGTCTTCTCGGCCATCCGCGTGGGAGGCGCGCACGGGCGCGTCGTCGACGAGCGCGTGGCCCTGGACCGGGGCGTGCTCGGCCAGGAGACGGTGGGCGTCGGCGGTTACGCCTACGCCTTCCGCACAGTCCCCGCGGCCATGGAGCTGGCCCGTGCGGTGCGGGACCTGGCGCCCGACGCCTGGGTCATCAACTTCACCAACCCGGCCGGGATCATCACCCAGGCGATGCGCACGCTCCTGGGCGAGCGCGTCGTGGGCATCTGCGACACCCCGATCGGCCTGGTGCACCGGGTCGCGGCGGCCCTGGGTCTGGACGAGGGGCGGGCCGGCACCGCCGACGGCGGGGAGCTCGACTTCGACTACGTCGGGCTGAACCACCTGGGCTGGCTGCGCTCGCTGAGCACGGCCGGGAGCGACCGCCTGCCCGGGCTGCTGGCCTCGGACGAGGCCCTGTGCCGCATCGAGGAGGCCCGCGTCCTCGGCCCCGACTGGGTGCGGGCCCTGGGCATGCTGCCCAACGAGTACCTCTTCTACTACTACCTCAACCGCGAGTCGGTGGCCCGCATCCGCCGGGAGGACCTTACTCGCGGCGAGTTCCTGGAGCGGCAGCAAGGAGCCTTCTACGACGCCGTCGAGCGGGAGCCCGGACGGGCCGGGGACCTGTGGACCCGCGTCCACCGGCAGCGGGAGGCCACCTACATGGCCGAGACGCGCCGACCCGGCGAGCGGGACCGGCGGCGCGAGGAGGACCTGGCGGGCGGCGGCTACCAGCAGGTGGCGCTCGACCTCATGACGGCCGTGTCCACGGGAGCGCCCGCCCGGATGATCCTCGACGTCGGCAATGCTCAGGATCACAGCGGGAACAGCGCCGGTCTCCTCGTGCCCCAGCTGCGCGAGGACGCGGTAGTCGAGGTGCCCTGCGTCGTCGACGCCGACGGGGTGCACCCCCAGCGGGTGGGGCGCCTGCAGGGCGCCGAGCTCGGGCTGGTCAGCACCGTCAAGGGCTGCGAGGAACTCGTGATCGACGCCGCGCTCAGCGGGGACCTCACCCTGGCGTGGCGGGCCCTGGCAGCCCACCCCCTGGTCGACTCCGTCCGCGTGGCCCGCCGCATCCTGGACGGCTACCTCCGCAGCAGCCCCGAGGTGGCGCGGGTCTTCGGACGCTGAGGCGCGCCGGGGCGGGCGGGCCGCGCCCCGAGCCGGCCCGGAGCCCGCGACCGGGGAGACGAGACGCGGCCGGGATCAGTCCTTCGCGGCG
>ERZ772967.3158-NODE-3158-length-10183-cov-28.336295_pt1 | contig 10183 bp, 12 predicted proteins | sample MGYA00511677_ERZ772967 | MGnify/ENA primary metagenome ERZ772967 (study PRJEB29015, sample SAMEA2737931) | human oral metagenome | biome: human oral; feature: human-associated habitat; material: dental | place: China | collected 2146 ...
GCAGGCGCGTCGCCCACAGGTAGTCCTCGTCGAAGAGCCAGGCCCCCAGCGCCAGGCCGCCCCATAGGCCCAGCAGCGCCGTCAGCGTCGCCGCGGAGGAGGACAGGCTCGTCCCCCAGCGCTGCAGGATGCGGCGGGTGAGCCGGCCCACGAGGTAGGCCAGCAGCATCATCCCCGGCTGCAGGAGGACGGTGAACAGGAGGATCGGGCTCTGCGGGATGATGATGGCGTCCTCGGCGGCCGATTCCAGGGCCAGGGGCATCACGCTTCTTGGCCCTGCTCGCGGGCGACGGGAGCCGCGGGAGTCCCCTGCGCCTCAGAATCCGCCGAGGCCTCGGGGATGACGATCTCCCATTCCGAGCGGGCCGCCAGGAAGGCTCGCACCGCCTCCTGCGCCGCCTCCAGGGAGTGGTTCGCGCCCCAGCCGCACTGCACCTCGTTGGCGGCGGGCACGGCGGTGGCTTCCAGGACGTCGCGGAAGGTCGCCTCCAGCAGCGGCAGGAACTCAGCCGGCTCCAGCCCCAGGGTCAGAGCGTAGAAGCCGGTCTGACAGCCCATCGGGCCCCAGTCGATGAGCCGATCGGTGTGGTTGCGCATGAGCTCCGCGGTCAGGTGCTCGATGGAGTGCACCGCCCTCATCTCCAGATGCTCGCGGTTGGGCTGGCAGAAGCGCACGTCGTACTTGATCAGCTCGTCTCCGCCCGGCAGGCGCTTGCGGTCCGCGATCCGCACGAAGGGCGCGGCCACTCGCGTGTGGTCCAGGTTGAAGGACTCGACATTCATCCGGGGCGTGCTCTGCTCGCTCATGGAGGCAGCATAGTGCTGGGCCGTCTCGGCTCAGGCGGTCGCCGGGTGCGCGGAGCCGGGTGCGCGGAGCCGGGTGCGCGGAGCCGGGCGCGCGGAAGCGGTGCGCGGCCGTCAATGCGGGGAGCGGCGGGTGGCTACCGGCGCGGGGTATGCTTGATGAGCGACCGGACGTCCGGTACAGTACATATCCGATGGAGGCCTCCGGATGTGCATCGCGGGTAATCGCCGGAAACTCGCGTCGGAGGCGTGCGGTGCATAGTCGGAAACGGGACTCCGTTGCGAGATTCGCAGGTGCGAGGTCCGCGTCGGTCTGCATGGGGCGGGAAGGGTCGGGATCTGCGTGCGGTGGGCACAAGGCCCGCGCGCGGGCGGCCCGCCGAAGCGGATCGAGGAGAGGAATGGAAGGGAATTGAGGAGGACAATATGCGTCGCGCCAAATTCATGCTTGTGATCGTGGACGTCTGTTTGATCGTCTACTGGGTTGCGACCGCCATGCACCTGATTCCTCCCGAGAGCGCTTTCAAGGACTACGGAAACGAGGTTGTTCAGGCGTGGAACTGGTCGTTCTTCCCCTTGGATCTTCTGGCCGTGGCGGCTGGTTGCGTGGGTGTGTACCTGACCGGGAGGGGGCGGCGGCTCGGAGAGGCAGTTCTGATGGTCGGCCTGACGCTCACCTTCTGCGCGGGCTTCATGGCCATATCCTTCTGGGCGTACTACGGGGACTTCACTCTCGGTTGGTGGGTGCCGAATATCGTGCTGATGCTTGTTCCGTGCTACCTCTGCAAGCGCCTCGTCTGCGGGGAGGCGCATGAGCAGTGAATAGTGAATGCGCCTCGGAGCGCGCCGGCGCGGGCTCGTCAGGCCATATCCGGCTATGCGTTCATGTGTTCTGTCCCGCTTTGAAGGGCTCCACCATCTGCTGGAGGAATTCGATCGTCCTGTCGCGAGAGCTCCGGCTGGGAGCGGCGAGCTGCAGGGTATCGGCGAGCCAGAGCCCATCTACGGCGTAGCGCACCGTGGATACGATATGGGGAGGAATTCCATCGGCGTGCAGGCGCTCATTCCAGTGATCGTACTTCTGGCGCAATAATCCCAGGGCTTCCGAATCCACGATGACGGCCGCCAGCATGGCGATCACCCCCCGGGATGCCGGACCATCCGATCTGCCGGCGGACCGGATGTAGGTGTCGATAGCTGATCCGGGTGAATCGCCGGCCGATTCTAGAAGCAGATCGAACTCCCTGGTGTACCTCTCGATGAGTCCTTCCACCAGCTCCTGCTTCGATGCGAAGTGGTAGAAGAGTCCGCCTTTGCTGATTCTCGCCTCTTTGGCCACCGAGGCTATTGTCAGGCGGTCGCCCCCGTCCCTGAGGAGAATCGTCTGTGCCGCATCAAGAATTCTGTCACGCGTGAGGGGCGGCTGGGAATCCGGCATCGCGACCTTCTTCTGCGTTTTCTGCTTCTTCTGCATCTTCTCGTCTTCTTATCTACTGCCGTGAGCGCTGCTGTCGGGCCCTGCTCCGGGCAGTCTACAGGCCGCACCTTCTTGATACCGGACGTCCGGTATAGTACCTTCTGCGGCATGTACGTGTGGCTCTTATTGGGCGCAATCGCCGCCGAAGTCTTCGCGACGAGCTCGTTGCGCGCCGCGACCGATGCGGATGCTATGTGGATCTGGTGGGCGCTCGCCGTCGCCGGATACGGGATTTCATTCGCCCTTTTCTTCGCCGCTCTTGTCCGCGGTGCGCCCCTGGCGGAGTCTTATGCCGTATGGGCGGGATTGGGGGTGGCCGCTACTGCGGTTGTCGGCTGGCTCGTGTTCTCGGAAAGAATGTCTTCGGCTGTGGTGGCGGGCATAATCTTGGTCATTATGGGTGTGAGCCTTATCGAAATGTACGGGCGCGGAAGCCAATTCTGATTCCCTGATTCGCAGGTGCACGGCGCCGTCGGTCGGAGAACCCGTGGCCACACGTCGAGTGCGGAGGCAGGATGAGGGCATGACCTATAGCAGCCGCAGCCTCGCCCGCATCGTCGTCGGCCCCGATGACGCTCCGACCCTCGTGCTTCTTCACGGCATCACCTCCTCGGCAGTTTCCCAGGCCGACGCCATCGACCACTGGTCAGCCCTGGGCTATCGGGTGATCGCCGTGGACACCCGCGGTCATGGCCTGTCCCCGCGTTGGGAGTCCGACGAGCTCGAGCGCGCCGGCGAGGTCCTCGTCGACGACGCCGTGGCCGTCCTGGAGGACCTGGAGATCCAGGCTCGCGGTCGGCGCGCTCTCGGTCTGCCCGACGCGCCCGCGCCCGTCGTCATCGGCCACTCCATGGGCGCCGCCACCGCCATGGTGGTGGCCGGTCGCCGCCCCGAGCTGGTCCGCGGCGTCGTTCTGCACGACCCGGCCCGTTACGGCTCGCGCAGTCCGGCCGAACTGCTCGCCCGCGGTGCCGGGCGCGAGCGAGCCCGCCGCGCCGAGGTCGCCGACCCCGCGGCCGCGGTGGCACGCGCCCTGGCCGACCCCGAGGTGCCCGACTCCGAGGCCGTGGCGGGCGTGTGGGCCAGTCAGCGCACGGATCCCGCACTGCTGCGCACCGGCGTCGTCGCCCCGGAGGTCGAGTGGACCGAGGCGATGGCGGAGCTCGCCGTCCCCGCGCTCCTGGTCACCGGCGATCGTCCCGGTGCGGCGCGCGTGGGGCACGAGGGGCTGGAGGTCGTCGGGCGGCTCGCAAACCCGCTCGTGACGACGGCGCTCGTGCCGGGTGGCGCCCATGACGTGCGGCGCACCCGTCCCGCGGGCTTCTACGACGCCGTCGACCCCTGGCTGGCCGGGCTCGACAGCTGACAGGGCTCCCGGGGCGCGAGGGCTCCCAGACCCCACAGGAGCCGGCCCAGGAGCCGACGCCGCTCAGGCGGGCCGCACTGCCCGCCAGCCGGCGACGATGCGCTTGGCCCGCCTGCGCAGCAGGACGCCGGCGATGAGTGCGATGAAGGAACCATCCTGGAAGCTGACAATGATGCGCCCGTGCTGCAGGGGCCGCGGGGCAGAGGCGACTGCCGCTATAGCGCCGAGCGGGCACTGCCACAGGATGACGGGCACCTCGTCGCTGAGGTCTTTCAGGAGGATCAGCCGCTGGTCGGTGATGAGCAGATCCGGCGCAATCGAGTCTGAGCCGAGCGCGTCCTTGAGGCCGGCTGCGAGCATGCCGAACCGCCCCCGGTAGGAGCAGCCGAAGAAGAAGCGATCGAGCTTGTCAGGGTTCACCCAGATGCCGCCCACCCCCAGCAGGGTGTCGATGATCCGCTCGCCCAGGCCCGGCTTGGGGATCGGGGCGTGGCCATCGTCCTCGTAGCCGGGTATGAGGTAGTCCACGCCGGCCGCAACGGTCGGGTGCTCCTCCGGTGCCAGGATCCGGGCGATGTGGTCGGCGTAGATCTTCATGCGGTCGAGCATGATCCGAGTATCCTCACCCGGATCCTCGGGAAGAAGACCGCACGACGGGGAGCACGACCCGGGTCCCGCGGCCCGGCCGGCGGATACGGCTGGCAGGCCCGGCGGGCCCGGTAGGCCCGACGGCTCTGCGGACGCGCCCGGCCGGCGGGTACGGCGGCCCTACGCACCGATCTGGGCGAAGGGAGGTGAAGGCGCGCGGGGGAAGACCGGCGGATAGCGGCGGAGGGCGGTGGTGCAGGGGCACCCGGGGCGGTCGGAGGTCCCAGCCGCCGTCGAGACGGGGTCCTGTAGGCTGAAGACGGCTCGGCAAAGGCGCCGGGCTGCCTACTTCATTTTGCTGTTTCGCTGTCTTGCTGTCTGATCGCCGTGTGAGCGGTTTGCGTGCGTCCTGCGGCAGTGCGTCATACGGCCGTGGGAGGATACCGTCCATGAGTAAGACCCCTGCGCCGACACCTGAACACCGGGCTGTGTCCGTCGAGTCCGTCGAGTCCGTCGAGCGGCCCCAGGGCGAGGCCATCGCGATCACCATCGCCGCCTTGGCCGTGGGCTGCGTCGGGATCTACTTGGCGCGCGCCCTCGTCGGTCCCGCCTTCTTCGCCCTCACACTGGTCATCACCGTGCGGCCATTGGTGAGCTGGGCGAGTCGCCACCACGTGCCCCGGTCCGTGTCCGCCGTGGGGGCGATCATCCTCATCTACACCTTCGTGCTGGCGATGTTCGCGGCACTGGGGGTGGCCATCGTGCAGCTGGTCGATACCCTGCCCACCTACACGGTCAAGTTCCAGGCCATCTGGAAGAGCATTCAGGAGCTGCTGACGCATTTCGGCGTGGACCAGTCCGCTCTGTTCGGCCAGGTCTCCCAGGCCATGGACACCAACAAGATCGTCATGGTGGCCCAGGGGCTCCTCGAGCAGGTCACGAGCTTCGGCTCCATCTTGAGCGTCATGGCGCTGACGGTCATCTTCCTGATGTTCGACATGTCCCGCATCGAGGTGCGGGCCCAGGCGCTGACCGTCCTCAAGCCCGGGATCGCCCGCGCGCTCGCGGACTTCGCCGGGGCGGTGCGCTCCTACTGGCTGGTGTCGACCATCTTCGGCCTGATCGTGGCGGTGCTCGACGTCGCCGCCCTGGGATTCCTCGGAGTGCCGATGGCGGTGACCTGGGGCGTGCTGTCCTTCATCACCAACTACATCCCCAACATCGGCTTCTTCCTCGGCGTCATTCCGCCGGCCCTCCTGGCACTGGTGGACTCCGGGCCGTGGACGGCGCTGTGGGTGGTCGTCGCCTACGCGGTGCTCAACTTCGTCATCCAGAGTCTCATCCAGCCGAAGTTCACCGGTGACGCCGTCGGCCTCAACACGACCACGACCTTCCTGTCCCTGTTGTTCTGGAGCCAGGTCATCGGAGCGCTCGGCACGATCCTCGCCGTGCCGCTCACGCTCTTCGTCAAGTGCGTGCTCATCGACTCCGACCGCCGCTCGCGCTGGGTGGGTGTTTTCCTATCCGCCGGAGACAACCCGGTGCTGCAGCCCGATGAGCTCGATCCCCACATCGTCGAGGAGCTCGACCTGGATGGCGACGGCGTCGGCGAGGAGGATCCGCAGCACGGCCGGCCCGCCGTGGAGGCCGGCGAATAGGCGCCGGCGCCGGGGTTGCGCCGGCGTTCGTCTCTCGACGACGTCACGTGTCCATAGCGGCGGTTGAGAGCCGCCGCTGATGCCGGGAGTCGATCAGAGATTCTTGCGATTGCAGTATTTTCTGAGCTTTCTGAGTTCGCTGAGTTCGCTGACGGAGACCGGCCCCGCCCCTCCGGCTCTGAACCGCCGCGGTGGACAAGCTGCAACTCAGCCGCCGAGCACGCCGATCCGCTGCAGGTAGGCGGCCGTCCCGCCCATGGCCCGATCCCAGGCCCGGCCGGAGAGTCCATGGCCGGCTCCCTCGATGGTGAGGAGCTGGGCGTCCGGGAAGGTCTGCACGGCCCGCTCGGAGTAGCCGATGGGTGCGACGGCATCGGCGTCGCCGTGGACGATCAGGACCGGTGAGGGGTAGCGGGGCATGTCGGCGTAGACGTCGTAGTCCCACATGTCCTCGGCGTAGATGCGCCCCAGGCTGTGCCCCTCGAACGTGAGGGTCTCGGGCACCTCCTCCGACGAGGCGAAGAGGAGGTGGAGGTCGTCGGTGATGGAGAAGGCCGGGTACCACAGGGCCAGCCCCGCCACCTCCTCGGGATGGCGGGCCGCGGTGATGGCGCTGACCGCGCCGCCCTGGCTGACGCCTTGGAAGACGATCCGCTGAGGATCAACGGCCTCCCAGCCGTCGGCGGCGGATCGGGCGGCGGTCAGAACGGCTTCGAGGTCGGCGACCTCGGTCATGACGGACATGCGGGTGGTGTCCCCTGCCTCCGGTCCGCCATTGCGGAAGGCGAAGCGGTAGGAGGCCAGCCCCAGCCCGGCGAGGGCCCGGGCCACGGGGTCGAGATCGTCGATGGAGCCGGCGAGCCCGTGGGAGCAGACCACCAGCGGAACGGGGCCGGCGACGGCGGGCACGTAGAGGCGGCCCGCCATGGCCTCCCCCTGGCTGATGACGGCCAGCTCCCGTTCCTCGTAGTCGTAGGAGGGCAGGCTCGCCGGATCGACGACATCGGGTGCGGTGGAGGTCGGGGTCGCCGCTTCCGTCGCCGAGTCGGTCGCGGCGTCGGAGGGCCCGCCGTCGGGGGAGCCGCGCCCGCAGGCGCTCAGAAGCGTCCACGCCCCTGCCACCCCCAGCGCTCCGACGACGGCTCTGCGACTGATCGGTGATGCGGGCACGCCCTCCCCTCTCCCGGCCCCCGGAGTGGAGCCGCGCTCCGGGCACACTACCGCCTCGGTGGGACGGGGGCCATGATTCCGCGTCGGCGGTCCGGCCCTCGACGGAACGGGCGAACGCCGGGCGGTCGGTGCCGGCGCGCGGCCCCGCCGTCGTCAGTCCTGCCGGGCGAGATCCGCGGCGCCGATAATGCCCGCCTCCTGACCGGAGCTGGAGATGACCACGGGGATGGCGGGGCGGTGCACGTGCGCCGTCAGGTGCGCCTCGAGGCTCTCCCGCACGGGGGTCAGCAGGATGATGCCGGCCTCGGTCAGTCCGCCGGCGAGGACGATGATCTCGGGGTCCAGCACGGCGCACAGGTCGGCCAGGCCCGCGCCCAGGGCGTCGGCCAGACGGGCGTAGCACTCCAGAGCGGCCGGGTCGCCCTCGCGGGCGGCCGCGGTGACGGCCTTGCCGGAGATCGTGTTCTGGTCACCGCCGGACAGCTCGATGATGCGCGCCGCGTAGTCGGGGCGGAACTTGGCCAGCTCCCAGCCGTTGACGCCCAGGGCGGTGCCCGAGGCGTAGCGCTCCAGGCATCCGCGCAGACCGCAGCCGCAGGGGCGCCCGTCGGGCACGATGTTGATGTGGCCGATCTCCGCAGCGAAACCGGCTGCGCCCCGTACCAGTCGGCCGTTGATGATGACGGCGCCGCCCACGCCGGTGCCCAGGGTGACGACCAGGACGTTGTCCTTGCCGGCTCCGGCGCCGAAACGGGCCTCGGCCCAACCCGCGGCATTGGCGTCGTTCTCGGCGACGACGCGCTTGCCGGTGCGTCCGCCGACCTCATCGGCGATGCGCGCGCCGGTCCAGTCAAGGTTGGTGCCGTGGACCATGGTGTTGCGGTCCGAGGAGGTGAAGCCGGCCGCGCCGACGCCGACGGTGGGGGCGTCGTACTGGGCGGCTAGCTCGTCGGCGACCGCGGCGATGGTCTCGAAGATGGCTTCGCGACTGGTGGCGGGGGAGTCGCGGCGCACGGTGGCCAGGACCACGCCCTCCTCATCGACCACCCCCGCCGCGATCTTCGTGCCGCCGACATCAACGCCGATGCTCAGTGCCATTGCTGCTCCTTGGGGTGCCGCCGACGTCCTCGCCGGCAAGGTGATGAGACCAGTGAAGTATCTCAGGTTCCGAGGCGTTCGCCGCACGTCGGTGGCGGCTTGTGCACGTGCGGGGCCGGAGCCGTCCGGGGGTGCGGTGGCGGAGCCGTCCGGCCCTCCAGTCCTCCGAGGGCGCGGTGGCGACGGCGGCGCCGTGCCGCGGCACGGGGTCCGCCCCTCCCGCCTCCGGGGGCGTGGCGCCGATCGCCGCGACCCGCTCGGGTGCACGGCGCGGGACTCCGGGGTCCGGAGCGGCCGGGCCGTGCGAGAACCGTGCGAGTCGAGGGGGCGCGTTCCCGTGACCGGTCCGGGTCCCGGTGCTAGGGTCTGGAGCCGTCCCCGCCACAACGAACGAATAGCGATACGACACGTGTGAGGGGTTGTCAGATGCCGGGTCAGTCGAAGTGGGATCGTAGTCAGACGCTGGTGGTCGTATCGGGTTCGAGGTTCCCGTCGTACTCACGATATCCGTGGGCGAAATTGAATCCCTTTGGAAGCGGCGGGCAAGGCGCTTATTCTTCGGAGGGCAGTGGTTATGCCGATTGATACTCATCTGGATGCGACGCCATCGGATATCACGGCATCGGCGACGGCGATCGGTAACGTCACGTCGCATGTTGATAGTACTGAGGATGATCTGATCAGCGCGCGCAAGAGCGTGTGCGAGCTAGAGGGATCGTCGGCCATAGCCGCCTCGGGGTCGATCTCCACGTCGGTCGCTGATTGCGAGAGCCTGGTATCGAATCTGGGGAGCTACAAGACGGCTCTTGACAACCTGGCGAGCGCTCTGAGCAGTGTCAAACGGATCTGCAGGGGATCCGAGACCAGGCGACCGCGGGTGGCCTGCTTCTCAATGGGGAGACCGTGTACGACCCGGCCACCGTCATGGCGGCGCCCGCAGACGGCGGTGGCGGCGCCGGGGGAGTGACGGTGATGCGGTGGCGAAGACCGCCCTGTACAAGAATCTGGGGACCCGGGTCAGCGATATTCGCCTCCGGGAGACCGAGGCCCGCCCGGCGTTCGCGGACGCCTGCAATGCGATAACGAACATCATCAATCCGGTGGCGAAGAACGTCGTGGGGGTCGTCGTGCCCGATACGAAGGGCGGCGGTGTGAGGGCAGCGGTGAATGTCGCGAATTGGGCGATCGGCTGCGCATCGAATGCTGCCAGTTTGACGCAGGCCCTTGCTCTGCGGAAAACGAATGCGCGTGTGACGACCGAACTTGGCAATGGGAAGGTCGGGGCCAGCCATAAGGCTATTGATGGAAGAACCGTCGGCAGGACGCGGAGCGCCATCCACGATGGCGATCTGGGAAACTGGAAGCCGGGCGCCGGAGCGGAGGACTCCACTGCGGCGACGGTCGCCTCCGGGGCCGGCAGAGTCGGCAAGGTCCTCAAGGTGGCCGGTGTCATCGGGGACGTGGCCAGTGGTGGAGTGGAGGCGTACGACCAGTGGAAGTAAGGGCTCGCACGACCCGTCGCTGGGCGACGGGGAGAAAGTCACCCGTGCGGCGGCGACCGGTCTGGGCACCGGTGGAGGCGCTTGGGCCGGCGGTGCGCTCGGAGCCAAGGTCGGCGCGGGCATCGGTGCGTGCCTCGGTGGCCCGGTGGGAGCCGCGGTCGGCGGCATTGCCGGTGGCATTATCGGCGGAGCCGCGGGATCGGCGGCTGGGAAGGCGGCCGCTGGTTGGTTCAATGGGAAACTTCGTGGCCTATTACATTGATGGCGATAAGAGGTATTTATGACTGGGGTGCAGGCTGCCGCTGGTTGTCTGGTGCTGGGCGGGGGGACTCTGGTTAATTGGTGGTTCGAGATGTTCTCGGACTGCGGGTACGCGCAGCTGTGCCGGTCCATCATGAGTCAGGGAGGGTTTTACCTGGGGCGTAACACGATCGCGCTCATCGAGCCCGCCGTTGGGTCGATGTTTGGAGTGCGTGGTGTTTCTCGGACTGGGGGAGTTTTTCTTCCCGTGAGTCGATAG
>ERZ772967.3159-NODE-3159-length-10183-cov-17.524092_pt1 | contig 10183 bp, 7 predicted proteins | sample MGYA00511677_ERZ772967 | MGnify/ENA primary metagenome ERZ772967 (study PRJEB29015, sample SAMEA2737931) | human oral metagenome | biome: human oral; feature: human-associated habitat; material: dental | place: China | collected 2146 ...
TGGAGGCCACGAGGTTGTCCAGCGTGGCGTTGACCCCGCCCTCGACGGAGTTCTCAATGGGCACGACGGCGGCCTCCACCGTGCGCTCGCGCAGGTGGTCCAGAGCGGTGGGCACGTCCGGGCAGGGGTCGAGCTCGACGTCGACGGGGGCGACCTGGCGCAGCGCCATCTCGGTGAAGGTGCCGGCCGGCCCCAGGAAGGACCAGAGCGGAGCGGGAGCAGTCATGGGCACAGGGTAGCCAGTCCGGGCGGTCGGGCCGGTGGCGGCTTGCTCCGTGGAACACAGGGGCCCTCCCGTGACGCCGCCGGGCCTGGCAGGCTGGGGCCATGAGTGTTTTCCGCAAGCACGACGACGGCCCGGTCTCCACCGCCTTGGAGGCGCAGGGCCTGGCCTGGCTCGCCGAGGCGATGGTCGACGGCGGGGCGCACGTGGTGCCGGTGACCAGCGGCCCGGGCTGGCTGGAGGAACCGCGACTGACGACGACCGCCGTGACGCCGGCCGGGGCGGAGGCCTTCGGTCGGGCGCTGGCCGTCACCCACGCCGCGGGCGCCCCGGCCTTCGGGGCGGCGCCTCCCGGCTGGGACGGCCGGGCGCAGATGGGCCGCTCGGACATCCGGTTGCGGCCGCACGCCGTCGAGGAGGGCGAGCCGCGCCGCTGGGGCGAGTTCTACGCCGAGGACCGGATCCTGCCCTATCTGCAGCCCAGTCGGGACAATGGCTCGATCAGCGTTGGCGGGGCCCGCGTCATCGAGCGGCTGTGCGAGCGTCTGCGCGACGGCGACTTCGACACCGACCAGCCGGCCCTGGTGCGCGCCGGTGCCCGCGAGCGCGGCGCGCGGGTCGCGGTGGCCCGCACGCACGGGGACCTGTGGTGCGGCAATGTCCTGTGGACCCCGGCCGATGAGGCCGTCCAGTGGGCGCCGCCGCGGGCCGGCCTCGGGCCGCAGGAGCCCAGCCCCGGGCAGACACCCGTGGGCGGGCCGGCCGGCGGGCCGACGGTGGTCGGCGTGCTCATTGACCCGATGGCGCAGGGCGCGCACGCCGAGACCGACCTGGCGGCCCTGGGCGTGTTCGGGCAGCGCTACCTGGATCGCATCTACGCGGCCTACCACGAGGTCTCGCCGCTGGCGGAGGGCTGGCGTGAGCGGGTGGGCCTGCACTCCTGGCACATCCTCATGATTCACGCCTTCCTCTTCGGCGGGGGCTATGGCGGGGAGGCGGTCGCCGTGGCCCGCCAGTACCTGTGAGCGGCCCGGCCCCGTAGGCTGGTCGGGTGAGACCTCGACGACGTCAACAGCGCCTGGTGCGCGCGGTCGTGTACGTCCTCGTGCTGCTGGTGGTCATCGGCATGATCCTGGCGGTGGTGGGGCCGGCCCTCGCCACCGCAGCCCCGACGGCGCCGGAATCCGAGGCAGCGCCGGCGTCCCAGGCGGCGTCGGCGCCGGCCTCCCAGCCGACCTCCGATGCCGCCTCAGCCCCGCGGCCGGCGCCGGTGGTCGTCCTGGCGACGAACAATCTCACCTGGGCGGACCTGCAAGAACAGGCCTCCCGCGAAGGCGCCGGTGAGAGCTCCGGCTCGTCCGGCGTCGGCTCGGCGGCCGACCGCCTGCTGGCCTTCGCCCGGCGGGGCGAGCCGATGAACCTGTCCGTGCGCACCCCGGCGGACCGCACCTGCCCGGCCGATGCCTGGCTCACCCTGGGTCGGGGCAAGCGCGCGAGCGCCGTCGAGGCGGCCGCTTCCTGCGCCGGCACCACCACCGTGATCCCCCGCAGTACCCCGCTGGTCGGGGCGCTCGGGCAGGGCGTCTCAATCCAGACCGTCGGCCCGGGCACGCAGCTGGCCACAGGCGCACCGGGGGGCTCAGCGAACAGGCCCGCCCCTGTGGCGCCGTCGGTGGCCGAGGCCCTGGCCGCCGACGCGGACCTCACCATCGTCGACACCGCGAGCGCCGCCTCCACCGACGCCGAGCGGATCGCCGCCCTCGACGAGGCCCTGCGCACGGTCCAGGAGCAGTCGCGCCCCGGTACTCGCATCATCGTCGCCTCCCTGGCCGACGACGAGGCCCCCGGCCCCCAGATGGCGGTCCTGCCCGCGGGCACGAGGAGCGCACGCGGCACCTCCGGGGGTCTTGTCGTCGGCGACTCCACGCACCGGCCGGGTCTGGCCCAGCTGACCGACCTCACTCCGACTCTCGTCTCCGCCCTGGCCGGCCGCCGCGACCCGGCCTTCGACGGCCACGCGCTCACGCTGCCCGCGACTGGCCGCGCGGGCGTGGCAACGGCCGGCGCCACAGGGGACGCCCGCATCTCGCGGCTCGCCGACGACGCCCTGCACGCCCGCGCCTCCCAGGCCACGGTCATGCGGGCCGGCGCCCTGCTCATGGGCCTGGCCGTGGCGCTCCTGGTCTGGGCGGCGGTCGCGCTGCGCAGCCCGAAGACGAACCGGCGCGAGGCTCTCCGCCGCCGGGTCACGCGGGTGGCCGTCTACCTCAGCGGCCTGCCGACGGCGTTACTGCTGGTCAATGCCGCCCCGTGGTGGCGTGTGGCGGCCCGGGCCGGCTCCCCCTCGGGGTGGGCCTCACTCGTCGCCGTGGTCGCAGCTGCGCTGGTCGCGGCCGGGATCGTGGGACTGGCCGCTGTGATCGTGGCACTGGTACGACGGCGCAAGCGGCCCCACCCTGCCGCCTCACCGAGTCCTTCACCCGACTCACCCGCCGCTACGGCCACCCCCGAGCCGGCCGGTTCAGCCGGCGCCTCCACCGCCCGAGGGGAGGCCGGAGCCGAGCCGCCACCGGACGAGGCCGGCGGCCCACCCCCCTCCGCGCCGTTGTCTCCGCCCCCCAACGGGACGATCCTGACGGCGCTGCTGGTGGCGGCGGCGATCCCGCTGGCCTGGCTGGTCGACGCCGCCGCAGGCGCACCCCTGGCCTTCAACAATCCTCTGGGCATGAACGCGGTGGTGGCGGGCCGTTTCTACGGGGTGTCGAATACGGCTTTCGCACTGGTGGCCGGCGTGCTCGTCGTCGTCATCGCCGGCATCTGGGAGGTTCTGGGCGGCGGACGGCGGAACGCGCTGCTGGTGACGGCCCTGCTGGGCGGGGCGGCGCTGCTCATCGATGGGGCCCCGCAGCTGGGCGCGGACGTGGGCGGTGCCCTGACGCTGGTGCCGACGCTGGCCTTCCTCGCTGCGGGCCTGGCGGGTCTGCACCTGAGCTGGCGGCGCTGGCTGGCCATCGGGGCCGCAACGGTCCTGGTGGTGGGAGGCTTCGCCGTCGTCGACCTCCTCCGGCCCGGTGGGCCCACGCACCTGGGGCGCTTCGCCCGTCAGGTGGCCGACGGCTCGGCCGCCGGCGTGCTGGGGCGCAAGGCCTACGCACTGGTCGGCCCCTTCGTCACGAAGCCGGTCATGGCGGCAGCCCTGGCCTGCGCCGTGGTCATCGTGGCCGCGGCCCTGTGGTGGGGTCGCCGGCAGGTGCGGGCCTGGCGCGATGGCACGAGCCCCTACGCCTGGCTCGCCCCCGCCGCCCACGGGGACATTTCACGCGTGGGGGGACAGGAATCCGGTTCCCCAACGCGTGGAATGTCCCCGTCCGGGCGATGGGTGACGACCGCGCTGAAGTCCCTGGGGGTGCTGACGCTCGTGGCCGTCCTGGTCAATGACTCCGGCGTCACGATGGCCGGTTTCATCCTGGCGGCCGCCGCCCCCGCCCTGCTGGCGCTGGCACTGGCCGGGAGTGAGTCGGCGCGCTAGCTCTCAGCCGCCTCCGTCTCCGAGGTGGCCTGCGAGCCCTCGCCGTGGTGCGGCTTCTCGGCGGGCTCGGCGTCGTCGTCGGCCTTGGGGGGCTGCGGCACGGCGCGGTAGGCGAAGAAGTGGTCCTGCTCGGCGGCCGCCCTCTCGAAGGAGGCGCGCGACACGCGGTGGCGACGCAGCTTGCGCCGGGTCACGGCCCGCAGGACGTCCTTGTACTGGGAGGCGCGGTGCATCGTGCCGGCCCGGTCATTACCGGTGACACGGTGGGTGATGTCGCAGGGGACCTCGATGACGGCAAGCCCGGCCACGAGGACGTCGATGGTCAGGCCGACCTCCACCCCCCAGCCGTCGGCCAGGGGCACCGCCTTCTCATAGGCCTCACGACTCAGACATCGCTGACCGGACAGCGGCGCCACGGGCAGCCACCCGGTGGACAGCGAAATGGCCCGCCTGGCGGCGCGCACGACCCGGCCGCGACCACCGGCCCCGGACTGCTTGGGGGGCACCGCGATGGACATGTCGGCCACGCCGTCGACGACCGGGGGCACCAGCTCGGCGCAGGAGGCGGCCGATTCCCCCAGGTCGGCGTCGATGAACAGCAGCAGCCGGGCAGGACCGTCGGAGTAGTCGCGCATGGCGACGACGGAGGCCCCGGTCTCCATGGCGGAGGCCTTCCCGCGCGAGACGGAGTGGCGGACCGTCACGGCGCCGGCGGCGCGGGCGTGGTCCTGGGTTCCGTCGGTCGAGCCGTCGTCGACGACGATGACGAGGTCCACTCGCGGGATGGAGCGGCAGGCCCGGACAGTGGTGGCGATGCGCTCAGCCTCATCCTTGGCAGGAATGACCACGGCAACGCGCTGGTCGGGCCGCTTGGTGGAACTCACTCCCCCAGGGTATCCAGACTCCCGGCCTCCAGCCGATACCTGAGCGCCTCGTTATCGCGCACCTTTTTTGTGAGGCCCGTCAAGTTCTGCGATTTCATGCCATGCGGCGCGGAATCCTCGGGATCCGCGCGCAGCGCAGGCATGCCGGCCGATCCCCGCGCACGTCGCGCCGGCCGCTGCGACACGCAGGTGCGCCACGAGGAGGGCACCCCTCGCCACTTTCAGACTTTCCTGGGCGGTTTTGTGTCAAACCTTCAGCATGGGACCACGGTCCCCGGAGAAACTGGGAAATCTTGCAGCAATGAATCAGGTTCCCTCATTCGGGAGCTAGAGTCACGTATTTCGGCATGTCACACCCGGTTCTCGTGGCACAGTGGAGACAAGGAGCCCGTCAACGGAGCCGGGTTCCGCCGGCGCATTTCGCGTCCTTCCGTGTGCCGGGGCGACTCCCCTGCCGCCCCGGCACGCCTTGGTCCTCCAGTCCTGCATCCTTCATGCAGGTCAGTGCAAGGCGCTTGCGAGCAGATCGAGCCCCACGCTGCCCAGGTCGATGCCCCGGTTGTGGAAGGCGCGCAGATCCAGCTCACCGCCCTCGGTGCGGGCCTGCGCCTGGGCACTGCGCCGACCGGCCTGCCAGACCCGCTCCCCCACCGCGTAGGCCAGCGGCTGGGCCGGCCACCCCAGGTGCCGGGAGACCTCGAAGCGCAGGCGCCCCTCGGAGATCACGGTGTGGTGGCGCAGCACGGCGGTGACGGTCGCCCGGTTCCACTCGCGGCAGGCCCCCGGGAGGGCGGCGACATCGTCGGGCACGGGGAGCCGGGAGTGGACGCCCAGGTCCACAAGAACCCGGGCCAGGCGCCAGCGGCGTGCCGCCAGGCAGCCGAAACGGTCCTCGGGCGTGGGCATGAGCCCGAGCTCGTCGGCGAGGGACTCGGCATACAGGCCCCAGCCCTCATCGCAGCCGGGCACGGAGCCCAAGTAGCGCTGCCAGGCGGTCAGGCGCGTGCTGGTGGCGTGCGCGCCGACGTGGACGTGGTGGCCCGGGACCGACTCGTGCAGGACCGTGGTCCGCTCCATCCACGGCCACACCAACTGCTCGCCGTCAGCCAGGGAGCGCATGATGACGCCGGGCCGGCGCTCCCCGCCGGTTCCGCGCGGCTCCTCGTAGTGGACGGCGCCGTCGCCGGGCTCCCCGAGGCGCACCCGGGGGCGACCCAGGCCGTCGGGTGGGTCGAGGATCCGGCCGACGACGGCGTCCCAGGCCTCATCGGCGACTTCCTGCGCCCAGGTCGTGTAGTCCTCCGCGCGCAGGGCGCGGGTCGGGTCGGCGCGCAGGTGCCGGTTGAGGCTGCTGGCATCGGCGCCGGGGCCCAGGACGTCGGCGGCGATGGCGTCCTGCTCGGCGATGACCCGCTCCAGCTCCTCGGTGGCCCAGGCGTAGGTCTCCTCGGGGTCCACCCGGGTGCCCAGGACGCGGCGCATCCACAGGGCGTGGCGCTGCGGACCGACACCTTCGGCCTGGGGAGCCCGCGGCGAGAGCGTCGTGCGCAGGTGGGAGGCGAAGTCCAGCGCGGCGCGGCGGGCGACGATGTCCGCCTCCTGGAGCTGGACGTGCAGGGTGGCCGGCAGGTCCTCAGGCAGCGCCTGGGTGCGGCGTCGGGCGAGGTCGCGCGCTTGCCCGGCGACGACGTCGACCTGGCTGAGCGGGGCGATCGCACCGGCCTCGGCGGAGGCGGCCAGGGAGGCGGCCAGCCCCTCCAGCGCGGCGGGCAGCGCCTCCAGGCGGGTGCGGTGCAGGTTCCAGGCGTCCTCCCACTTGGCCTCGGCCTCGGCGAGGTCCGCCTCCTCGGAGCCGACGCGGTCGGGGGCCTCGGGGGGCCGGTGCAGCTGGCGGGCGATCTGCTGGAACGGCGAGGAGAGGAAACCGAGGTTTCCGCCCTCCTCCCCGGCGGAGATGAACTGGATGGAGGTCTCCAGACGCTCCAGGAGGTGGCGGCGTAGGAGCTCGTCGGAGCCGGTCGAGCGGTCGACGGCGGCCACGCGGTGGCGCAGGGAGCGCTCGGCACTGAGACGCTCGACCAGCCCCGCGGGCGAGTAGTCGGGCAGGATGGTCCCGCCGGGCAGGCCGGTGCGAGCGGCCGCCTCGGGGTCGTGTGCGCACAGGAGCAGGGCGTACTCGTCGGCAAGGTCGCGTAGGACGACGCCGGCCGCCGCGGTCTCGGAAGGCGAGTGGACCGAGGAGCGGGTGGCGGACTGGGCGGAGGTGTGGGCGGCGGGCGCCGCGGAGGCGGCTGCCTCGACCTCGCGCACGCTCAAGGGGGCGCCGGCCGTGCGGACGGCCCGCCAGGTTCCTGAGCTCGGGTGCTGCGGGTGGACCGGTGGCCGCTCGGGCGGCCCGGTACTCACCGGGCTGGTCGCGGGGGCGGGCGCGACGTCCGCTGTGTCGGCGGGGGCGTCCTGCGCGTGGTAGCCGGCCGCAGATGCAGCGGGTCCGGTTGGAGAGTGCTTGGAGGAGTGATCGGTCATAACAAGCAGGCCTTTCGCTTCACTCACCGCATGGTGTGCGGGCCCAGCGGCGACATTGCCGTCTCACCAGGGTGCCAGGAAGCGGAACAAAGGTCCATAGGCGTCGCAGATCTGACGGCAAAGAGGATTGGATGAATTAGTGGGCGCCCCGCTCTGTTCGAGTGCGGCGGGCGCGGACGGGAACTGGTGCTGGTCCAGCCCCGGGGCACGTGACTCAACGACGAGTCCGGGCCGGGACCTCGGTAGCGGATGAGGGGAGTCGGGACCCCCTCCTGCTGGTACGGACGCCCGAGGGGGTGGGGCGGCAATCAGCGGGTGGCTACCGGATAGCGGTCGAGGGGCATCGATGGCGGCCGGCCGATGAGCAGGAGCGCAGCAGGCTGACACGCATAGCCGTCGACCGCGGCGCGGAGCCGCAAACAGTACGGGTCATCAGTGCTCCTCTCATCCTGGACGGGCCGGGAAGCCCCGGCGCGGGGCGCTCGTCGTGCCGTTGTTGTGCTGTGATGGTTGTGACACGATTGAAGGACGCTGAGCCGGCAGTGTCAAGGATCTGCGGCCGCGGTTCACCCATACCGATATCCGCGCAGGTCAGAGGCATCTTGACGATCGTCATGCATCGTTGCGCTGCCGCCATTGGGAGCGCTCACGGGAGGGCGCTCTCCGCCGTCGAGTCGCATCCACCGGACCCGAACCGACCGCATGATGGTCACTCGTCATTGACAGCGCGCGCCAGGTGTGTGCAACGCGGCCCCACCCCGGCTCGTCACCGCTCCCCGCCGACTCCAGGGCCGGCACCATCACGGCCGGGGACATTCCACGCGGCCGGGCGCGTCTCGCTGCGGCCGGGGGCATTCGACGCCGTCGGGGACAGCAATCCCGTCCCCCAACGCGCAGGACGTCCCCGGCGGGAAGAAAGTGTCCCCGCACACGCAGAATGTCCCCCGGCATGCCAGCGAGCTCTCGGAGACACGGCGTACGTTGGTCGTGCCCAATACCGCGTGCCTTCCGCTGAGTCGGGGGCACCGGTGCCTGCGGATGGCGTCCGACAGCACCACCGCCGACACCGCCTTCGTCCGCGCAGCCCCGCCGGCTATTGTCACGATTGGAGACCGCTGATGACCACTAAGAAGACCCTTAAGAAGACGGGCGACCGCACTCTCATTATCTACGCCCACCCCTACGACGGCTCCTTCAACCACGCCGTGCTCGAGACTGCTACCTCCGCCCTGGACAAGGCGGGCCGGTCCTACGACGTCGTCGACCTCTACGCCGACGGCTTCGACCCGCGCATGCCCGCTGAGGAGCTGGCCCTGTTCACGGAGGGCGGCACGCTGGACCCGCTCGTGAGCCACTACCAGAAGCTCATCGAGGGGGCCTCGCGCATCGTTGTCATCGCACCGATCTGGTGGAGCGAGCTGCCCGCCATCATCAAGGGCTTCGTCGACAAGGTCATGAAGCAGAACTGGGCCTACTACCCGACGGCCACGGGGGTGAAGGGGCGCCTCACCCACATCCAGCAGGTGCTGGTGCTCACCACCTCAACCGCCCCGACCTGGTTCCTGCGCCGGTTCTGCGGCAACTACGTCGGCTCGGTGTTCCTGGGAGCCGTCCTCAAGCAGCTGGGCATGGGCGGGCGGAGCTGGGTCAACTTCGGCAAGGTCGGCAAGACCGGCCGACGCCAGCACAAGAAGCACCTCAAGCGCGTCGCCCGGCTCGTGGCGAAGTGACGCATGAGCCCCAGTGTCCCCACGGCGCGCCAAGCCGACCTGAACTCGGGACAAGACGAGTCCCGAACACTGGCGGAGATCCTGGCCATCACCCATTCCGCGCTTCTGACGCAGGTGGTACCGGAGGCGCCCGAGGGGCTGGTTGAGGATGCCAAGCGCGCCGACTCGCTCGGCATCCTGGCTCGTATGCAGACCATGGGCGAAGCGCTGTATACGCACCTGGGTCGCTCCGCCTGTCTGAATCTCGCTGACCACCCGGCCGACACGGTCCGGGGCTGGGCTGTCTTCGCCCTGGTCTCCCAGGAGAAGGACGCCGACGTCGACACGCTGTTGGCCCTGGTGCGGCCGGCCGCAGATGACCCGCACTTCGGAGTGCGCGAGTGGGCATGGATGGCGGTGCGACCGCACTTGGTGCCCCGGCTCGACGAGGCGATCCACGCGCTGCGGCCATGGACCTCGGAACCCTCGGAGCGCATTCGGCGCTTCGCCAGCGAGTCGCTTCGTCCGCGAGGCGTGTGGGCGCGGCACATCCCCGCGCTCAAGAAGGAGCCCGAGCGGGGGCTTCCGCTGCTCGAGCCGCTGCGTGCCGACTCCTCCCGCTATGTGCAGGACTCTGTGGCGAACTGGATCAATGACGCCGCCAAGACCCAGCCCGCCTGGGCCAGGGAGCTCTGCGGGCGCTGGCAGGAGGAGTCACCCACCCCGGCCACTGAACGGATCATCAAGCGAGCACTGCGCTCGATCCGGTGATGGTGTCGGCCAGATGGTGGTCGAACCAGGACGGGGCTGCCCTCTCAGTGGTCACGCGCCACATCGACGGGGTCATTCCGCGCGGCCGGGTGCGTGTCCTTCCGGACGGGGGCATTCGACGCCGTCGGGGACAGCAATCCCGTCCCCCAACGCGCGAGACGTCCCCGGCCGGAAGAAAATGTCCCCGCATGCGCAGGATGTCCCCGGCCGTGAGGGAATGTCCCCATCAGCGGGGCAACGTCACGGCGCTGGCATACTTCGGTCGTGCCCGATACCGCTCGCCTCCCCCTGAGTCGGTGGCGCCTGCTCCCCCGCCGCCTGGTCCAGTTCGCCCTCCTGGAGCTGGCCTGCTGCGCCTTCGCCATCGCCATCTTCGTCGGACTCGCGGCCAGTGCCCTGATCTGGAAGTACACGAATCCGCCGATCGCCCGTTACGACGCCCTGCTGATCTACGTCGTCGTCGTTCAGATCGCCTTCGTGGCCCTCAAGCAGGAGACCTGGCGCGAGCTCGGCGTCATCTGCGCCTTCCACCTCATCGGGC
>ERZ772967.3160-NODE-3160-length-10183-cov-3.361572_pt1 | contig 10183 bp, 7 predicted proteins | sample MGYA00511677_ERZ772967 | MGnify/ENA primary metagenome ERZ772967 (study PRJEB29015, sample SAMEA2737931) | human oral metagenome | biome: human oral; feature: human-associated habitat; material: dental | place: China | collected 2146 ...
TTCTGTTCAGGAGTAACTATTGGTCCACCAGCTGAAAGTGAATATGCTGTTGAACCAGTAGGCGTTGAAATAATCACTCCATCTCCTTTAAATTTTCCTAAAAATTTATCATTTACATAGATTTCAGAGGCTACTATATTCCTTTTTATAGTATCTCTCGTTAAAAATACTTCATTTAAAGCTTTATATCTTCTATTTCCTATATTCACCATAAAGAAAAATCTTTCTTCTATACTGACTTTATTTTTTAAAATATTTTGGACAATCCTCTCCTTTTCTTCTATATTTTGTCAACATTTTTGAGTGAGAAATAAAAAATTTTTAAGATTTTTAAAAAAAGTGTTGCAACCGTTTTCTATTTATGGTATACTAATCTCAGTTTAAGAAAACGTTTGCGTAAACTAATTAAATTATTATCTTATTATTTTATTCTTTAGGAGGAATAATCATGAAAAACAAAATGTTGAAGAGCGTTGCTGTTCTCGGTACTGTTGCATTGGCAGGCTTCATCTTGACAGCTTGCGGAAGCAAATCTTCTTCAAGCAAGTCATCTGAATCAGGCAACAAGAACGTTACAGTATACGTTGAAGAGCAGTACAAGCCTTACATGGAGAAAGCTGCTGCAGCTTTTGAAAAAGAAACTGGTTCTAAAGTTACTATTAAAACTGGTGACCAAATGGGTGGATTGGACAACCTTTCACTCGACAACCAGTCTGGTAAAGCTCCAGACGTTTTGATGGCTCCATACGACCGCGTAGGAAGCCTCGGTACAGATGGACAATTAAACGAAGTAAAATTAAGCAAAGATAGTAAGACAGATAAAACTACTGAATCTCTTGTAACAACAGAAGGTAAAACATACGGAGCACCTGCTGTTATCGAAACTCTTGTAATGTACTACAACAAGGACTTGATTTCAAAAGCTCCAACTACTTTTGCTGAATTAGAAGAGCTTGCTAAAGACAGCAAATATGCGTTTGCTGGTGAAGATGGTAAAACATCTGCCTTCCTTGCTGACTGGACAAACTTCTACTACGCTTACGGACTTCTAGCTGGTAACGGCGGTTATGTATTCGGTGATAATGGTAAAGATCCTAAAGATATCGGTCTTGCTAACGAAGGTTCTATCAAAGGAATTGAATACGCTAAAACTTGGTATGAAAAATGGCCTAAAGGTATGCAAGATACAGAAGGCGCTTCTAACTTGATCCAAACTCAATTCCAAGGTGGAAAAACTGCTGCAATCATCGATGGACCATGGAAAGCATCTGCTTTGAAAGAAGCTAAAGTAAACTATGGTGTTTCAACTATCCCAACTCTTCCAAACGGAAAAGAATACGCTGCTTTCGGTGGTGGGAAAGCTTGGGTTATCCCAACTGGTGCTAAAAACCCAGAAGTTGCTCAAAAATTCGTTGACTTCTTGACTTCAACTGATCAACAAAAAGCATTTTACGATGCTACTAACGAAGTACCTGCTAACACAGAAGCACGCGAGTACGCAGTAAGCAAGAAAGATGAACTGACAGACGCAGTTGTTAAACAGTTCCAATCAGCTCAACCAATGCCAAACATCTCTGAAATGAGTACAGTTTGGGATCCAGCTAAAACTATGTTGTTCGATGCTGTAAGCGGTAAAAAAGATGCTAAAACTGCAGCTGAAGATGCTGTTAAATTGATCAAAGAAACTATCGATCAAAAATTCGGCAACAAATAAGCAAACTAAAATAAAGGGGTGGGAATTTTCCCTACCCCTTGTTTGATAGAATGAGGCTTTATTCTATCTTCCTTCTAATAAGAAAAAGCTCGGATTAGGACTTGTACTTACTGCAATTCCTCAATCTTTCTCGTATCTAAGGAGACTACAATGACAAAAAAAGATCCCAAACAAGCCATGTTGCGCTCCCTCATTCCAGGGTTGGGGCAAATCTATAATGATCAAAAGGCCAAAGGATACATCTTTCTTGGGGTTACGGTTGCATTTTTAGCTTATTTCGTAGCTATTGCCCTACCAGAAATTGAAAATCTCATCACTCTTGGTGAAGTCCGTGGGGACAACTCACTCTTCATGCTGATCCGCGGTGCCTTCCACCTCATCCTTGTGGCATTTTTCCTGATTTTCTATGGATTTAACTTGAAGGATGCCCGTACAGTTGCCAAGCAGTGGAACAATGATTATCCTGTTCATACTACCTTAAAGGAAATGACAAACGGAATCTATGAAAATGGCTTCCCTTACTTGCTGATTATTCCTTCTTATTTGGCGATGACCTTTGCCATCATTTTCCCTGTATTGGTAACACTCTTGATTGCCTTTACAAACTATGATTTCAAACACCTGCCACCAAATAAACTCTTGGATTGGGTTGGCTTTACCAACTTTGCTAACATTTGGCAATTGAGCACCTTCCGTGCGGCCTTTGGTTCTGTCTTGACTTGGACTATCATCTGGGCACTGGCAGCCTCTACTTTACAAATCGTAATCGGTATTTTCACCGCTATCATTGCCAACCAGCCATTCATCAAAGGAAAACGCATCTTCGGTGTTATCTTCTTGCTTCCTTGGGCAGTTCCAGCCTTCATCACTATCCTGACTTTCTCAAATATGTTCAACGATAGTATCGGGGCTATCAATACTCAGGTTATCCCACTTCTCGGCAAGGTTCTTCCTTTCTTGAATGGACATCTGATTCCGTGGAAGACTGATCCGACTTGGACTAAGATTGCCCTTATCATGATGCAAGGTTGGCTTGGATTCCCTTATATCTACGTCCTGACCTTGGGTATTTTGCAGTCTATTCCAAATGACCTTTACGAAGCAGCCTACATCGACGGAGCCAATGCTTGGCAGAAATTCCGCAACATCACTTTCCCAATGATCTTGGCAGTTGCGGCACCAACTTTGATCAGTCAATACACCTTTAACTTTAATAACTTCTCAATCATCTACCTCTTCAATGCAGGTGGGCCTGGTAGTGTCGGTGGAGGAGCTGGTTCAACTGATATCCTTATCTCTTGGATTTATCGTTTGACCACAGGTACAGCACCGCAATATTCAATGGCGGCGGCCGTTACCCTCATCATCTCCATCATCGTCATCTCTATCTCTATGATTGCCTTCAAGAAACTACACGCATTTGATATGGAGGATGTATAAGATGAATAGTTCTGTTAAATTTAAACGTTTTATCAACCATAGTTTGACCTATCTCTACCTTGTAGTGCTTTCCATTATCATTCTCTACCCGCTCTTGATTACGATCATGTCTGCTTTCAAGACGGGGAATGTCGTGGCCTTCAAGCTAGACACAGACATCAACTTCAGTCTGGAAAACTTCTCTCGTCTCTTCTCTGAGACTCTATATGGCACTTGGTACTTTAATACTATCATCATTGCCGTCTTGACAATGATTGTCCAAACCAGTATAGTGGTACTTGCAGGCTATGCTTATAGCCGTTACAATTTCATCGCAAGAAAGCAAAGTTTGGTCTTCTTCTTGATTATCCAAATGGTACCAACCATTGCAGCTCTGACCGCCTTCTTCGTTATGGCGCTGATGCTCAATGCCCTCAACCAAAGCTGGTTCCTCATCTTCCTTTATGTAGGTGGTGGTATCCCAATGAATGCTTGGCTGATGAAAGGATACTTCGATACCGTTCCTATGTCTCTAGACGAGTCAGCTAAATTAGACGGCGCTGGTCATTTCAGACGTTTCTGGCAGATTGTCCTGCCCCTCGTTCGTCCAATGATTGCCGTGCAAGCTCTCTGGGCCTTCATGGGACCTTTCGGAGACTACATCCTCTCCAGCTTCCTTCTTCGTGAAAAAGAATTTTATACGGTTGCAGTTGGTCTTCGTACCTTCGTCAGCGATGTCAAGAATCAGAAAATTGCCTTCTTTGCTGCCGGTGCGATTCTCACTGCCCTTCCAATCTGTATTCTCTTCTTCTTCCTGCAAAAGAATTTTGTATCTGGTTTAACAAGTGGTGGAGACAAGGGATAATCTTGTCCCACCCTGTTTTTAATTAAAACGCGATTATAGTTATATGGCAGCCAATAAGTTCTTTATTGGCCACCACCTGATTATAATTTTAGAAAGAGGCAGCTATGTTACCTTATCCTTTTAATTATTTTTCGAGCTTGATTGGTTTTAGAAAAACCTTCGCCAATCGTCGCATGCTCAGCTGGTTCCAGCTCATCTTTACCAGTGTCTTTTTGATTTCTCTGTCTTTGATTCCTGTGGCCATTCAGACAGCGTCTTTGACAAGCTATGCGCTGGATACCTTTGTTGATAAGGCTTTTGACACTCTGGATGAAGACGTGATGATTGACTTTGACCATCATGCCCAGATGAAAGACCATGTGCTGACCACTGAAAATCCTGAAGGGATTCATCACAATGCTGCTGGGACTGTCATTATCGGCCATCACGAGGAGCTTAAATTAGGCAAGGAGCTGACCCTTTACTTCGACAAAGAAAATCTCAAAATCACTAAAGAAGGAAAAGAACTGGCCAATATCCGCTACCAAGCCATTGACCAGAAGGCTCTAAAAAGTAAAGAAGCCCTGACCAAAGCCATTTCTAAAGACTGGTTCCAGCAAAACCGCTTGGTGATCAGCCTCTTTCTAGTCCTCTCCGCAGGCTTCCTCTTTAGCATCAACTTTGCCTTTCTAGCGCTCGGTGCCTCCTTCCTGCTCTATCTGACCAAGAAATCACGGCTATTTTCTTTTAAAACCTTTAAAGAATGCTATCATTTTATCCTCAACTGCCTAGGATTACCAACGATTATCGGACTTATCTGCGGCTTATTTGGGCAAAGCCTGCCTACGATTATCACCGTCCAAAATATCTTGTTTGTTCTTTATTTGGTGATTATTTTCTACAAAACACATTTCCGTGATGAGGATTTCAGAAATTAGGAGGTTATTATGCGCGTTACAATTAAAGAAGTAGCGAAACTAGCGGGTGTGTCTCCCTCGACGGTGACACGCGTCGTACAAAACAAGTCAACTATCAGCGATGAAACTAAAAAGCGCGTCCGCGCTGCTATGAAAGAGCTGGACTATCATCCAAATCTCAATGCTAGAAGTCTGGTCAGTCAGTCTACCCAAGTCATCGGTCTGGTGCTGCCCGATGATTCGGATCTTTTTTACCAAAACCCATTCTTTCCAACTGTCTTGCGGGGGATTTCACGCATCGCATCTGAACATGACTATGCCATTCAGATTAGCACTGGGCAAGACGAAGAGCGTCGTTTAGAAAATATTAAACAAATGATTTTCGGAAAACGTGTCGATGGTTTGATTTTTCTCTATTCTAAGCCAAACGATCCGCTGGTTGACTTTGCGATTAAAAACCAGTTTCCTTTCTTGATTTTAGGGAAAGCAGTGTCACCATTTGTTTCTTTGGTCGATAATGATAATATCAAGGCTGGCTACGATGCAACCAAATATTTCCTAGATCAAGGTTATAAAAAAATTGCCTTTCTAGCTGGGAATAAAGAGCTTGTCGTATCCCAAGACCGCTTTACCGGCTACAAACAAGCCCTAGAAGAAGCGGGTATCCCTCTCGATGAGAACATCGTCAAGTTTTCTTTCGGTTTCCTCTTGGAAGATAGCAGCTATAAGATTATGGAAAAGATGCCTATTCAGGAAATTGAAGCCTTTGTGACATCAGATAGTATGGTTGCCGAAGGGGCTCTGCACTATCTCAAGGATATCGACTACCGCTTCCCGATTATCACTTTTGACTCTATCAAACCACGTATTGATGTAGATGCCTACATTAATATCAACACCCTCGAGTTGGGTAGAGAATCTTTCCGGACCTTGCTCCAAATCATTAAAGATAATAAGGATGACAAGCATACTTGCTATCGCCAAGTTATCCCCCACAGCATTCTTACTCGTTAGTTAAGGAGAAATTTTATGGTTTATCGTATTTTCCAAGCCTACTTAGATGATGAAAATAGCATCACTATCGAATTGGAAAAGTCCTTTGACGCTTATTCTATCCACTTTACTCTAGAGGACAAGCACAGCTCTAGTCCTTTGACCATCAAAAAAATTGAGAATCAAGAACATCAGATTATCTATACCCTTTCAGCCAATGATCCGATTGATTTGACTGAATCCTACACAGTCTATGATCAGGATCGCAATCACACCATACTCCAGTATCGCCACATTGTCCAAAAGCCAATTTTTGATGAATTATTTAGCTATCAGGGAAGAGATTTGGGAGCTAGCTATAGCCCTCAGGCAACAGACTTCAAACTTTGGGCTCCTATTTCAGAAAAAGTCTTGCTGCATCTGGAAGAGCAGATTATTCCTCTCCAAAGGCAAGATAGGGGCGTCTGGCATACGCAGGTCCTTGGGGACTTAGAAGGCAAGGCCTACTATTATATCCACAAGGTGAATGGAAAATGGATAGAGGTACATGACCCCTACGCCCTCTCTTCAGATGCCAACTCTGGCCATAGTTATGTCATTGACCGCAAAAAGATTAGCAGACCTATTCATCGTGCTGCCAGCCAAGTAAAACCAACAGAAGCCGTTATCTATGAAATGAGCGTGCGAGACTTCTCTATGCAAAAGGAAGCTGGTTTCTCACAACCTGGAAAGTTTCCTTCTCTGTCCGAATCTCCATCCGTACACGGTCATACTTTTGGTCTAAAATACTTGCAAGATTTGGGCATTACACACGTTCAACTTATGCCTGTCTACGACTTTGGCAGTGTTGACGAAAAACATCCTGAACTCGTTTACAATTGGGGCTATGATCCCGTCCAGTATAATGTTCCTGAAGGCAGCTTGTCAAGCGACCCACACAATCCTTATAGCCGTATCTTTGAACTACAAGACGCGATTGCGGCTTATCACAAGGCCGATATGAGCGTCATCATGGATGTTGTCTATAATCACGTCTATGAAGCAGATAACTATGCTTTTGAAAAGATTGTGCCAGGCTACTTCTATCGTCTAGACGAGCGAGGCATACGGACAAACGGTACCTTCTGCGGAAATGACGTAGCCAGTGAAAAAGCTATGGTACGGCATTATATCCAACAATCCGTCCAGCAATGGGTTAGCCTCTACGGATTTGATGGCTTCCGCTTTGACTTGATGGGCATCCTCGACATAGCCACCATGAAGCAAATCGCTCAGGAACTAAAAGCCATCTATCCAAACATCTATCTTTACGGTGAGGGCTGGCAAATGCCGACTGGACTTGATAGCGACCTTCTGGCTCACCAATTCAACGCTGAGCAACTAGCTGAATACGGCTTCTTCAGCGATCATTTCCGTGATACCATCAAGCAAACCATCGCCCAAGGTAGCCGACTGGACAAAGAGCATGCGACTAGCTGGCTAGAAAATGTTCTAACAGCCAATGTCGGCCTGACAGGAGAGCCACATTTCCTAGCGCCTCATCAAGCGATCAACTATGTAGAATGCCATGACAATGCAACGGTGTTTGATTATTTTGATATTCAAAATCCAAATATCAGCCTCCGTCAACGCCTAGCCAACTCTCGTCTAGCACTGCATATCGTTCTCCTAGCACAAGGGGTTCCTTTCCTCCACAGCGGGCAGGAATTTTATCGGACCAAGAATCTGATTGACAACACCTACAATCTGCCTGACGAGATCAACAAGCTAGACTGGCTGCGTTCTCTTCACTATACCGAAGACATTGAATTTTTGAAGCAACTCATTGCCTTTAGAAAGGCTCACCCACTTCTGACTCTGGCAACTAGCTCTGCTATCCAAAAGGCTTGTCAGGTCAAATGGCTCAGCCCTAGCCTCGTTGAATATAAGATTCAAAAAGATAAGCAAGCGCTGACCATCTTGATTAACTTTGGTACTGAAGCAGCGACTTATGAAAATAAAACCAAGCAAAGCATCCATCTTCAGTATCCGCACATTAACGCTAAAAAACCAATCGCCCCGCTAGCAGACTCTTATACAGTTCCTGCTAAACAAGTCTTGGTTCTGAAATAAAGTAAAAATATAAAAAGGAACAGGTTCATTTTGGATGGAAAGACATCCAGCTGAACTTGTTCCTTATTTTATGTATAGGTGTAATCATTGGGTTTGAGTAGGATTCAACAGCAATGTCGCAATACCTAGGTCTACTCTTCTACAAATCTTCCTAAAATATGTACATTATCAGATACAGAGACAAAGGCTGTCGGATCCGTCTGCTTCATGATGTACTTAAATTCGCTAAACTCAGCACGGGTAATGACTGTAATCAGTACTGCCTTTTGCTCGTGATTGTAAGTTCCCTCCGCTCCATTTATAATGGTTGCACCACGGTGGAGCTTGTGGTGAATTTTGTTAATTACTTCGTCAGGATGACTGGTGATAATCATGGCCTGCATCCGCTTTTGCTTGGTAAAGACGGCATCCGTCACACGGCTGGATACAAAGATAGTAATCATCGAGTAGAGAGCGTATTCCCAACCGAAGGTCAAACCAGCAATCAGCATAATAATGCCATTTACAATCAGGGAGATACTGCCTACATTTCGGCCAGTTTTCTTGCGGATAGTCAGACTGACAATATCCGTTCCCCCACTCGAAATGCTTGACTTGAGGGCAAAGCCAATCCCCGTTCCCATGACAGCTCCTCCAAACAGGGCGTTGATGATGGGATTGGTCGTCAATGTCACCTCTGGAACAAAGTGGATGAAAAACGAACTCATCGATACAGTGATGAAAGTAAAGACAGTAAACTTATGTCCGATTTGGTACCAAGCCAAAATCATCAGCGGAATATTGATGACATAAAAAGTGATGGAAACTGGAATCGTAAAACCGATAAAGCGTCCGCTGAGAGCCGATACAATCTGCGCCAAACCTGTTGCCCCGCTTGAGTAGACATGCCCCGGTTGAAAGAAGAAATTGACCGCTACTGCTGAGAGAAAGCCATATACCAGAGAGGCTGAAAATTTCTCATCATATTTTTCACGCGAAATACTTTTCAGGACTTCTAGCAACTTGACATGGTAGGCAAAGCGATGAAGATAATAGCGAAAGAGTTTCCGCAACCTAGTCTTTTTCATGTGATTCTACTTGTAAACTTAATTCCTCTAATTGTGCAGGAGCAACCAAGCTTGGTGCTTGCGTCATTGGGTCAGAAGCCTTGTTATTCTTAGGAAAAGCAATGACTTCACGGATGTTTTCTTCACCGGCCAAGAGCATGACGAAGCGATCCAGACCCAAAGCCAGACCTCCATGTGGTGGGAAACCATAGTCCATGGCTTCTAGAAGGAAGCCGAACTGGTCTTGCGCTTCTTCAGCTGAAAAGCCTAAAGCCTTAAACATCCGTTCCTGCAGATCTTTTTGGTTGATCCGTAGGCTACCACCACCTAGTTCATAGCCATTGAGTACGATATCATAGGCAATCGCGCGAACCTTGCTCAGGTCTCCTTCCAGTTCCTGCTCGGAATCTTTTTGAGGTAGAGTGAATGGATGGTGGGCACTCATATAGCGGCCTTCTTCTTCCGACCACTCAAACATTGGCCAATCTACCACCCACAAGTAGTTAAACTTAGCGGGGTCAATCAAACCTAATTCCTTACCTAGGCGGACACGAAGAGCTCCTAGAGCTGCGTTGGCAACATCCAAGGTATCTGCCACAAAGAGAACTAAGTCGTTTTCTTCAAGTTGTAAAGCAGCTGTCAACCCACTTGACAAGTCTGTCAAGAACTTGGCAACAGGTCCAGCTAGTTCTCCACCAGCATATTTGACCCAAGCAAGTCCCTTAGCTCCGTGCTGCTTGGCTTGCTCTGTCAGCTTATCAATATCTTTACGCGAGTATTTATCAGCAGCATTTTTCACCACAATCGCCTTGACAGCTGGTGCCTCAGAAAAGACTTTGAAGTCAATGTCCTTGACAAGCTCTGTCAAGTCCTGCAATAACATGTCAAATCGAGTATCTGGCTTGTCACTACCATAAAGAGCCATGGCATCGTCATATTTCATCCGTGGGAAAGGCAAGGTCACTTCAATTCCCTTGGTTTCCTTCATGACACGGGCAATCAAGCCCTCTGTAATGTCTTGTATTTCTTGCTCAGATAAGAAAGAAGTTTCCAAGTCCACCTGTGTAAACTCTGGTTGACGGTCTCCACGCAAGTCCTCGTCTCGGAAACACTTGACAATCTGGTAATAACGGTCAAA
>ERZ772967.3162-NODE-3162-length-10180-cov-9.064494_pt1 | contig 10180 bp, 7 predicted proteins | sample MGYA00511677_ERZ772967 | MGnify/ENA primary metagenome ERZ772967 (study PRJEB29015, sample SAMEA2737931) | human oral metagenome | biome: human oral; feature: human-associated habitat; material: dental | place: China | collected 2146 ...
GGGCCTACTTGCGCCCGTCGCCCAGCCACCGCCCCCCGCTCACGCGCGGCTGCCCGGCCAGGTCGCGTCGGGTGAATACGTCGGCAAAGCCTGCGTCGCGCAGCAGGGTCTGCACGGGGGCTTCCTGATCGTAGCCGTGTTCCAGCAGCAGCCAACCGCCGGGATTCAGGTGGGCGGGGGCGCCGCCGATGATGATGCGCAGGTCATCCAGTCCGTCGGGGCCGGCCGCCAGGGCCTGAGGCGGCTCGAAACGCAGGTCGCCCTGCTGCAGGTGGTGGTCGTTGGCTGCGATGTAGGGGGGATTGGAGACGATCAGGTCGAAGCGTCGGGGGCTGGCCAGTGCCTGCCACCAGCTGCCCGGGTGCCAGTGGATGCGGTCAGCGCCCAGGGCCTTTGCATTCTGCTGCGCGACGGCCAGTGCCTCGGGGGAACGCTCGACGGCATGCACCTCGGTGTCCGGTGCCTCCAGCGCCAGGGTGATGGCGATGATGCCGCTGCCGGTGCCCAGTTCCAGCAGGGACAGAGGGACGGTGCGCCGTTGCTGGCGCAGCAGCAAGAGCTGCTCCAGCGCGGTTTCCACCAGGGTTTCGGTGTCGGCCCGGGGAATGAGCACGGCGGGCGAGACGGCGAAGGGGCGGCCGTAGAACTCCTGCTGGCCCAGTAGATAGGCCAGGGGTTCGCCGGCGCGCCGGCGTTCGGCCAGGGCCTGGAAGCGGGTGGCGGTGTTCGGGTCGGCGGGGTCGTCACCGTGGGCCATGAACCAGGTCAGCGGCTGGCCGGTGAGGCTGGCCAGCAGGCGGCGTGCCTCGGCACGGGGCAGGCCGCTGTCACGGATGAGATCGTCGAGGGTGGGGGCGGTATCGACAGGGGGCTCGCCTGGAAGCAGGGGTGAAGTCATCGCGTGATCAGGGTGTCATCTTTGGGCCCACCCGATGCGTGATTGAACATGAGGGCGGAGGCGGGAAGACGGCATGAGCCGCCAGGGAACGCCGGTAGATCGCTCGCACAGCCCGACCGGGGCCGTGCGAGGTCTCACCCCTCGGCCCGCTCCGCCGCCAGTTCAGCCAGCCGGGCCTTCATCAGGGCGTCGGTCAGTTCGTCCAGGTCGCCGTCGATGATGGCCTGCAGCTTGTAGAGGGTGAGGTTGATGCGGTGGTCGGTGAGCCGCCCTTGCGGGAAGTTGTAGGTGCGGATGCGTTCGGAGCGGTCGCCCGAACCCACGAGGCTCTTGCGGTGGGCGGAGGTCTCGGCGGCGCGCTCGCGCTCGCGGGCGTCGCGCAGGCGGGTGAGCAGCACGGTCATGGCCTTGTCGCGGTTGCGGTGCTGGGAGCGGTCGTCCTGGCATTCGGCCACGATGCCGGTGGGCAGGTGGGTGATGCGCACGGCGGATTCGGTCTTGTTGACGTGCTGGCCGCCGGCACCGGAGGCGCGGAACACGTCGATGCGCAGATCGTCGGGGCTGATCTCGATGTCGCCGGTGGGCTCGGCCTCGGCCATGACGGCCACGGTGCAGGCGGAGGTGTGGATGCGCCCCTGGGATTCGGTGACGGGCACGCGCTGCACGCGGTGTGCACCGGATTCGTAGCGCAGCCGTCCGTAGACCTGCTGGCCACTGACCTGCACGATGACTTCGCGGTAGCCGCCCAGTTCGGACTCGCTGGCCGACAGGATCTCGGTCTGCCAGCCGCGATGTTCGGCGTAGCGCAGGTACATGCGCAGCAGGTCGCCGGCAAACAGGGCGCTTTCGTCACCCCCGGTGCCGGCCCGGATCTCCAGGATGGCGTTGCGGGCGTCGTCGGGGTCACGCGGCAGCAACAGATATTCGATGCGCTCCTGGGCCGCCTGCAGGCGGGTCTCGGCGTCGGCGATCTCCTCGTCGGCAAACTCGCGCATGCCGGGCTCTTCGCGCATCTGGCGGGCTGCTTCCAGGTCGGCGCCGGCCTGCTTCCACAGGGCGTAGGTGTCCAGCACCTCGCTGGTCTCGGCGTGCTCCTGGTTGAGCTTTTTCAGCAGGCCGATGTCCTTGCCGATGTCTTCGCTGGCCAGCTGGGCGTTGAGTTCTTCCAGCCGGTTCTGCATGCGGTCCAGCTGCGCCCGCAGGGATTCTTTCATGGCGATGCGTGAAGGGGTTCGGCGGGCATTCTAACCAACGCGCCGCCGATCTCCCTTCCCGTTACCGTCCGCCCCGGGGAACCGGCAGCAGGCCGGAGAGCATGTTGGCCAGTTCGGGATCCTTGCCGGCGTGATGGGACAGCAGGGTGGTGGGGCCGTGCATGAACTTGGCGGTGAGCGCCCTGGAAAGCGCTTCCAGCACGACGGCGGGGTCTTCGCCCTTGGCCAGCATCTTGCGGGCGCGCTCCACTTCCTGCTGGCGCACGACGTCGCTGCGGGCGTGCAGTTCCTGGATGAGGGGCACGCTCTGGCGCTGCACCATCCAGTTCATGAAGGCGTTGACCTGGGTGTCGATGATGCTCTCGGCCTCGGCCACCGCCAGACGGCGGCCTTCCAGGCCGGCATCGACCACTTCGCGCAGGTCGTCGACGGTGTAGAGGAACACATCGTCCAGGCGCGAGACTTCGTCCTCGATGTCGCGCGGGACGGCCAGGTCGATCATCAGCACCGGGCGGTGACGGCGCTGGCGCACGCTGCGCTCCACCATGCCCAGTCCGATGATGGGCAGGCTGCTGGCGGTGCAGGAGATCACCACGTCGAAGTTCTCGAGCTGCTGGGGCAGGTCGGACAGCGCCATGGTGGTGGCGCCGAAGCGCTCGGCCAGGGGGCGGGCGCGCTCCAGCGTGCGGTTGGCGATGACCATCCGCCGGGGGTGGGGGGCCCAGTGCGCGGCGCACAGTTCGATCATCTCGCCCGCGCCGATGAGCAGCACCGAGCAGTCGGCCAGGTTCTCGAAGATCTGCTCGCCCAGGCGCACGCTGGCCGCTGACATCGAGACCGACTGGGCACCGATGGCGGTCTGGGTGCGCACTTCCTTGGCGACCGAGAACGAGCGCTGGAACAGCTGGTGCAGGTGGCTGCCCAGCATGTTGGAATCCTGCGCCACGCGCGCGGCCGTCTTCATCTGGCCCAGGATCTGGGGTTCGCCCAGCACCATGGAATCCAGCCCGCTGGCCACGCGGAAGGCGTGGCGCACGGCGCCCTGGTTGGGCAGCAGGTACAGGTGCTCGGCCAGGTTGCCTTCGCCGTCCACGCCCCTGTGGCGGCCGATCCATTCGGTCAGTGCCTGACCGGCCTCGTCGGGGGCGTCGGTCTTGCAGTAGATCTCGGTCCGGTTGCAGGTGGACAGGATGGCGGCTTCGGGGGCCAGCGACTTCAGGTGGCCACGCAGATCGGACAGGGCCGCGCCGATCGCCTCCTTGGTGGGGAAGGCGAGCTTCTCACGCAGCGCCACGGGCGCCGTGTTGTGGTTGAGTCCGAGCGTCAGCAACGCCATGTCGAATGCATCTATACGTCCTGCATGCCTTGCGGCAGGCAGATTTCAAAACATGCGCCCCCGGTGGGGTGATTGAATACACGAATGGTACCGCCGTGGCGCGCAATGGCTTTGTGAACCATGGCAAGGCCCAGCCCGGCACTGCCCTGGGACGATTTCTTGCCACTGGTCTCGGAGCCCGCCGACTGCCAGAAGGGCTTGAAGATGAGCGCCTGCTTGTCGGGCGGCACGCCGGGGCCGTGGTCTCGGATGGTAATGCGGAAATGCGGCGCCTGATTGATCAATGTCACTTCGATGCTGCTGTCGATGGGACTGTGGCGGATTCCGTTCTCCACCAGATTGGAGAAGGCGCGGCGCAGCAGGTCGGCGTCGCAGCGCAGGATGGCCGCGTCCACCGGGTTGAAGGTCAGGCGGACCTTCTTGGCGTTGGCCGAGAACCAGGCCAGGTCGATCACTTCGGTGAGCAGGTCGTTGAGGTCGTGCTCCTCGGGCTGGATGGGCTTGATCTCGGCGCGGGTGTAGGCCAGGAAGCCGTCGGTGAGTTCCAGCGCACGGCGCGACTGGCGGGCCAGCTCGTCCAGACCGGCGCCACGCTCGGTGCTGTCGGTGGTGGTGCGCAGTTTCTCGATGATGGCCAGGATGGTGGCCTGGGGCGAGCGCAGATCGTGCGACAGGAAGGAGAGGGTCTCCTCCCGTTCCCGGTCGGCCAGGCGGCGCGCCGTCAGGTCCACGAACTGGATCATCCAGCGGCGCTCGTCGGCGCTGGCGCCCGTGGCCGCCACGTCCACCCGCCAGTGGCGGCCCTGCATGTCCTGGTATTCACCAGCCAGCTGGCAGGGCTCGTCCTGGAAATTGCGCGGCAGCTTGCCGAAGATGGTCCGGAAGCAGTCCGACAGGGTGGTGCAGCATTCGCCCACGTTGCCGAAGGCATTGAGAAAGCGCTGGTTGCGCAGCAGCGGCCGCTGTTCGTGGTCGGCCACCAGAACCGGGTGGGGTAGGCTCTGCAGGCTGTCCGACAGGAAGCGGTTGAGCTTGGCCACCTGCTGGGCGGCCATCTGCACGCGGTTGAGCTGGGCCGAGATGGGCTCGTGCGAGACAGGTTCTGCACTGCGGGCGCCGAAGACGCCGCCAAACAGCTCCAGGGAGCGGGCCTGGCGCAGCAGGCCTGTCGAGGCAACCGACAGCCGTCGCCAGCTCCAGAGCGGGTAGCCCAGGCAGATGGAGATGAGCATGTCGCCCGGGGCCAGCCACCAGCCGGCGCGGAAGGCCAGCCAGCTGGCCAGCAGGATCAGGCAGCTGGCCACCACCACGATGATGAGGCCCAGGAACGGGCTGGTGCGGTAGAGCAGCAGCATGGTGAGCAGCACCACCAGGACTTCGATGCTGCCCTGCAGGGGGGGCGACAGCGGCTGCTTGAAGTGATGGATGATCTGCGCTTCGGCGGCGACGGCGTGCAGCTCCAGCCCCGAGATGCGCCGGGGCCGGGCATCTTCCAGAGGGCTCACGAAGAAGTCGCCCGAGCCGATGGCCGTGCTGCCCAGCAGTACCTTGCGCCCCTTCAGCTGTTCGGGCGAGATGTCGCCCCGCAGCAGGGCGGCGGCCGAGAGGGTCGGCGGCAGCTGCTTCAGCGCGCCGGGCAGCATGGGATCCTGCACGTCCCAGCGCCGCTCCAGCAGCATGTTCAGCGTCTCGTTGCGGTTGCTCTGGGCCGTGCGGTCCACCAGGGCCCAGGACAGCGCCGGCAGGTGGCCTTCTTCCATGTACAGACCGCGCACCAGGCCGTCGCGGCCGGAATGGAAGGTGATGTGTCCCAGCGTGTTGCCCGCCGCGATGAGGTCCAGCGGGTAGAGCGGCAGGTAGTTGTTGGTGCCTTCTTCCTTGCCCACGGCCAGGATGATGCGGGTTCCCTGGCGGGCGGCATTCTGCAGCGCGGTGCGCAGCAGCTGGTCGTCGTTCGGGCGGGACGAGACCTCGGCAAACAGGATGTCGATGGCCAGCGCTTCAGGGCGGCCTTCGGCGATGCGGTTGATCAGCGCGGCCAGCACCGGACGCGGCCAGGGCCAGCGTCCCACCTGCAGCATGCTGATGTCGTCGATGTCCACGATCACCACCTGACCGGAGGGGGGCCGGGCATCGTAGCCCAGCGCCAGGTCGTACAGGCGCAGGCTCAGGTAGTCGGGCGGCGAGGCATGGTCCGTGCCGTTGGTGGGGTCGGGAATGCGCTGGTCGCTGGTCAGGTACTGCGGCCAGGGCCCGAACCAGATGGTGCCCGCCAGCAGCAGGGTCGTCAGCAGGCTCCATTCCAGCAGGGGCCGGTCGCGCGGGGCAGAGCGGGCCATCCTGCCCAGCAGGCGCCGAAGGAAGCGGATCATCGGCGCGGGTCAGCGGGGAGAGAGCAGGAGGAAGTCACCGTGGCCGGTACGCACGGGCTCATCGCTGCCCGTACGTACGGCCGGCAGAGGGCGGGCCTCGATGATGGGCGCCCCCACACGCAGCCGGAACTTCTGGGGTTCGCTCCATGGGCCCTGTCGACCCTTCTCGACACAGGCCACCCGCCACCAGCGCTCCAGCGGCCTGCGGGTGTCCAGGCGGATGAGATCCTCGGGGTGGATGGCCACCTCGTCGTGCAGCACCTGGGCAAAGTCGGCGTCGCCAGCGACCTGGATGCGGTAGGTGCGGTCTGCCGCGCTGGATGTCTTGCCGCTTGCCTCGGTCATGTCGCCGGCAGCAGGCGTGTCGGGCGTGTCCAGCCACCGGAATCGCACCGGACGGTCGTCGACCTGCACCTCCTCAGGCTGCGGCTGCAGCCGGGGCGGCAGCGGACGGGCCAGGACCTGGACCTCGGTGGTGCCGACATAGCCCTCGATGCCCGTGCGCGAGATGGCGCTGACCCGTACATAATGCGGGCCGTCCTGCCGCGACGGCAGCACGAAGCCGGGTTCCCGGGTACGGGTGTCCAGCAGCACGGCGCTGAAGTCGGGTCGGGTGGAGACTTCCACGTGGTAGGCCGCGGCATCGCCTGCGAGGGCGGGCAGCGGCAGGTGCGGAGCGGTCTGTGTCCACGTGCGGCCCTGGATGCCGCCCAGATCGGGGGCGGGCAGCAGCTGGGCCACGACGGGTTTGCTCTTGGCGGTGAACCAGGCGCCCTTGCCGGCGTCCACGTCGGCCGTGGACTTGCGGTTGCCGGCAGCCACCCGGCCGCGCAGCACTTCCACCGTGCTGCGCTGGCCTTCGGCATGCACGCGGAAGTGTGTGCCGCGCACGGCCGCATTGCCCGAAGGCGTCCTGATGTTGAGCGGGCGGCTGCGCTTGCCCGGGGAGTCGGGCTCGATGCTGCCGTGCCGGAGCAGGAAGCCGGCGTCCAGATGACGTTCGCCGTGGTAGGCGCGCAGCCGCTCCAGCCGCACTTCGGTGGCCGACGGGATGCGCAGCCGCGTGCCGTCGGGCAGGGTGATGACGGCGGCGCTGTCAGGACCCGTCTGTACCGTGGTGCCTTCGGGAATGGCGGCGCCATCCTGCGCTGGCTTGCCGTTCAGCTTCACCTGGTTGGAGGCTGATTCCAGCAGGGCCTGGGCCACCTTGGGCTTGAGCCAGCCGGGCAGCATCCTGAGCGTGGTGCCCGGTTGCAGATGGCGCGGGTTGCCGATGTGGTTGAGCTTCTGCACGTCGCGCCAGCGCTCGGGGGTGTCGAGCTTTTCGCGCGACAGGCCCAGCAGCGTGTCGCCGGGCTGGACGTGGTAGAGGAGGATTTCGTTGTCGGCGGGGTTGGCCGTTGCCGACGGGGCGGACGCAGCGCCGCCAGTCGAGGCGCCTTCCGCCAGTGTGAGGCCCGCAGGCAGGGTGCCCAGCAGGGCAAGCAGCCACACGCCGCCATGACGTGCCGGACAGCAAAGGCGGCCGGCGTCGGGCCGTTCCATGGGGGTCACGCCATTTCCTTCAGGTTGGGCTTCTTTCAGCTGTTTTCCGCGGGCGCAGGGGCGCCGCCATCGGCATCCTCGCCCTCGTCGCGCAGTCGCTCAAGCCGATAACCGTAGCTGTAGACCGGCGCCAGCAGGTAGCCGCTTTCCGGCCGCAGCGTGAGCTTGCTGCGCACGCGCGAGACGTGGGTGTCCATGGTACGCGAAGGCACCTCGGAATCACGCCCCCAGACGGCCTCGCGGATGTGTCCGCGCGACAGCGGCTTGCCGATGTTGTTCAGGAACAGCAGCGCCAGCTGGAATTCCTTTTGTGTCAGCTCGACGATACGGCCACTGTCCTGCGCGGTCTGGCGCTGCAGGTCGAAGCGGAAACGATCGTATTCGAAGATGGTGCCGTGGATGTCACCCAGGCCGGCGCGGCGCACCAGGGCCTTCAGGCGGGCGCGCAGCTCGCCGGCGCGGGCAGGCTTGACCACGAAGTCGTCGGCACCGGCATCCAGCGCGCTGATGACCTCGCTCTCGGCGTCCTGCGAGGTGAGCACCATGACCGGCAGCGGGTTCTTGCGTTCGCGCAGCAGTCGCACCAGCGCCTTGCCGTCCATGCCCGGCAGCATGAGGTCGACGATGCAGGCATCGAAGCTCTCACGCGGCAGGGCCGCCAGGAAGGACGCGGCCTCGTTGAAAAGATGGCAAGTGTCCCCTTCCACGCTGAGCGAATGGACCAGCTGCGAAGCCACTGCCTTGTCGTCTTCAATGATCGCTATTCTCATCGCCGTATTCTATCGCACGTCCCCGGGCGATATGTGCATCGTTTCATTCTGGGGACGAAATTTGTGTAAAAGGTTGTCCTGACAGTCCGGCAGTGTCGGACAGGTTGTTTTCCGCTGTCAAGAACAGGCGGTAGGCGGGATGTTCCGATTCGTTCCGGTACGGGTACCCCAGAGCAGCCAGCACCTGTTCATAGCGGGGCCGGTCCTCCAACGGTACCTGAATACCGGCCAGGGCGCGCCCAAAGTCCGACCCGTGATTGCGATAATGGAACAGCGAGATGTTCCAGTCGGCGGGCAGGGCCTCCAGGAAGCGCAGCAGCGCCCCGGGGCGCTCGGGGAACTCGAAGCGGTACAGCACCTCGTCGCGGGCCAGCAGCGAGCGCCCGCCCACCAGGTGGCGCAGGTGTGACTTGGCCAGATCGTCGTCGGTCAGGTCCAGGGTCTCGAAGCCGGCCGTGCGCAGCCGGTTGGCGATCCGCCCGGCCTCCTCGCGGCCGCTGACCTGGATGCCCACGTAGATATGGGCCTTGTCGGAATCGGCAATGCGGTAGTTGAACTCGGTGACGGCGTGGCGCCCCACCAGCTGGCAGAACTGCAGGAAGCTGCCGCGCCGCTCGGGAATGGTCACGGCAAACACCGCCTCGCGGGATTCACCGATCTCGGCGCGTTCGGACACGAAGCGCAGGCGGTCGAAGTTCATGTTGGCGCCGCTGGCCACGGCCACCAGGGTGCGGTCCTGTACCTGCTCGCGCTTGGCCCAGGCCTTCAGACCGGCCAGCGCCAGCGCGCCCGAGGGCTCCAGAATGGCCCGGGTGTCCTCGAAGGCGTCCTTGAGCGCCGCGCAGATCTGGTCGGTATCCACCAGGATGATGTCGTCGACGTACTGCTTGCACAGTGCGAAGGTCTCGTCGCCAACGCGCTTGACGGCCGTGCCGTCGGCAAACAGGCCCACGTCGTCCAGCGTCACCGGCTGGCCAGCAGCCAGCGACTGGTGCATCGCGTCGGCGTCGTAGGTTTCCACGCCGATGATCTTGATGCCGGGGCGGATGGCTTTCACGTAGGCGGCGATGCCGGCAATGAGTCCGCCGCCGCCGATGGCCACGAAGATGGCGTCCACGGGCGCCCGGTGCTGGCGCAGGATCTCCATGGCGATGGTGCCCTGGCCGGCGATCACGTCCGGGTCATCGAACGGGTGCACGAAGGTGAGGCCCTGTTCGGCCTGCAGTTTCAGGGCGTGCTGGTAGGCGTCGCTGAAGGAGTCACCCTGCAGCACCACCTCGCCACCGCGGGCGCGCACTGCGTCCACCTTCAGGGTGGGGGTGGTGACGGGCATGACGATGACGGCCCGGCAGCCCAGCTTGCGTGCCGACAGCGCCACACCCTGGGCATGGTTGCCGGCCGAGGCGCAGATCACGCCCCGGGCGCGTTCCTCGGCGCTGAGGTTGGCCATCTTGTTGTAGGCGCCGCGCAGCTTGAACGAGAACACGGGCTGCATGTCCTCGCGCTTGAGCAGCACCCGGTTGCTCAGGCGTGCCGACAGTGCCGGGGCGGGATCCAGCGGGGTTTCTTCTGCCACTTCGTAGACGCGGGCGTTCAGGATCCGTTTCAGGTACTCGATGGACATGGGCAGAGGAACAGGCAGAGACAAAGGAATGCGGTCCCTATAATACGGCGCTTTTGCTGCAGTCCTTTCGGGCGGCGTGCGACCCTGCCGGGGTCCTGCTGCCCGGCCGCCGGGCCATTTCAATGCTCCAGACACTTCTCGACCAGGCGCTGACCTGGTTTGCGCTGCCCAAGAACGGGCTGGTTACCGTCTTCGTGGTGGCGCTCGTTTCGGCCACCTTGCTGCCGCTGGGTTCAGAGCCCGCCGTCTTTGCCTACGTCAGCATGCGGCCCGACCTCTTCTGGCTGGCCATGGTGGTGGCCACGGCCGGCAACACGCTGGGGGGCGTCATCAACTACTGGATGGGACGCGGTGCCAAGCATGTCATGGCGCCCGACCGTCAGACCCATTACCTGAAGTGGTTCGAGCGCCTGGGCCCGCG
>ERZ772967.3163-NODE-3163-length-10178-cov-2.678356_pt1 | contig 10178 bp, 9 predicted proteins | sample MGYA00511677_ERZ772967 | MGnify/ENA primary metagenome ERZ772967 (study PRJEB29015, sample SAMEA2737931) | human oral metagenome | biome: human oral; feature: human-associated habitat; material: dental | place: China | collected 2146 ...
TTCGGTACTATACAGATGACCGACATACAACAGTTGCGCAATGTAGAGTTCTTCACCCAAGAAGACAGCAAATCAGTAGTAAAAGGGGCTACTTTCAACCTCGGACTTTATTACGAACACCCTTTACAACACAGATTGCGCCTCTACAGTTCATTAGTATACACCCCTCAAAGTGTGTTAAAGTCTGACAACGAGCGCAGTATCTCTACCTTAGGTTACGCTTCAAGTTCAAATTCAAATGGGGGTGCCCAGCTATCGGTACGCGAGGTACAACAAGTAAACCTTAGCGCGCAAGGCATCAAGAAAACAAACTTAACAATGGGCAGCCAAATAGAAGCAGGTATAGGGATAGGCGAGCAACAAAAATGGTTTGCCGGACTGGAATACACGTATGCTAACACCAGCAAATTTGCTAATCCGTTCCTAACCACTACTAATGTAAGTTACAAAGACAGCTATAAAATAGAAGCAGGTGGATTTTGGATACCTAACTACAACTCATTCACAAGTTACTGGAAAAGAGTAACTTACCGAGCAGGATTTCACTACGAAAACACCGGAGCAGTACTTAACGGACAAGCCCTCACCAACTTTGGCACGTCTTTTGGACTTAGTTTGCCAGTGAAAGGCTTTTCTAACATCACTACCGTATTCGAGTACGGCAAGCGCGGTACCCTAAGTGCGGGATTGCTGAAAGAGAATTATTTCAACCTAAAAATAGGATTCACTTTAAATGATAAGTGGTTCCAAAAAACAAAGTATCAATAAAAACAAACGAAAATGAGAAGAAGAATTTTATTAGCCACCATCGCCGCGAGTTTTTTCTTCGCCGCGAACGTGCAAGCACAAGATTGCAAAAGCAATGATGAACTAAAGCAAAAACTTTCTATATTTAGTGAGTATGCAAAAGCTAGAAATTACAACGAGGCATACCCTGTATGGAAAGAAGTGTACACCCAATGCCCTTCATTGCACTATGCTACTTTTGCCTATGGTGAACGCATATTGCAAGACCGCATCAAAAACAATACTGCAGGACAAAAAGCTCAATCTATAAAAGAGCTTATTCAGCTATACACCGACTATAATAAGCTATTCCCTACTCGCCTATCAACTACCGATATGCGCATACGCCAAGCGCTACTTATGTTTGACGAAAATGCTGGTAGCGAACAAGAAATATACGACTTGTTAAACAAGGCTTTCACTGAAGACAGAGCTAACTTCAAGAACGAAAAAGCTCTTTATTTGTACTTCTCCGAATTGGTAGCTCTATATGAGAAAGGACAAAAAGAGCTACAAGAAGTATTCGATGCTTATGATAACATATCAGAAAAAATACAAGACGAAAAGAATGAACTTTCTGCTACTATCAACCAGTATTTAGCTCAAGAAGAAGCAGGTACTATCAGCGAAAAAGATAAGAAAACATTAGACGCAAGCCGTAAACGTGTAGACAACTACGAAACTATAGCCGAAAGTGTAGATGCTAAATTAGGGCAGTTAGCCGATTGCCAAAACCTTATTCCATTGTATACTAAGAACTTCGAGGCTAACAAAACTAACGAAGAATGGCTACGTCGTGCTGCTGGAAAAATGTCTGATAAAGACTGTACTAAAGACCCTCTATTCGTAAAGATAGTAACTTCACTACACAATGTGAAACCATCAGCTAACTCAGCTTACTACTTAGGGGTTATGAGCGACAAAGACGGTAACACCTCTAAAGCGATACAGTATTACAATGAGGCTGTAAACCTTGAGACAGATAACTTTAAAAAATCTAAGTTGCTTATCAAAATAGCTTCTAAGCACAGCAAAGCACAAGCTGTAGGTTACGCTCAGAAAGCCTTAACTTACAACCCTTCGAACTCTGATGCTTACCGTATAATGGCACACGCCTACGCAAGTTCTGCTAACGAATGTGGTAGCACTTCTTTTGAGAAGAGAGCCGTATATTGGTTAGCGGCACAAATGGCACGCAAAGGAGGTTTGGAAAGTTTAGCAGCTCGCTATGATGCACTTGCTCCAAGCAAAGCTGACATATTCGAATCAGGCTTAGCTGGCAAAACTATCAGCTTCAAATGCTGGATAGGACAGTCTGTTACTGTACCAAGATTGTAGTGGTAATAAGCAGATTTGAAAATGAACAAATTTGCAAACGATATATGAAGAAAATAATTACATACAAATTAATGAAAAGTATTGTCATACCTTTGGGTATGGCAATGCTTTTTTCGTGTAGTAATGATATGAAAAATCTTCAGCAGCTAAGCGTGCAGAAGAAATTTCCTCAAGGAGAAGCCTACGACTTTAAGTTGGTATATACCGACTCTTCTAAAGTAGTAGCTGTACTGACTAGCCCTCTGAACAAGGATTTTTCAAACCAACAAATGCCCTTCTCTGAGTTTCCCGAAGGAGTTAAGGTAGAATTTTACGACCAAGCCCGCCATAAGAATACCGTGCAGGCAAAGTACGGCATCATCTACCCGAGTGCTGATATGGTAGAGCTGCGCGACAGCGTAGTGCTGACTACCTACGATGGCAAAAAACTCAATACAGCACAACTGTTTTGGGACCAGAAAGAAGACTGGATTTTTACCGATAGAGAGTTTACCTTTACCGACACCAAAAAAGGTACTGTTACCAAAGGAATAGGAATGGACTTCGACAAGAAATTTTCAACCGTAAAAGCCCATAAAACTACTGGTATTCTATCTATTGAAGACAAAGACGAATAAAATATGAATGCACGTATCTTTTTTGAATACGCCTATTTGGCAATTGCCCTTTATTGTGCCTACGAGGCGTATCAGCTGTGGAATGCCACACAAGGCAAACCTTATATGTATATCATCTTTGCCATAGCCGCAGTAGCAATGTTCTGGCTAAGAAGACAAACCCGACTAAAACAGACAAGAAAATGATTGATTTTATAGGTTATGCTGCCTCCTTTTTTGTTGTTTTGAGCTTTATCATCAAAGACAACTTATTGTATATACGCCTTACCAACCTTGTGGGGTGTATTCTCTTTGTAATATACGGCTATTGCATAATGAGCATTCCGGTGATTCTACCCAATGCTTTTTTGATAATAGTACAAATAGTATATATTTGGAAGTCTACCCGAAAAGCTCAGAAATAAACATAATTAGGCACTGATAGTGAGACTATTAAAAGTATATTTTTCAATTATCTATTAAAAAAATTGTTTTTATTTTAAAAATACACTATCTTTGCGCCAAATATTATAGTATCGCTACTGATGAGTAATATAAGCCAATTAGTGGACTTAATTGAGGCTAAGACCGTATTGCTAAAGAAGAATATAGAGGCACTGAAGGAGGAAAACGAAAGCCTAAAGCAGTGTATAAACGGTCTCCTTGAAGAAAAAAAAGAGTGTGAACACAACCTCTCTGAACTGAAGAAGCAGAATGATGCCCTGAAAGTAGCGAACCGCATATTGGGCAGTAAAGAACATAAAACTGAAACAAAACAGAAAATAAATGCACTCATACGCGAAATCGATGCGTGCATAGCACAACTTTCTAAATAAATGCAATGGACAAGGATTTGCTGAATATCAAACTAATGGTAGCCGATAGGCTCTATCCTCTCTCCATTGACCCCTCAGAAGAGGAAAGTTTTAGATTGGCGGCTAAAAAGATAAATGAAATGATTCAAACCTTCGAGCGGCATTACGACCTGCGCGACAAGCAAGACGCTATAGCTATGTGTGCAATAGTGCTAGCGCGCCAAGCCTCGCAAGAAAAGCTGAACGAAGATGATAAACAAGAGCAAATAACTAAAAAGCTACAGGATATTTATGCTGTGCTTAGTAGTCTTGCTTAAAATAAAAGTTCTTTTACATAAGAAAAACTTACTGCCTATATTGATTAACCTTTCGGTAAACTCAACATTAACATTAAAAAAAAGGGTGAGTTGGAGTGGCTAAAGCGTGCCGCCATTGCGTTGCGGATACTTGCCCCACCCAGTATCCCTAAACCTGTTTCTCAGAGTTTTACGTGAAACAATCTAATCAATATAGGCTTTTTTTATATAATCAATTTTATATCATATACCAAAAGATGGACAGTACAAGTATTATAGTAATCATTGCCGTTTTTATCATTGCGCTATTCGTAGGATTTAGCATAGCAAAAGTTCTTGAGAAGAAGAACGCTTCAAAAATTATTCTCAATGCACAAAGCGAAGCTGATATTCTACTCAAAAATGCTAAAAACGAGGCAGAAAACATCAAAAAAGAAAAAATCTATCAAGCCAAAGAGAAATTCTTAGAACTTAAGTCAGAACACGAAAAAACTATCGCTGCTAAAGACAAGAAAATGGCAGAGGCAGAGAAGCGTATTCGCGATAAGGAATCGCAAGTATCTAACGAGTTAGCCCAAAACAAACGTTTAAAAGACGAACTAGAAACCAAAACACAAGAGGCTGAACACCGCTTGCAAACACTCGACAAAAAGCAGGAGGAAATAGACCGCCTACACAAAAGCCAAGTGCTACAGTTAGAAGTTATTTCAGGACTTTCTGCTGAAGAGGCTAAAAAGCAACTAACCGACTCGCTGCGCAGCGAAGCGCAAGCCGATGCAATGGCTTATATACAAAATACTATTGAAGAAGCAAAACTAACTGCACACCAAGAGGCGCGCAAAATTATCATCAATACCATACAACGTATCGGTACGGAAGAGGCAGTAGACAACTGTGTATCGGTATTTAACCTCGAGTCTGATGAAGTAAAAGGTCGTATCATTGGGCGCGAAGGGCGCAACATACGTGCCCTTGAAGCAGCTACTGGGGTAGAGATAATAGTAGATGACACCCCAGAAGCAATTATCCTCTCTTGTTTTGACTCGGTACGTCGCGAGATAGCACGCCTTTCGCTACACAAACTCGTTACCGATGGCCGTATACACCCTGCTCGTATAGAAGAGGTAGTAGAAAAAACTACTAAACAGATAGAAGAAGAAATTGTTGAAATAGGGAAACGCACTGTGATAGACCTCGGTATACACGGACTACATCCTGAATTAGTGAAATGTGTAGGACGTATGAAATACCGTTCTTCATATGGACAAAACTTATTACAGCACTCTCGCGAAGTAGCTAAACTATGCGGGGTAATGGCTGCTGAATTGGGCTTAAATCCTAAACTTGCCAAACGCGCCGGACTATTACACGATATAGGGAAAGTACCACAAGTAGAAAGTGAAACCCCTCACGCACTACTTGGTATGGAATGGGCTGAGAAATATGGCGAAAAACCAGAAGTATGCAATGCCATAGGGGCACACCACGACGAGATAGAGATGACCTCTTTACTATCGCCTATCGTACAAGTATGCGATGCTATCAGTGGAGCACGTCCAGGAGCGCGTCGCCAAGTGCTTGACTCTTACATACAACGCTTAAAAGACCTCGAAGACGCAGCCTTCACTTTCCAAGGTGTGAAGAAAGCTTATGCTATACAAGCTGGTAGAGAGTTACGCGTAATAGTAGAAAGCGAAAAAGTAACTGATGATAAAGCGGCAGAGTTATCATTCAATCTATCACAAAAGATACAAACTGATATGACCTACCCAGGACAGGTGAAAGTAACCGTTATCCGCGAAACGAGGGCAGTAAATATCGCCAAGTAATACCCCTTTTATGATACTACAACAATATCTATATCAGATTATTGCTACGGTAATAGCTATCGTAGTATTTGTAGTATTACGTTATTTGGTAAATTCTATTATTGGAAAATTCGGAAGAAAAGCAGACTTTGGTGAGAGCCGTACTCAATTGGTAAAAAAGTACATCGACTATTTTATCTATGCCTTAGCGGTACTTACCTTAGTCTCTATATGGGGTATTAAACCAGAGCAAATATTCCTTTTCGTATCGTCTGTACTTACGGTGATAGGCGTAGCTTTTTTTGCTCAATGGTCTATATTGAGCAACATCACTGCAGGAATTATAATATTTTTTTCTTCCCCTTTCAGAATAGGTAACACTATTAGATTCGTAGATAAAGAATTCCCTGTAGAAGCTAAAATTATAGATATCAGATCTTTCTATACCCTACTAAAAACAGCTAAAGGCGAAGAGATAACCCTACCTAACAATCTCTTGCTGCAAAAAGGAATTATCATCATAACACAACAATCGTAACTACTCTCCTACCTACCTTTTTAAACAAAACTCTAAAACTATTTAATATGTCCTTAACCAAAATGATTAGAAAACCGACCCTTATAGTAATAGCTGTACTCATAGCCTCTTTACTATACGCTTTCTTACCTTATCCAGCAGAAACTAACAAAGGCTTAGCTCTTTTAGCTTTCGTAGCTATCTTGTGGCTTACTGAAGCTATACACATCACTATTACAGCGCTTTCAATACCCGTAATAGCGATACTATTAGGCTTAGAAACCACTAAATCTGCTTTGCAAGCCTTTGCTAACCCTACTATCTTCTTGTTTTTTGGAGGCTTTGCCATCGCTACAGCACTAAGTGTGCAACAACTCGACAAATACATCGCTTATAAGGTGATAGCCTTAGCTCGAGGCAACTTTATGGTAGCAGTCTTTTTGCTATTATTAGTTACTGCTCTCCTATCAATGGGTATTAGCAATACCGCTACTGCCGCTATGATTATCCCTTTGGCTATCGGGATGCTCAAAAATATAGACTACAAAACTAATAAAGGTACTTATGCCTTTGTAATATTAGGTATAGCCTATAGTGCAAGTATAGGTGGTATGGGCACCTTGGTGGGTAGTCCACCGAATGCTATTGTGGCCTCACAACTTAAAATCAGTTTTTCTGAATGGTTGCAATATGGTATGCCTACCGTATTAGGCTTAATGCCCTTAATGTTGGGTACTATGTACCTCATATTCCGCCCTAAACTAAATATCAAAATAACACCAGAGGTGATGACTGAAAAGCTTAACAGCAAACAGTATATCACTATTCTTATTTTTGCTATCACAGCATTATGTTGGATATTTGGTGATACCCTAAATGTACAACTATCTTCTTTATTAGGCATCAGCAAGATAGGTGATTTTGATGCTGTAATAGCTATGATAGCCGCTATAGCTGTATGTATAACCGGTGTGGCTGAATGGAAGCAAATACAAGAAAACACCGATTGGGGAGTACTAATGCTCTTTGGTGGTGGACTCTCTTTAAGTCTTATCCTAACCCAATCAGGGGCAAGTAAGGCATTAGTAGACTCTATTCAGTTTCTGATAGCAGGACAAAGCCATTTTGTGATTGGGCTTTTAGTAGCTACTTTTATTATCTTCCTTACCGAATTTACATCGAATACTGCTAGTGCGGCTCTGTTAGTACCTATATTTATATCGGTAGCTGAAAGTTTAGGAGTGAATCCTTTAGGGCTTTCGCTCATCATAGGATTGGGTGCCTCTTGTGCCTTTATGCTGCCTGTGGCTACCCCTCCTAATGCTATCGCTTTTGGTACGGGAATGGTAAGCCAACGCGATATGATAAAAGCAGGATTTGTACTCAATATTCTTTCTATTATCTTTATCTCGATAATAGCTTATTTCTTCTGGGGAGGAATTAATTAAACAATATACTAACACAAACAAAACGGCTGTACTCTATGGAGTACAGCCGTTTTGTTTTTATATTTATTTTATACTACCAGCCTGGGTTTTGTTGCCAGTTAGCTCTGCCTCTCTCGTAAAGGATATCACTTGGAGGAAGTGGCCAAACCATCTTATAATTGGCTGCTGGAATATTCAGTTGATGATATTGATCAGCGGGATCTGATACTATGGCATTCAGATTTTGAGGAGTACCACGTACTACCCCTAAATTCCAACGCTTGATGTCTGCCATACGGAAGCCCTCGAAAGCAAGTTCGCGGTTGCGCTCATTTTGTATCTCTGCCCAAAGGTCGGTATAGGTGACACTGCCAATGCCACGCGCTGCACGCAATCTATCCAAATAGGTTTTAGCATTGGTTTGATCATTGTTTTTATAGGCTGCTTCGGCTGCTATAAGATAAGTTTCGGCTATACGGAATAGTTTAGCCTTATGTCCGTAATAGTAGTTATAGCTATCAGCCACTTCTAACTGTGTATTACGAGGATATTTATTTACTGCATATAGGGTATTGAAACCCATAGTTACTTCTTTTAAGAAAACATCTTTGCGCCAATCGGCAGTATCAAATAAATCAACGAAATCTTGTGTAGGCAACACATTAGGGTTGGCTTCTACCTGCCCTGGGAAAAAGAAACTTTCTGATTCGCCTAAATACAATTCGTTAGTATTTTGAGGAGTTTCTGACACTCCTAATACAATACCTGCGTATAGCTGGGTAATACTCTCTGCTCCATCATCTTCAGCCCATATTTTGCTAAGGGCATCAGCAGAAGTTACCAAAGGATAATGCCCAGTATTGATAAGCTGCTCAGCTACTTGGTAGGCTTGTGCCCAATCGTTTTTATAGAGTAACACACGTGCTTTGAGAGCTCTTACAGCATCGATGGTAAAAGTATCTGCCCCTGCAGTCCCTACCACTGTAGCCAATAGAGTTTCAGCCTGTGCTATATCACTAAGTATAAAATCGTAGGTATCCTTTAGAGAGCTACGAGGTGGAAAATTCTTTAATGAGGGAGTTGTAAGCAAAGGTAAACCCAAATCGGTAGCTGCTGTACTGCTGTTATAAGGTTTGCAGAAGTGCGTTACCAAGTAGGTATTAGAATAGGCACGTGCCAAATAGAGAGCTCCTGTTAGAGTTTGTATTTCATCTTGCTCTGGTATGTTAGGAAAGCCTTTCAGAGCTGTATTGATATCTTGAATTAACAGAAAGCGCTCTCTCCATATAGTAGCAGTAGCATTTTCTGATGAGGCAAAAGTAGACCAGCGGTGCATATCAGGTACTACTTCCATTACGTTGGCTACCGCATTTAGATAGTCAGCTTGTACATCGGGGGCATACATTTGTTTACCTTGATTGTTAGTGCGCAGATTATCATACACGCCATTAACCCACATTTGAGCGTCGCGTTTGCTTTTAAACGAATTCTCTTCGCTTGCATAATCGTGAGGATCTAAGTCTAAACGGGCACAAGCAGTAGGCAAGGCTAAAGTAGAAAGTAAAAGTACTGTATATATTATTTTCTTCATCTCTTTTTAAAATTTAAGTTCTACACCTATAGTAAATTGGCGAGTAGGAGGATAACCCCCTCGCGATAATACGTTAGAAAATTCAGGGTCAGCACCTGTGTATTTAGTTACTGTAAAGAGGTTGCGTGCTGAAGCAAATAGGCGTACCCCCGAAAAGAATTTCATTTGTTCAATCGCTTGCTGAGGAAGAGTATAGCTTAAGCTTAAGCTCTTCAGACGCATATACGAAGCATTTTCGAGTATACGTGTGTCGCGGCGCATATAGTAAGCACTGCTTAGCTTAGGCAACTCTGTATCATCTCCTTCTTGTTTCCAATAATTGAACAAGTCTTTACTAAAGTTTTTACCTCCGAAAGAACTCTGATTAAGGGTGTAATACTTATCTTCGTTGATAAGCCATTTGCCTAAAGAATATGAGAAAGCTAAGTCTAACGATACATTTCGGTAAGTAGTGGTCAATCCAAAACCTCCATTGATAGGGGCAAACATCTTCTTACCTGTAGTTTGTGTGAGGTTTTCACTAAACAAGGTAGTTATTTTAGTATCGTCAGTCTGCTGTATCATAGGATTGCTTTCGTTTGGTTGATACCATTCAGCATCACCATTGCTATTAATTCCTTTGAATATAGGTAGTGCCCATTGTAGCGACTCATTTAGCCTATACCCATTCATACGTGTTTTATTTATGAAATTATCTTTGCGGTCGAATAGCGAGGTAACTTTCTGCTGGTTATAGTTCATATTGAAGTAAGGACGAATACTTAGGTCGTTATTCTTACTTCTATAAGCAATAGTTGAAAACGTAATATCAAACCCTCTGTTTTGCATATCGCCTATGTTATCAGGTACTGAAGTGAAGCCCGATGCTGAGTTCATATAACGTTGTGCTAATGTTTTATAAGTATTACGCTCATACACTTCAAAATTGATATTAGTACCTTTAGCTATCGAAATGTTTAGCCCTAAGGTAGTTTTCTGTTGTTGCTCCCACATAATATCAGGAT
>ERZ772967.3164-NODE-3164-length-10174-cov-3.544817_pt1 | contig 10174 bp, 18 predicted proteins | sample MGYA00511677_ERZ772967 | MGnify/ENA primary metagenome ERZ772967 (study PRJEB29015, sample SAMEA2737931) | human oral metagenome | biome: human oral; feature: human-associated habitat; material: dental | place: China | collected 2146 ...
TCACGGTTCAGCGATTCAAGCATAAGCAGATATCTGACGGCATGTTTTGCCGTTTCGCTGGAAACCATCAGCCCTAAATCCGAAAGACTGACGATTCCGCGCGCGGCCAGAAGTGTTGAACGCTCAACGATTGCCCTCTGCCATTTACCGCCGCGCTTAAAAGCGATTTCTGTTTTTAGCGTCTCATTGTCGATGTTCCGAACCTGTCTGGTGATGAGCAAAGGCGACGAAGACGCTAAATAGGTTATCGGCATGCCCTGCGGATTTAGTTTGGATTCGTGAACGCCATCCTCCCCGAAAGAAAATCCTTGGGGTATTTTCAGTGAGATGGGGCTGTCTTCCATGACCGCCGTTGTTCCCGCTTCGGCGGCTTCCATTGCCGCCTGCGCCGTTTCGATCCTTGCCTGTTTCATGGCGGCTTTCAGATCGTTCTTATTGACGCGCCCGGTACATGCCTCATAGAACCGTGCATAGGTTTCGGGGTCAACATTACGTGTGATGTTCAAATTCTTTATAAATTCAGTATTGCTTAATAGCTCCTCGGTCGGTGCGGCCGTTGCCCGAATCTGTGCTACCGCCCGCCCAACATATCCCGTTGCCCATGCACATGGTGACTTCACGCCGGGACAGTTCGTGCACTCGCGAAATCCTAATTCATGAATATAAGCGCATGTTTCCGGATGGCAATCTTGCTTCCAGTGGTCAATTTTCTTTTGTGTTTCGACAGGATCGAAATTCTCCCCCTGCCAGGCTTGAACGAGTTCCACAATGACGGCATCGCCGCCCGCCGCCCGTACGATATTGGAGCCGGCGGCTTTCCAGATGGGCTCTGGAAGTTCTTTGTAGCGCGCAAGAAAATACTGGATGAAACGACAATTCGTGGTTAGGTATGAAACCGTTCCGTCACTGTCTTTAGCAATAAATCCGCCCTCTCTGCGTTTTCCGTCATTTCGCTGTATTTCACGTACAGCAGGTAAGAAATCAAAATCCTCATAGTTGTATCGCTTGCCCGATTGCGCCGCATATACGCGAACCGCATGCGCTTTCGATGGGTTTTTATGATTATGTGTACTGGGCATACGCAAGACGCGCGGTAAATCTGCTGTATTGTCAAGATGCCAGCCACGCGCGGCAAATCGCTCTTGCATAAACCCTTGATACCGCCGCAATACGTCACCGCCCTCGTTAGGGTCTAACGGCTCCTTAAAGACGATATACACATGACAGCCGCCGCCCGTGGCAATTACGTACGTTGCGTCGCCTATCTCGTTCACCGGCGCAAGGGCTGTTTCTATGTCCGGCGGTAAGTTTTGGCTTGCGTGAACGCCCGTTTTGCAGTCGATATCGACCCATATCGCCGGTACAGCAACGACATCGCCTGCCTTTGCGCGTTCGTGTTTGCCGCAGGGGGAGGCGGTAAGGCTAACACCGAAATAAACATCTCGCCCTAAAGCATCAAGTTCTTTCGCCTTGCTTGTCATAGCTTCAAGCTCTGTCACGCGAAAGCCATAGGTTAACTTGTCGGGCATTGTCCAGAGATAGGTATAGAGATTTTCGTCTGCACTTCCAAACAGTGTTTCAAGGAATTCTTTCAATTTGCCCGCCCTCCTTCTAATATGTCGATTGCTTCAGCGGGCGACCGTGCAACACCACCAATCGCCCCGTTTTCCTGCAAGAAATGAATGACTGCTTCTTGCTCCTTTCGCAGTTTCCCCGTCTTCGTCTTCACCTCTAGAAAAATAAAGGCGCCAATCGTTTGCCCGATCATTTCCTTTGTAATCTTTATCGGCTTAATGCCAAATAAATCGGGAAACCCTTTCGGAAGACCTGTCTGAAAGGGGCGGGCATCCTCGAGAACCAACGAGCCGCCGCGCCTTTCGCGAATGTACCCCTGAAAGCCGGTGCCAACATTGGCACGAAAGAGCGTCCCTGCTTTTTTGGCGGATACCGCTAAGCGGATTTTGTTTTGTATCACGTGTTCTGATTCCGTCATTTCTATCCTTTCCTATGGCGCGCTCTTGCGATATGTGTCACCCATCGCATGGAATACCCGCGGCGAATCGCTATGGCTTCCAGTTCCTGAATCGTCCTTGCCTTTCCGACCTCTTGCCGCTTCTTTCGCTTTAGTTCTTCAATGCGAACAAGCTGTCCGTCACTCTCTGTCGCTTTGCGTCCTTCCGTGCGAAAGACATAACCACAGCTTGAACAAACCTTAGCCTGCGCCGGCAACGCTGCAAAACATTTTGGGCATTGGCGAATCGGCGGCACCTCACGCATTCGCTTTCTCTTGGTTTTTTCTTCCAGCGTCCATTCCCGCTCTTCGTCCGGTAAGCCGTGCTGAAAGACATTGCCCACATGATCAATGATGACGGCGCGCTTCTTGGGATTGTGATCATCGCGGCGCATGGCACGCATAGCCTGCTGTATATACAGCGTGAGGGACTTTGTCGGGCGTGCAAGAATAACCGCGTCAAGCGCGGGAACATCAAACCCCTCGCCGAATAGTTCACAATTGCACAGCACGTTGATTTTTCCCTCGCGGAAGGCGGCAATACAGTTCGCTCGTCTTGTCGAGGCGGTATCCCCATCGACATGACAGGCGGCGATGCCGTCCTTTTGAAACGCCGCGGCGATATGCTCCGAGTGCTCGCGGCTGATACAGTAGACAATGGCTCGTTTGCCGTCTGCATACTTTTTGTAGTTCTTGACGACATCGCCGATGATCATAGCGTCGTCGATTTGCGCGGCTACATCGCTCTTGACATATTCGCCATAGCGAACGCGCGCAAGTTTCGGGTCAAACTTTGTCGGCGGCGCGTAATAGTCATAAGGCGCAAGGTTGCCTTCGGCAATCAATTCTTTCACCGCTGCACCTAGTACCAGCGATTCAAATACGCTCCCTAAGCCGGAACCGTTCAGCCTCGTTGGTGTCGCCGTCAAGCCCAAAACGTAAGCCTTAGGAAACGCCGTAAGAATCTTTTGATAAGTGCTCGCCATGATGTGATGGCACTCGTCACAGAGGAGGAAGTCCGGCGGCTGTAATTTGTCAAGGCGTCTGGATAGTGTTTGCACACTTGCGATGTGCACGGGAGAATCATCCACCACGCGTGCCCCTTTCAGGATTAAACTATGATTGATGCCTAACCTTTGAAATGCCCTGCTCGTTTGTTCGATTAATTCCTTGCGGTGTACCATGAATAAAACGCGGCGCCCCCTCACGAGAGCACCGCGCGCCATCCATCCCGCCATGACCGTCTTTCCACTGCCGCAGGGGGCAACCGCGCAAACGCGCCTTTTCCCGATAGCAAACTCATGACGGATATCGTCAATGAATTGCTCTTGGTATGGTCTTAGCGTAAACATGATAGTTCCTTAAAAGGGCAAATCTTCAGGCGCCACATTCGCAAATCCCGCCGGCGGCATGGCAGGCGGCGGTGTCTGCGTCCGCGGTTTCGCCTGCGGCATGGCAGGCGGTCGCTGCGATTCGGCGCGTGTGTCAACAAAATCGAACCCGTTGAGGGAGACAGCAACCGATGGACGCGCCGCGCCTTGGTTGTCTGTCCATGCGCTCACGTCGCGAATTTCGCCATGTACAACAATGCGCGAGCCTTTTGTAAAGTTCCTTGCGATGGTTTCCCCCATGCGGCCGAAGGCGGCGACATGGACGAATAACGTCTTGTAATTGCCTGTATCGTCCTTCGTTGGCAGCTGTGTCGCAACGGTGAAAGTGGTGTATTGCGTTCCCCCTTGTGAGGTCTTCGTCTCTGCATCTTTTGTTAATCTGCCGAAAAAACTGGTATTCATGATATTTGCTTCCTAAATAATTAATGGAACTTCTTCCCTGTAAATTGCTTGCCTTGCGCTAACTCGCTTTTGCAGTACCCTAAAAGATCTTCTATCGTCTTCGTGTATAATTCGTCTCCGATCGGCAGGGAAAGTGATTTTGCGCGCTTTGTAATATATTCCTCCATATTGCCGCTAAACCCGGCATAGCGCCAAAGGCGGCTAAGTTCTGCCTTCGGCGAGGCGCCATGGTTCCATGTAAAGCCCTCGTCAGCCGTTTCCGCCGGCGCTCCCATCACCCCATTGAGCACATCCGCTTCCACGATTTCAAACGCCATGGTATAAAGATAGCGGCGTGTATAGGTGAGAGCCGCGCCGAGATTCTGCACCGGATGACAGGCCTTTAGCTGTGCCGTGCTCATCGGGCAGGAAAAGACGATCGTATTCTTGGGTAACTCCATGTCTATGATGGTCAGTGAGGCATACGTGCCATCTTTTGCCACCGAAAACACCGGGCTAAACTTTAGCTTTTCTCCAAGATGCTGAATTTGCGGCAGAAAGTCCCCGAGTTCGTAATAAGAAAAATTACTGAAAGTATTCTTCCCGGACTTCTTAATGTTCATCTTGGCAAGTGCAATGCGTGCCGCCTGTAGCTTTTGGTAAATGTTGACTTTACTTTCTTTCATTGAATTCTTAATCCGCGCCCTTGAACGAGCCGCGCCCCCTTGATTTCTTTGCCTGTCTTCAGTACTTCCTTGATACGATCTTTCGCCGGCACATACTTGCTTGGCACTACGTCAAACCATTTGATAGGTAAGATTTTTTCGTTCAGCTCCAGCGCGGGCGGGTTGTTCTGTACCCGCATTGTCCCGTAATCTGTTACCACCTTCCGCTTACCGGCGGCATCCAGCGCCTGCACGCACATTGTTTGTATCCCTTTGATACGGTTGTCCAAGAAACGCGCCTGCTTGGTCAGCCGCTCCGCCTCATGACGGAACGCCGCCCGCCGCGCCTCAAGCTTCTGAAGAAGACCGATACAGTTCTTTACTTTCTCCTCCATCGCTCCTTCAACCACCTGTAAACCTTCCTCTACAGCGGCGAGGTCAACGTTTTCGTCCAGCACCAAATCAAACAGCTGATTGTACGCATCCGCCAAATCAAAGAGCCTTGCTTGCATCTTCTCCTACTCCTTCCATCCAGTCAGCATCTTCGTCTGACACCGCCCACGCCTTAAGCTGCGCATCCCGCACCGCAAGCGCCTTTTCGATCACAGGCCAAGAACGATAGTGTACGCGGGTTTCTTCGCGAATGGATCTGCCGCGTAACACATAGAGCAGACATTCAATCGTTCTAAAATTGTAATCGCTCGCCGTTTTCGCTTGGAACAAAGCCCCGCCGCGGTAACGCATCATCTTAACTTCCAAAACCACTTCTCCCCGCCTCTTCGCGGTCGCCAAAGCCTCAGCAAAGCTTTTCGGTAAACGTTTTGGTACCTTCATTTTCTTTCCCTTTCCTTTACATACAGGTATCGCCTGCGTCCGCGCCCATAAGGAACAAATTTCGCATAAATTTCTGATTCCCAATCGCTTTGCGCCTTGCCGTTGGCGCAGCATTCGGGGTAAGGGCAGTGAAAACACTGCTCCCCCGATGTGCAAATACATTTCTTTCGCCCACCCATGATGAGCCTCCTAACCCTATGCGAGACAAATGCCCGCATAACATCCGATGAGAAACCCGACAGCAAACGCGAGGACGGCGATAAGCAAAAATATACGGGAATCGGCATCGATCACATCTAGGAACGCTTTGCGGTGCGGGCTTAGATGTCGTTTTGTCTTTAAATAAGATTCCAAAGGAGATTCACTCCTTTCTGTTCCATTTCGTCTTGCGCCTCTTTTGCTGTTGCCATGTTAGCATTCGCTATGTTTGAATACGCTTTTTTAGCTCTTACATGCAGTTCTTCGTTCATCGCTCCTATTAATTTTTCTGTAAACTCCTTTGCAAGCGATTCCGCCTTTACTTCTTTTTCCTCAAGCTGTTCTGCCTTCACGTTTTCTTCTACAAACTGTTCCATTTTTGTTTTTATTACTTCTTTGAGCTGACCTAGCATTTCCGCCGTAATAGCGTAGGTCTTATATGGATCCCAGTTGACGATTTCCTCCGACAGGAAACGCCAATTTGTATGATGAAACTCAACCCTTTCTGCCACTTTTTTGTTAGCGTCGATGGACAGGTTGCAATGGATCGTATAGAAACCTATTCTGTCCGCCATTGTGATACGGTATTGCGCTCCGCGAAAATAGCGCTTAAATTCCTTGTGAATGATTTGAGCCCCTCGTAGTCTTTGGATACTTAGAATCGCCTGTTCTAATTCTTTCGGTAGGCGTTTTGGCATTTTCCCTTCAAACATTTTTCTTTCTCCCTTCCTAACTTCCGTTCATTGTGCTATAATGAACGAAGATGAATCCTTTCAAGAGATTCTTTCATCTTGCCTCACGTTTTGCCGTGAGGCTTTTTCCTATTCGTCCATACTTTCTTGGCGGCGCTTTTGACGGCGCTTTCGTTGGGCTTCTAGGATCTCTTGGCGGTGTTGCTGGTAATACGCGCGTTTGCGTTCACGTATCTCTTGGCGATGTTGTTGACGATACGCTCGGTTGTATTCTTGTGCCTTGGATGTTCTCGATCCACATTCCAACATCGCCTTTTCTTCTTCGGACAGCCGGGAACCATCCGGATTAATGCAATCTGGATAAGGGCAATTAAAACAGCCCTTGCCGGGGTTACATCCTTTCGGAAAAGTCTTGCTGTCCATGCAGCCCCTCCATGATTTCCGCCAGTGTTGGCGCGTAATGCATCGCGTCTTCCGTTAGCTGCCCGCGCCTGTCTGCATCGGTAAACAGTTCCACACGTGCCTTGACAATGGCTAATGCCTCTTCTCGGTTCATCGTTTTCCTCCTATCTCGCTAAATAAATCCCCACCAACACCCCCAGCAGGAACCCCATAGCCCCTGCCAGACCAAACGCAAGCAGCCCATACAGCGGGCGCCTGCCCTCCCCGAGTATCATTCAGTCCCTCCTCAGCCGTACACGATGATGAGGATGTACACCAATGCCCAAAAGGCAACGACACCCAACACATCCGCGATAATCTCCAGCGCCCGGCGAATCTTCTTATTCAAATGGCGCTTGCCAATCCTCTTTTTCATTTTTCTTTCTCCTTTCACTCGCTCAGCTGTACTGCCCCTACGCCATCCATGACCAGCGGCGTTTCAATCAGAGGGAGAATCCCGTGCGCTTTCAGTGTCTCGTAGATGAACAGCCGCCCCTTCTGCGTCCACTTCGTCATCATGCGGCTATGTTCATCGTCGATCACGTGCGTTGTGCTCTGCGTGTAGCCGAGCTTTGCGTAATCCTGATACAAGAACCACTGGTCGCCCTGCTTGAACTGTACCCCGTAATCGTGCAGCTTGGCGTTCATCCACTTCGCTGACTTGCCGTAATCCTTCGCAATCTTCGTCACCGAGAGCGTTGATTTGTTCTGAAGGACTAAATCGTAATAGGTCGCCTTCGGCTTTAGCTCGCTGACCATCTGTTTTGCCTGCGTCAGTTCTAGCTGCGTCCGAGCAAGCACCTTCTCCGCTGCCCGAAGCCCCCGCGCCATCTCCTCTTCTGGTGTCAGCGGCATTTCGTAGCGTCCCGTCTTACGAATCGCGGGGAGAATTTCGCTCGTCACCCAACGTTTGAATGCTTTTGCCGTCGGAAGTCTCGAACTGAAGACAAGGCTATAAACACCAGATTCATTGATGACCGTTATCTGTTGCTTTCCACCAGGGGTGAACGATTCGTTCACCCCTTTATCTTCCACGTCAACATGATCGCGAATTGCTTTTTGTGGATTACTATACCCGAGCGCCGTCGCAACATCGTTCCCAATGAACCATACTTCCCCATCAATAACGACTGTCCGCACCTTGCCGAACGTAGCATTTTCAAAGATCTTTACCTCTTCCATGATGTTTCTCCTTTCCTATCAGCGCTGAATTTTCAGCTGTCAGATTTCCGTTAAATATTTAGTAGCCGAATTTTCGGCTTTCAGGTGAACTCGCTCTTTTTGGGGCGGGTTGGGTTGCCTAAACCGACGTAAAACTGTCATTTCAGCAGTTTTAACTATCCTCTTTTGATGACCCGCCGTTTTGGCACCCCATGCCTTTCGTCCCATCCTTCACATCCTTCCTTCGTCCTACCGCCTGTTCGTCCACAAACGCTTTCAAATCCGATACCCGCCACCGTTTCAGCGATAGACGATCCAGATAATAGATAAAGGGAATGTCCAGCCGGTCAAAAATGCTCAGCGACACCCCGAGCATCTGCGCCGCCTGCTTTCGCTGCACCGCCAATACCCCGTGCTGTAAAGCATCCGCCAGCGACGTGATTTCTTCCTTCGTTAGCTCTTTCATTTGCCTTTCTCCTCTCTTGAGAAAAATATTTCAAGCATCTCTTCCGTTGATAGCGGGATGAACTGCATCAACCCTTGTACTTGTGCAATGGTGAACACGCCGCTGCCAATATGCCGAGCAAATGTATCTCGATTCATACCGATGGCGCCTGCAGCTGCTTGATATGTATGTCGGTGATACTTTAGTTTCGCTTTCAGCAAATCCATGTTGACTGTCATAGTTTCACCTCGGCCGCTTTCAAAAACCGATTCACAAAGTAGATTTGCCCTTTCCCCGTCACCTTCGTCGTGCGTGTCACATGGTTCGCGCCGTCGCCGCCAACAATGGAACGCTCCTTCACTTCAAAAAGTCCGTACTCCATCGCGCGTTGCGTCGGAATGTTCTTGTCTGCACCGCTCTTAATTAAGAACCCGTTTTCTCGCATCCACTGGAATAGGCGTTTCTGTCCGATGTCTACCCCATTTTGTTTGATCAGTTTTGCCAGCCCGCCGATCAGGATAGATGTCTCCGAGGTGCTTACCGCATCTGCAAAGAGTGCTTTCGGCTGCATCTTGGCAATTTGTGCTCCTTGTTCGTCTGCCAGCTTTGAAAGCGCCTGCCGCTTTTGACGCTCTGCCTTTAGCTCTGTCGCTAAACGAATCATCACATCAGGATTCATCAGCGCCTCTTCGACCTTCTCCGGCGTCATATACCCGCCATGTTTGCGGATCGCTGGCAAGACTTCACTCGTTACCCAACGTTTGAACGCCCTAGCCGTCGGTAACTTAGAGCCAAACACCAGCGCGTATACACCAGATTCGTTAATGTAAACGGGGTATTGCTCACGCCCGAGACTGTCCTTGATGCATGGGGGAACGTTTCGTTCCTCCATGCCTTTAGTCCTATCTTCCCCGCTAGTGAAACTTTCCCGAGATGACCCGCCGTTTTGGCGGGGCATGCCTTTAGTCCTATCTTCCACGTCAACATGTTTACGGATAGCCTTGTCAGTATCCGTATACCCTAACGCCGCCGCAACATCCTTCCCAACAAACCACGGCTCGTCGTCGATAACGATTGTCCGAATCTTCCCGAACTCTGCATTTTCAAAAATCTGTATCTCACGCATCTTCTCTTTCCCCTCTCTCTGCATCGGACGCAATTCCGAATTGCCCGACTTCCCTTCTTCCTCCGCCGTCAATCGCCGCTGTTTCTGCAAGAGCGCCTGACGCCTTTTGAAATCCTCAGCCACCCTACCACGCATCACAGCCTTGGACTGATTCGCTATGGTGATCACTTTCATCTTGCCTTTCTCCTTTATCTAACTTACATAAAAGAAAGTTATCCAGCAAAAAAAATTCGTAATACATCATCTCCAGACAAGTTAAATAAACGGATAATCTTTTCAATTTCCCAGCGATAAAAATCACTTGTTCCATTCATCTTACGATAAAGAGAAACATGATTAATTCCTAACACTTTCGCTACCTTTTCAAAAGACATTCCCGCTCTTGCAACTTCTGCTCGAAATTCATTTTTCTGGAACAATCTATCACTTCCTTTCATTCCTTTTATTACATAAACGTAATAAAATTTCGCTTATTACATTTAGTCAATACGTTTTTGTAAGTTTTTATAAAGTTTTATTTTATATGTATTGCGAATATGCAATTTATTTTATATAATGAAAAAGAAGTGATGAGCATGACAAACAATATAAAAAGTGTAGGCGTGCTTATACGCGACAGACGAATTGAACTGAGAATTACGCAAAAAGAAGTAGCGGATTTTGTAGGAGTATCTGAAGCTACGGTATCGAGATGGGAATCTGGGCATATAGATAATATGAGAAGGGACAGAATCGCTGCCCTATCAAAAATATTGCGTCTCTCTCCATTAGATATTATGGGAATTGGCAACAACGATCTATCTTTTTCTCCTCCGCCCGCCTTCCCCTC
>ERZ772967.3168-NODE-3168-length-10164-cov-4.190523_pt1 | contig 10164 bp, 6 predicted proteins | sample MGYA00511677_ERZ772967 | MGnify/ENA primary metagenome ERZ772967 (study PRJEB29015, sample SAMEA2737931) | human oral metagenome | biome: human oral; feature: human-associated habitat; material: dental | place: China | collected 2146 ...
ATTTTAGCCCAATGTGCAGCGAAGCGGAGCGTTGGGGGCAATATCAAATATATTATCAATACCCAAGGGGCAAAGCCCCGTATTATTTCAGCCCAATGTGTAGCGAAGTGGAGCGTTGGGGGCAATGTCAAGTATATTATCAACAACAAAGGGGCAAAGCCCCGCATTATTTTAGCCCAATGTGTAGCGAAGCGGAGCGTTGGGGGCAATGCCGAGTATATCATCAATACCCAAGGGGCAAAGCCTCGCATTATTTTAGCCCAATGTGCAGCGAAGCGGAGCGTTGGGAGCAATGCCGAGTATATCATCAATACTCAAGGGGTAAAGCCCCGTATTATTTCAGCCCAATGTGTAGCGAAGCGGAGCGTTGGGGGCAATATCAAATATATTATCAACAACAAAGGGGCAAAGCCCCGTATTATTTCAGCCCAATGTGCAGCGAAGCGGAGCATTGGGGGCAATATCGAATATATCATCAACAACAAAGGGGCAAAGCCCTGTATTATTTCAGCCCAATGTGTAGCGAAGCGAAGCGTTGGGGGCAATGTCGAGTACGCAATTCAGGAGGGCTGAAAGCCTGACATAAAAAGAAAAATATGCCTCAATCATTAGCTAAACTTTATATCCATATTATTTTCCATATAAAATCTACGAGTGTCCCAATCCGAAAACAGGATGCTCACGAATTGTATGCATATATTGGCTCCATTATTAAATCTGCGGAATCCATTCCTATTATGATTAACGGCATGGAAGATCATATTCATATTTTGTGTGCCCTGTCAAAAAATATATCTTTAGCTAAATTAATTGAGAAAATAAAAAGTTCAAGCAGTAAATGGATAAAGAGGAAAGATAACTACTATCATCATTTCGCATGGCAAGGAGGGTATGGAGGTTTTTCCGTAAGTCCTTCTTTGCACGACAAAACGACGCAATATATTTTAAAACAAGAAGAACATCATCGAAGATTAACATTTAAAGAAGAATATCTACTTTTTCTAAAAGAATATAATATACAATATGATGAAAACTATCTATGAAAAAATAAATCCGGACATTCCATGCGCTGCATTATATAAAACCTTTACGCGTAAGGTTTACGCCATTGGAATAAAATATCGTGAAAAGAACAAAGCCCTGCCTTATTTCAGTCCGATATGTAATAAAGCAGAGACTTCGGTAAAAAGAATTTACGTTTAATTCTTCTTATTTATGATCAAATTTCTTCTTCAACGTCCTGTTGCTGTGCTGATGGTTTTCCTCGCTTGTGTGATTATCGGCATCATCACCTACGCCACGTTGCCCGTGTCGCTCTTGCCCGACATTGCCATCCCCGAAATCACCGTGCAGATAACCGGCGATAACATGTCCGCCCGCGAATTGGAAAACACCGCCGTCAAACCCGTTCGCCGTCAACTCATGCAGACCGGCAAACTCCGCGATATTCGCAGCGAGACCCGCGACGGATCCGCCATCATACGCTTAAAGTTCGACTATGGCACCCATACCGACCTCGCCTTTATCGAAGTAAACGAGAAAATCGACGCGGCGATGAACAACCTTCCGCGCGACTTCCGCCGCCCCCGCGTTATCAAAGCCAGCGCCGCCGATATTCCCGTCTTCTACCTCAATCTTACGTTGAAGGACGACAAACCTTATACCGTGACCGACGAACAAAAGTTCCTCGATCTTTCCGAGTTCGCCGATAACATCGTTAAGCGCCGGATTGAGCAGTTATCCGAAGTCGCGATGGCCGATATGACAGGCTTGATGCACCGTCATGTACAGATTGTTCCCGATATCGACAAGTTGAAATCCGCTTCCATCAACTTGAACGATATTGAAAGAACGTTGGCTGCCAACAATATCGAGCCCGGCAGCATGATTGTGCGCGACGGTTATTATGAATACAACATTAAATTCTCATCGCTGCTGCGCACGCCCGATGATGTCCGCAACATTTATCTGCGTAAGGACGAACGTATTTTTCAGCTCAAAGACTTGGCTAAAATTAACGTCGTGCGTCAAGCCGAGACAGGCCTTTCGCTTATTAACGGCAAGCGCGCCGTCACCATCGGCATCATCAAGCAAGCCGACGAAACGATGAAAAATCTTAAAAAGTCCCTCGGCGAAACTATTACCGACCTCGAGCGCAGTTATCCCGACGTAGAATTTACGATTAACCGCAACCAGACCGAATTGCTCGACTACACGATTTCCAACCTCAAGGAAAATCTTTCACTCGGCTTCCTGCTTGTGTTTATCGTCGCCCTGCTCTTTTTAGGCGACGCCCAATCGCCCATTGTAATCGGCATCAGTATGGTAACTTCGCTCGTGACTTCGTTTATCTTTTTCTATCTTTTCGGACAGTCGCTCAACATCATTTCTTTATCCGGGCTTATCCTCGCCTTGGGAATGATGATCGACAGCTCCATTATCGTGACCGATATCATCAGTCAGTACCGTATGCAAGGAACCTCCCTCGAAGACGCTTGTATACGCGGTACGAACGAAGTAATCACCCCCATTCTCAGTTCGACGTTCACCACCATCGCCGTATTCGTCCCCCTTGTATTTATGAGCGGCATCGCGGGCGCTATCTTCTTTGCGCAGGCCTTTGCCGTCAGCGTCGGCCTGCTTGTATCGTACTTCACGGGCATTATGCTGTTGCCGGTGCTGTATAAAATCATCTACGGCATACGTTTTCGCAAGTTGTCGGCCGGTAATTTCTTCGTGCGCGTGCAAGAAGGCATCGACCGTTGGGCATTCGGATGGTACGACCGGGGGATTGAATGGGTCTTCCGTCATAAAACCGTCACCTTTCTGTTTTTGCTGCTCTCCATTCCTTTTTGCGTGCTGATGTTTCGCGTTATGCCGAAGTCTACCATGCCTCATATCGACCACACCGAAATGATGGTCATGGTAGAATGGAACGAAAACATTCACGTAGACGAAAATAACCGGAGGATTTGCGAATTGATGAAGTATGCCGATACGTTGACGATCGAGCATGCCGGTTATGTTGGGCACCGTCAATATCTTCTCGACAAAGAAAACGATTTGTCCCCGTCTGAAGCGCGACTTTACTTCCGCACGGCCAAAGCATCGGATATCGATGAATTACAAAGCCACCTCGCCCAATGGACGAAAACGAACTATCCACAATCCGTCATCACATTTTCTCCTCCCGAAAACATCTTCGAGAAAATATTCGATACCTCCGAAGCCGACGTCGTCGCGCAGCTTTATCCTGTCAAGCGCGATCACATCCCTGACGCCGCTGCGATCCGTCATATCGAGCAGCGGTTGAAGTCGGTCACCGAGGTCGAAGCCGAAGGCATTCCTTTTGAGCAGCAGTTCACCGTTGCCATCGATAAGGAGAAGTTGCTGCTTTATGATGTCGATTATAACGAAGTATATCGCACGTTGCGCACCGCTTTTCGCGAGAATCGGATCGCTACGCTGCGCTCCTATCAGCAATATCTCCCGATCTCGCTTGCAGGTAAGCAGCAGACTGTCGAAGAAGTCTTGCGTGAAACGCTTGTGCAGACCGTTCCGGCCGCCGGTCGCGCCTCCATGTCCATTCCGTTACAGGCACTGGTAAGCATCAGTCGCGGCGAAGACGTTAAAACTATCGTTGCCGGCAAAAATGGCGAATACGTTCCCATAAATTATTACGACATAAAAGATCCTGAAGCCTTGATTGAAAAAGCCGACGAGGCGATTCGCGGTGACGCGTCGTGGGAAGCCGTTTTCGGAGGAAGTTTTTTCTCCAATCAACAGATGCTGGGCGAATTGGTCGTGATTCTGCTCGTATCTATGCTGCTCATGTACTTTATCCTCTCTTCGCAGTTCGAAAGTTTCCTGCAACCGCTCATCGTACTGGCCGAAATCCCCATCGACATCGGTTTCGCGCTCGTTTTGCTCTGGCTCACCGGTCATACGCTCAACCTGATGAGCGCCATCGGACTGATCGTTACCAGCGGAATCATCATCAACGACAGTATCTTGAAGCTCGACATGATCAATGAATTGCGCAAGCAAGGTATTCCCCTGATGGAAGCCATTCATACAGCGGGGGTCAAACGTTTGCGCGCCATTATCATGACATCACTGACGACTATTTTCGCCATGGTCCCCTTGCTCTTCTCCTTCGATTTGGGTTCCGAATTGCAAAAGCCCCTCGCGCTCGCTATGATCGGGACGATGACGATCGGAGTGCTCGTCAGTTTGTTTATTATCCCGTTGGTTTATTGGGCAATCTATCGGAAAGCAGATCATCGGTATCACGAAATCAAAAAATAAAAAACGGATATGAAAACGCTAAAGAAATACGAAGATCAAATCAAAAAGTGCGGCTTTATCACGTTCACGGTTCTGCTAAGCGGGCTGTGCGGCCTGCGTATATCGGCGCAACAACCCGGCACGGTCACCCTCAGCCTCGAAGAAACCGTGCGCCTTGCCGGCGACAGCTCCCTGTCCGCCTTTCGTGCCAAGAACATGTACATGGCTAACTACTGGGAATATCGTTCTTTCCGGGCCGATCGCTTACCTTCGCTGAGCCTCGGCATGACTCCGATGAGCTATAGACATTCTTTCACCAACCGGTACGATTCGCAGCAGGATATCGACATTTATCGCCGGCAACAGACACTTGCTTCTTACGGTAATTTATCCGCGAAGCAAAATTTTGACCTTACGGGAGGAACATTTTCCATCCATACGGGATTAGGTTATATTCAGAATTTCGGGAAGAACGAAAAAAGTCAGTTCAGCAGTATTCCTGTCAGTATCGGATATGAACAAGAGCTGATCGGTTACAATCGTTTCCGCTGGGAAAGAAAAATTGCTCCCCTCAAATTTGAAAAGGCGCAGAAAGAATTGATTGCGCAGTTGGAAGAAACAGCCGAAGTCGCAGCGGGTTATTTTTTCGACTTGGCGATGGCGCAAGCTGAATATGAGCTGGCCGAAGAAAATCGCAGCAATACCGAAAAACTGTACCGTATCGGCGAAGAGAAATACAAAATCGCATCCATCGGACAGGCCGAACTGTTTACGTTGAAGCTCGATCGCGTAAACGCGCAGAACTCCTTTCAGAATGCCGAGATTCGTCTCAAACGTGCCATGTTCGCGCTCGCTGCTTACCTGAACTTCGACAAAAACACGAAAATTACGCTGCAATTACCCGACTACCCCAAAACATTCACCATCTCGACAGACGATGCGCTCATGCACGCCCGCCAAAATAATCCACGCTACCTCGAATCGAAGCGCCAACTGCTCGAATCGCAACAAAAGTTGGACAAAACACGAAAGGAAGCGCTGTTTAACGCCGGCTTCTCGGCCAGTATCGGCTTTAATCAAATTGCCAATACCTTCCGCGATGTCTATCGTAATCCTTCGCAGCGGGAATTTGTGGAGCTTACGCTTTCCATTCCCCTCGTCGACTGGGGCGTGCGCAAAGGACAGTACAATATGGCCAAAAGCAACCTCAATATCGTACAACTCACCGCGCAGCAAGACGAGCTTCGCCTCGAGGAAGACATCATTATGACCGTTGGCGATTTCACCATGCAGCAACAGATGATCCGCAGCGCCGAAGAAGCCGTCGAATTGGCGAAAGTAGCCTACGAACAGACGCAGGAACGGTTTATCATCGGTAAGGCGGACATCAGCAGTCTCACTCTTTCAACGAACCGTCGGCAGGAAGCGCAGCGCAACTATATCGCCGCCCTGAAAAACTATTGGCAAAGCTATTTCAAGTTGCGTAAACTCACCCTTTTCGATTTTGAAAAGAACCGCACCATCGAAATAGACTTTAACGCGATCAGAAAATGAATGGAAACATATTCAATAATCGAAAAAACAAATATACCTATGGAAAAGAAAAGTGTTTTATTGATCGTTACGATCATTTTATGCGGATCATGCACCCATAAGCAGAAACCGATTACCGTTGATACCGGTTCGATTGACACGGTAGTAACCGTCTTGTCGTTTCCGGAACTTGAGGCGGGCGAAATATTCTACAAAAAGCAAAATCCTTTTGGTGAAACGGTCGAACTGACAGGAAAAAACATCACAGGAGATACGGTCGTTTTCAAACCCGGCGAATGCGAGATGTTGATTAAAGACGATCGTCTGATCATGAAAAACATCAGACAGCCTTTTCGTATTTTCAGTCTGCCCAACCTGACACAACAAAAAGGAACAGGAATGTACGGTAACGGTCCTGACGAATTTCTTTTTCCAACGCTTGTGCCGACATCCGAAACCGATAAGCTATGTTATCTTTTTGAAGCGACCAATCAAAAATTGTATAAACTGCATGAAGATGGAACAATCATCTATTGTCCTTCTGTATTTAACGCTCAACAGAAGCGAAATCAATTCGGCGAAGAAATGAAACTTGCTCATATAGAGAAAAACGATTTTGCCTTTGTCGCGAACAGTCCTACCGGAAAAAGCATTTACCGAACGACACAACACGGCGATTCTCTTTCCCGACGAGAGGTCTTTAATCTGGCTTTAAATGCCTGTCGCAAATCACCTTTCGCATATATCGGAAGTTTCGCGGTAAATCCTGCTAAAAACCGTATGGCGTATGCTTACAAATATTTCAAGATCATCAAGTTTATGGATTTAGAAGCAGAAACCGTTCGTACCATTAATTTTGCACGTGATGATTTTGATGATAAAACCCCTTATATTATAGATGGCTTGGATCAGAATATAACACATTACTGGGGTGCCTGTGCACAGGAGAATTATGTCTATTTCCTGTATAGTGGTCGTACACCGTACGAAGTCGTGCGAGCTGCTCAAAAAGAAAACTACTATATCTATGTCGAACAATATGATTGGAATGGCATCCCTATTAGAAAATACAAATTAGATCAGTGGGGATACTTCACAGTCGACGAAAAAAACGAAAAATTGTATTTAACATCAACCAATCATGATGATCCTTTTTTTGAATATAATTTAAACGGAATAGACAAAACAGATAACTAATGCATACGTGACGAATCCCAAGCCTTGTTTTGAATGAAAAAGACGCAATCCATATCCGCTTTTACCGTTATCGTAGCGTTTCTGAGTGTGGCGCTCATGGGACTGGCGCTTGTTCCGCTGTTGCCCGTCAAACTTGCGCCCTCACACACGTTGCCCGGTCTGACAGTCTACTTCTCGATGCCCAATAACTCCGCCCGCGTAATCGAGATGACGGCGACCTCGAAGCTCGAAGCGATGCTGGCACGTATCAAAGGCGTCAAGAACATTTATTCTACATCGGGTAACGGATGGGGAAGCGTCACCCTCGAATTGGACAAACATACACCCATCGATGCCGCTCGCTTCGAAGCATCGACCATCGTTCGGCAAACATGGCACGACCTGCCGCGCGAAGTCTCGTACCCCTACATTTCCGTGCGTCGCCCCGACGAAAATGCGGCGCGCCCTTTCATGACTTTTACGGTCAACTCTGCCGCAGTACCCGTCGTCATCCAGCAATATGCCGAGAACCATATCAAACCCCGGCTCAACGATATTGCCGGACTTTACAAGATCGAAGTACACGGCGCCACACCGATGGAATGGCAACTGATGTACGACAATGACCGGTTGCAAGCCCTCGGTGTGACCGTCAACGACATCCGTGAAGCCGTTTCGCAACACTACACGACCGACTTTCTGGGTATGGCCGAGACGCGCAGCGCCGACGGTACCGCGGCATGGATGCGTATCATGCTGATGTCGGGCAGTCGAAGCGATGCTTTTGATGCTACAGCCATCACCGTAAAAAACTGCGACGGCGCACTGATTCGCTTGGATCAGCTCGTCGAAGTAGTGCATACCGAACAGGAACCGCAAAGCTATTACCGCATCAACGGCTTGAATTCGATTTACATCTCGCTCACGGCCGAAGAAACCGCTAACCAGCTTCGTCTCAGTGAACGCGTTCAAGAGACTATGGACGAAATCCGTCGCCTGCTTCCGCCCGGATACGAGATACACAGCAGCTACGATGCCACCGAATATATCCATGCCGAACTGAACAAAATCTACCTGCGCAGCGGCCTGACCGTCCTTATCCTGCTGCTCTTCGTCCTTCTGATTACCCGAAACGTGCGCTATCTGTTCCTTATCACCGTAAGTCTGACCATCAATCTGGCTATTGCCGTAATTTTCTACTATCTCCTCGGATTGGAGATTCAACTCTATTCGCTGGCCGGGATTACCATTTCATTAAGCCTGATCATCGACAATACGATCATCATGACCGACCACCTCATGCACCACGGCAACCGTAACGTTTTCATGCCCGTGTTAGCGGCGACGATGACAACCGTAGGTGCCCTCTCGATCATCTTTTTCCTCGACGAGAAAATACGCCTGAACCTGCAGGATTTCGCTGCCGTAGTGATGGTCAACTTGTGTGTGTCGCTCGCGGTAGCCTTGTTCTTCGTTCCTGCCATGGCTGAGAAAATACGCCTGAAAAAACGCATCTCCCGTACGCGTATTCTACGGTGGTTTCCTCTGCGTCCCAAGCGACTGATCGTATGGTTTAACCGTTTTTACGGTGCGATGATCCGCCTGCTCTCACGTCGCAAATGGATTCCTTTCACTGCCATCGTACTGACTTTCGGACTGCCTGTCTTCCTGATTCCCGACAAGATTGAAAAAGAAACGAAATTCGCAGAACAATACAACCGAATTTTCGACAACGCCACGTATAAGGAAAAAGTCAAACCCATTGTCAACAAAGTACTGGGTGGCACGTTGCGGCTTTTTGTCGACAAAGTGTATCAAGGCAGTTACTTCACCCGTAACGAAGAGTTGATTTTGACCATCACCGCTTCGATGCCAAACGGTACCACACTGGCGCAAATGAACGCGCTCGTCGAGAAGATGGAGCATTATCTAAGCAGTTTCTCCGAAATACGACAGTTTCAGACCCATATTCCCGATCCTCGCCGTGCATCCATCCGGGTATTTTTTACCAAAGCAGCTGAACGAAGCGGTTTTCCTTACCTGCTCAAAAGTAATGTCATCACCAAAGCGCTGGAGCTGGGCGGAGGCAGTTGGAGCGTCTACGGATTGCAGGATCAGGGCTTCGATAACAGCGTGAGGGAATTTGCGGGCAACTATGGCGTGAAATTCTACGGATATAATTACGACGAGCTGGCCGCGTGGGCCGATACGCTCAAAAACACGCTCCTGCTCAACCGGCGCATCAAGGAGGTAACGATCAATTCCGACTTCTCGTGGTACAAAGATGACTACCGCGAGTTCTCTTTCGATCTGAAAAAGGAACGCCTCGCCGCCGACGGTTTTCTTCCGGGCGACCTGTTCGCGTCGTTGCAACCCATCTTTGCAAGAGACATGTGGGCGGGTTCGCTGATTATCGAAGGTGAACGCGAAGACATCAAGCTGGCAAGTCATCAGGGGAAGCATTACGACATCTGGGCCTTGCGACACGTCGCACATCGCATGGGAGGGCGTATGTACAAATTGGACGAGCTGGCCGACATTTCGCAGGGACAGGCACCGCAGGAAGTGGCTAAGGAAAACCAGCAATATCGCCTCACGTTACAATACGACTATATCGGTTCGGGGACACAGGGGCGGAAGATGCTCGAACGTGAAGTAAAGGCGCTCAGTGAACGTCTGCCGATGGGCTACACCGTCGAACAGCGAGACGCCCAATGGGGATGGGAACACAAAGACAAAAAACAATACGGACTGCTCGGGCTGCTGATTATTATCATTTTCTTCACCTCGTCAGTGCTGTTCAACTCCATCAGGCAGCCGCTGGCCGTCATCTTCGTGATTCCTGTCTCGTTTATCGGGGTATTTCTGACGTTTTACTGGTTTAAACTGAACTTCGATCAGGGTGGGTTCGCATCGTTTATCCTGCTTTCGGGTATCACCGTCAATGCCAGCATCTATATCCTGAACGAGTACAATCGTGTGCGCCGACTCCGTCCGCACCTGACTCCGATACACGCATATCTCAAAGCATGGAACGCCAAAATCATCCCCATCTTCCTGACTGTCGTTTCTACGATGCTCGGTTTCGTCCCGTTTATGGCAGGTACGGAAAAAGAGGCCTTCTGGTTTCCGTTGGCTGCCGGCACGATCGGCGGATTAGCCATGTCG
>ERZ772967.3169-NODE-3169-length-10164-cov-3.196656_pt1 | contig 10164 bp, 9 predicted proteins | sample MGYA00511677_ERZ772967 | MGnify/ENA primary metagenome ERZ772967 (study PRJEB29015, sample SAMEA2737931) | human oral metagenome | biome: human oral; feature: human-associated habitat; material: dental | place: China | collected 2146 ...
GGCGTCTCCGCGTCTAGGCACGTCAAAGCCCTCTTTTGAGGTGATGTTGTTATCTCTTATCACGGCTTGGTTGCATTCTGATAGCTCGATACCGAAAAGCACGTCTTTAAAGCGGCTTTTTTCTACCAAAAGATTATTGCCTTTTAGGCAGCTAACGCCGGCGTTTAGATCCATCTGGCTCGTGCCGCTGCCTTCGATGTTTAAATTTATGAGTTTAACGTTTTTTGCCGTTACTTTTATCACGCTTGATTTGCGGTCGCCTCGTATCACGGCGTTCTCGCCTTTGCCTATGATTGAGAGCGGTTTATCGATTACGATATTTCCCTCGTAAAGGCCGTCGTTTAGGCGCAGCGTGTCGCCCGGTTCGGCGGCGTTTATAGCGTCTTGTAGCGGACCGGCGAAGACCGTCAAATTTAGCGCGCAAAAGAGCAAAAGCTTAAATTTCATTTCGCGTCTTTGAGCTCTTTTTTCTTTGAAAATACGGCTAGGATACAAAGCGCGCTCATAGCCATCATCACCCAAAATCCTATGCTAGGATACGAGTGCGTCGTAAACTGCGCGACCTTGCCGTCGCCAAGCACGGTCGGCATAAACGGTTTTATCTTAAACGCGCCCCACTCTTGCATATTGTGCCCGTACCAATAAAGCCAGCCCGCAAATGCGCCCATAAAAAGCAGCGGAGCGATGGTCGGAAGCACCATGAGCAGGGAGTTAAATTTGCCGTCGTAGTATAAAAATGCTAGCATGCAAAGCGTGGAAATAAGCAGATAATAAGGCGCAATCGCGCGCTCGACGTTGCCGCCGTGCTCCATCGGATACATGCCGATGTAGTGGTTTATGGTGTTCATCTCGTGCACGTCGCCGCTGTATCCGTCAACGTGAAAATAAACCGGGATACCGTTTGGAAAGGCGTCTTTAGGGTAGTTTGGCGCTTCAAGCGCGACGTACCAGATAGGAAAAGAGGGCGTGCCGATCTCGGCTTTTTGCTCGATCATCTTTTCCAGACTGCTTGCGACGTCCTTTGACATCAGGTGGTTTTTGTACTGAAACGAGGTGTAAAGGTCGTAAATTTTATACGAATATCCGGCAAGCGGCTCACCCGCGGCGATTTTAGCCTTGGCTCCGAAAAAGCCCAGCACCGGGATCGTAAAACAAACGGTCATCAAGACTAACGCGATAATAGTGTAAATTTGATACTTCTTCATCGTTTCTCCTTTGTTAAATTTAAAAAATTTTTCGCAAAACGCTTTTTAAATTTAACGTAGGAGGCTCGGGTTACGCGCGCCGAGCCTCAAATTTAGCGGACTGATTCGGACCGCTAAGCCCGAATCAAATTTGGATTACATTCCTGCGTTTTCGTCGATCCATTTTAGATATTCGATGATATCTTTGATCTCTTGGTCGCTCATGTGCTGATTAGGCATCCTGAGGTTAAAGAAATCTATCATAGATTTGACGTACTCGTCGTTGTAAAATTTAGCAGGATCTTTGATAAAGTCAAACACCCATTTCTCGCCGTTTTCGTGACGCAAAAGAACGCCGGTTAGATCTGGACCCGAGCTTACTTGACCGATGACGTGGCAACCGTTACAACCGCCTTTTAGATAGGCTTCCTCACCTTTGGAGGCAGCCGGGCTCATAGGCGTGGCGATCTCTTTAGCGAGATTGTTTTTAGCTCTTAGGCCGACGTCGGCGGTTTTAACCATATACTGCCATACTTGGTACTCCCATAGGATCGCGCCGTTTACGTCGCCTTTTTTGTAGGCTTCGTCGGCTTTAGCTTTTACTTCAGGGATTTTGCCGTACTGATCCAGCGCGTCCGTAACCAGATCTTTTACCTTAGGATATTTTTCGTAATGCTTCTCTTTTAGATACGTAACGACGCTTTGGATAACCTCGTCGGTAGCTTTGTTTGTAGCGATTACTTTATCGTATTCGGCTTTTAGAGCTTCCGGACTTAGGGTTTTTAGCTTGCTTACTTTAGCCGATTCGTATTTTTTGTTCGGATCTTTAACTAGCAAGTAACCCATCATCTCAAGGTGCAATGCAGAGCAAAATTCGGTGCAGTAGTAAGGGAACACGCCCTCTTCGTCCGCTACGAAATTTACGGTCGCGGTTTTACCCGGCTCTAAAGACGCGTGGATGTTATAAAGATCCACGGTAAAGCCGTGCGTCTCGTCCTGGGCGCGCTCTAGGTTTGTTAGGTGGATAGTTACGTTGTCGCCTTTATTTACCTCGATGTGCTCAGGGTTGATGTGGCTTCTGATCATCGTAGCATAGACGGTTACGTTTTTGCCGTCGCGCTCGACTCTCTCTTGTCCGGCAAGAGTTACGAACGGACTTTCTTTGCCCGTGCGAGAGTTTGTTCCCATCGTGTAGGTAGTGGCCGGCTTTAGCTTGCTAGCCGCGATAGAAACTACATCGTGAGGCTCGCCAAGAGGTATCGGCATATCGTATAAAAGCTCCATCTTAGCACCTGTGATGTCGATAAGCTGGTGATTTTGCGGGTGAAGAGGGCCTACCGGGTTAAAGCGATCGATCGAAAGTTTATCAAGAGCGATAGCGTATTTGCCCTTAGGTTTTGCTGATTTGCCCTCCATTGTATCAAGGTGACCGATGTTGTAATGAACATTTGCCTTATCAAGCACTTTTAAATTTTTGTAGTCCCATTTTACGATTTGGCTATCAACGTAAAGTGAAGTATAAAGTATGCCATCTTGTGAGTCAAATGATGTGTGCAGTGGTCCAAGGCCAAGTTCTACTTGTCCGTGCATTGACTTTTCTCTATCTAAGATAGGTATGCCGTATGGGTCAGTGCCAGCGTACTCTTTCTTATCGATTAGCTCTTTGATCTTTCTAAAGTCATAAACTGATGCGTGAGTATCAAGCTTACCGCCAACGATGATGTATCTGCCATCTGGGCTTACGTCACAACCGTGTGGGCTCTTTGACTCTGGGATCAAAAATAGTGCTCCAGCTTTTACAGCAGCTTCTATCGTAATCACTCTATGACCATTTATAACTTTGTAGTTTTTCTAAAAGTTGTTTACCAAATTTTTTGATTTCATCTTGGTTAGAACCTTGTAATAAAAATTCAACATCTTTTTGACTTTGTCCACCAGAGAATTGGTTAGTCATAGATATTCTTGCATCTAAAACTTTAGAAGCTTTGTTTCTTATGTCATCCATAATTGTAAATACACTTTCATCTCTTGTATTCTTTTTACCAACATTAGCATTTATAGAAATTCTAGATGTACTTACTAACATTAAATAACTTTGAGTATGAGGATCACTTTTAATAATTTCTTCTAATTCTTTTGCTATTCTTTCTGCTTTGGCTAAATCAGTACCATTTTGTAATTCTGCTGTCAATGCATATTTTCCTTCATCTTGTTTAGGCATAAATTCAAATTTTAAGAATTTTGGCCCTACAAAAATGCTAAAGAAAAATAAAATTACCATAATAAGAACTGTCAATCCTTTGTGAGAAATAGCCTTATTAATAACTTTTAAATAAAATGCTTTTACTTTTTTAAATAATCTACCATCTTCAGATTTCATTGATTTTCTATTTAAAAATCTACTTGCTAACATAGGTATCATAGTTATAGCAACTATAATTGCAGCTAAGTTTGAGAAGATGATTGCATAAGACATATCTCTAAAAAATTCTCTTGCAAGCCCTGGAATAAATAATATTGGAAGAAATACTACTATAGTTGTTAATGCAGAAGCTATAACAGAAAAAGTAACTTCTTCAGTAGCATTTTCAGAAGCTTCCATAACAGGAGAATTTAATTCCGTTATATGACGATAAATATTATCCACAACAACAACTGAGTTATCTGTAAGCATACCAACACCTATTGAAAGTCCCATAAGTGAAATTAAGTTAAGTGTTGTACCTCTCATAGCTAAGAATGCAAAAGTAAATACTATTGCAACAGGAAGTGCTAATGAAATTAATATAGTTGTTCTAAAACTTTTTAAGAAAGCAAACAAAATTATAGTAGCTAGTACTAGTCCTTGTACAGCTGAACTTGAAACATTTGAAATTGAACTATTAATATTTTCAGAAGCATCCATTTCTATACTATATTCAGTACCTGCTGGCATATATGGTTTCATTTCTTCTATGGCTTTAAAAGCTGCATTATTTAAAGTTATAGTATCTCCATCAGAAGATTTTTGTAATAAAACTACAACTGATTCTTTTCCATTAAGATATCCTACATTGTCTGCATCTTCTGTTGTTAATACAATATCTGCAACATCTTTTAATCTTAATGTATTTCCATCTGAACTAATTAAGATATTTTTATATTGATCTATATAGTTCAAATCTCCCATAAATCTGATAATCATATCTTTATTACCAGTTGATAATTTTCCAATAGGATATGTTGCAACTGATGTTCTTATAATATTATATAGCTCCATAGGTGATAAGTTATATGAAGCTAATTTATCACTATCAACTTGAATTTGTAATTGTTTTTCAGGGTTTCCAAAAATATCAACTTGCCCAATACCTGGTAAACTTTCAAGCCTTGGTTTTAATTGTTCTTTAATAAAGGTTGTAAGAGCAGTTTTACTATCAGCATTAAAAGCTATAATTGCTGTCATATTTCCACCAGCAGCTTCAACTTTTCTAACTAGTGGAGTATTAGCATCATTAGGTAGACTATTTGCTATTTTTGAAACAAAACCATCACCTTTCTGTATTTTAGATGAAGTTGATGCTGCATTAGACGATTCTAATATATTAAGATATGTTGAATATTTGAAGAATTATTTAACAGAAACACAATTTATAATGATAACTCATAGAAAACCAACGATGGAAATGGCCGATATGATTTATGGTGTAACTATGGAACAAAAGGGAGTTAGTAAAATAGTTTCTATGACATTTAATAAGGAGAAAAAATATGGATAGTAAACAATTAGCACAATATATTGATCACACAGCCCTTACTGCTGAAAAAACAGAACAAGATATTCTTAAACTCTGTGATGAAGCCATTCAGTACGGCTTTTATTCAGTCTGCATTAATTCAGGTTATATTCCTTTAGCCAAAGAAAAACTCGCTGGCTCAAACGTCAAAATTTGTACGGTTGTTGGTTTTCCACTTGGTGCTAACTTATCTTCTGTCAAAGCGTTTGAAACCCAAGAAGCCATCAAAGCGGGTGTGGGTGAAATCGATATGGTAATTAATGTCGGTTTGATTAAATCAAATAAATGGGATGCCGTAAAAGACGATATTCAAGCTGTATTAACCGCTTGTCATGACGTACCACTTAAAGTGATTTTAGAAACGTGTTTACTCACCAAAGAAGAAATCGTAAAAGCCTGTGAAATCTGTAAAGCGTTGGGTGTGGCATTCGTTAAAACCTCAACCGGTTTCAATAAAGGCGGCGCAACCGTAGAAGATGTGGCATTAATGAAGAAAACGGTAGGCAACATTGGTGTGAAAGCCTCTGGCGGTATTCGTGATACTCAAACCGCACTAGCAATGATTGAAGCAGGTGCTACACGAATTGGCGCAAGCGCAGGCATTGCAATTGTAACGGGTGTTTCTGATAATACCTCAAGTAATTACTAATCGATAATAAAAAAGGAGATTGAAGTGTATGCTTCAATCTCCTTTTTTCATCATCAAAGACTTAATTAAGCTTTAATTTGCCCTTTTAAGAAATCTAACAATTGCTCTTTTGCAATCATTTGTTTTTCACCAGTGCGGCGATTTTTGTATTCAATTTCGCCGTTTGCGAGATTTTTCTCACCAATCACCACCATGTGTGGCACACCAATAAGTTCCATATCTGCAAACATCACACCTGGGCGTTCTTTACGGTCATCAAAGATTACTTCTACACCTTGAGCTTGTAAAGTGCAGTACAATTCTTCGGCATATTCTTGAACGCTTTCAGATTTATGCATATTCATTGGAACGACAGCTACGGTGAATGGCGCAATTTCATCTGTTGGCCACACAATACCGCGCTCATCAAAATGCTGTTCAATCGCTGCCGCGACCACGCGCGTTACACCAATACCGTAACATCCCATGGTTACCACCATTGGACGACCATCTTCACCTTGAACGGTTGCATTCATCGCTTCTGAGTATTTTTTACCTAATTGGAAAATGTGACCCACTTCGATACCACGTTTAATCAATAAGGTACCTTTACCATCTGGGCTCGGATCACCTTCAACCACGTTACGAATATCCGCCACTTTTGGTAATGCTACATCACGTTCCCAGTTGATATTGAAGTAATGTTTACCATCAATATTTGCACCCGCGCTGAAATCAGACACTAATGCCACTGAGCGGTCAATAATCACTGGAATATTGAGATTAACAGGGCCTAATGAACCGACACCCGCACCAATTTTAGCTTTGATAACTACTTCATCCGCAAACTCAAATGGTGAAGCCACTTCAGGTAATTTTTCTGCTTTAATTTCATTTAATTCATGGTCACCACGAATCACTAATGCCACTAACGGTTGCTCTTCGCTTGCCCCTTTTACGATTAAAGTTTTAACCGTTTTCTCAATTGGTAAATTGAACTGTTCCACCAACTCAGCAATGGTTTTTGCATTTGGCGTATCAACTAATTCCATTGCTTTCGTTGGCGCGGCACGTTCACCAATCGCCACTGCTTCGGCTAATTCAATGTTTGCTGCGTAATCAGATTCCGTAGAGAAAATCACATCATCTTCACCGCTATTTGCTAACACTTGGAATTCATGTGAGGCGCTACCACCGATAGAGCCCGTATCCGCTTGTACTGCACGGAAGTCTAAACCTAAACGATTGAAAATATTGCTATAAGTTTGATACATCACATCATAAGTTTGTTGCAAGCTCGCCTGATCCGCATGGAAAGAATACGCATCTTTCATGATAAATTCACGCGAACGCATGACGCCAAAACGAGGGCGCACTTCGTCACGGAATTTAGTTTGAATTTGGTATAAATTGATCGGAAGTTGTTTATATGATGACACTTCGCGACGAACTAAGTCCGTAATCACTTCTTCGTGTGTTGGACCTAATACAAAGTGACGATTACCACGATCTTCAAAACGAAGTAATTCTGGGCCATATTGTTCCCAACGACCTGATTCTTCCCATAATTCTGCTGGTTGCACGACTGGCATTTTGATTTCAAGAGCGCCGCTTTTATCCATTTCTTCACGAATGATTTTTTCTACTTTACGGAGCACACGCCAGCCGGTTGGCATCCAGTTATAAAGACCTGAAGCAAGAGGACGAATCATCCCCGCACGAAGCATTAATTGATGGCTCACAATGGCCGCTTCCGCTGGGGTTTCTTTTAATGTTGAGAATAAATATTGACTTGTACGCATTGAATTAACCTTAGATTCTAAGCATTGAGAAAAAATTGGTGAGAGTATAACAAAAAGTGCGGTCATTTTTAACCGCACTTTTTCTGAGAAAAGATTATCTTCTCGGTAAGTATCTAACTGGATCCACAGATTTACCTTTATAACGGATCTCGAAGTGAAGTTTCACAGCATTGGTTCCTGTGCTACCCATTTTCGCAATCTCTTGGCCTGCTTTCACTTCTTGTTGATCGCTCACAAGGATCTTGTCGTTGTGTGCATAAGCACTTAAGAAATCATCATTATGTTTGATGATGATTAAGTTACCGTAGCCACGTAATGCGTTACCCGCATACACAACACGACCATTTGCAGCAGCTTTAACTGCTTGGCCACGTGAACCACTGATATCAACCCCTTTGTTACCACCATCGGTATTAGAGAAACCTTGGATCACGTTACCTTGGGTTGGCCATTGCCATGCAATATTCGACGCAACTGGTGCCACAACATTTGCATTAACTGGTGTATTGTTTGTGGTTTCTACTTGTGTTGTCGTCGTTGCTGGTGTGCTAGGTGTATTGTTTGTGAAAACTGGTTTTGAAGGTTCACCGTTACCCACACCTGATTTAATCGGACCAATTACCGTACCATCAGAACCAATTTGTGTGCCATTTGCACCTGGTGTATAAGTCACTTCTGGCTCAGCAGGTGCCGCTGGTGCGGTAGTTTTCACTGGAACCGTTGTAGTGATTGTTTTTGTTGAACAATTTGAAATTTTTAATGTTTGACCCACGCTTAAGCTGTAAGGCTCTTTCATATTGTTCATGCTTGCCAAATCTTTTACGTCCATACCTGTTAAGTAAGCGATTAAGAACATGGTATCGCCTTTGTTTACTTTATAGGTGTTTCCTTTGTATGAACCTTTTTGAATTTGGCTGTAATCTGGTGCATTGGTATTTGGATTACGTGGCACGTTGATTGCACCTGAGCTGGTACAATCAGAAACTGTTTTAGTTACCGTTTTAGTTTGCGGTTGAACCGGTGCTGGAGCAGGCTGTGGTTGAGTTGCTGCTGGCTGTTGTACCGGTTGGTAAGTTGGTTGGAAACTTGGCTGTGGTGTTTGAGTTCCCGTTGGCACGCTGCTGCCCATTGTACTTGGCATGGTATTTTGTTGGATTTCTGGCTGCCATGTACCGCTAGAGTTATTATCAACAGGTTGCATTACACCTGGAGAAAGTGTGCCATCCACATTTTCGATTGGTGCCGGGCTATTTGAACTACAAGCCGTTAAAATAGCGATACTCACAGGGAGCAATAAAAACGATTTTTTCATTTATTCTTCCTTTAACATTAAATTTATTTCATTTCATTTGATTTGGCATTGAATTCTTTTCAATTTCCGGCATAAAGCTACCACCGGCAACCGCTCCCGTTCCTTCTACGGGTTGCATAATACCATTAGGTAATGCATCGGGATCTTGTTTTTGTGGTTCTCCTGTACAAGCTGAGATCAGCAATGCACTCGAGATAATTAAGAGTAATTTATTCATAAAAAAGGTCATCCTGTTATTTTAAAATAAGATAAGCAATCACAGCCAGAGCAACCACACTCCAACCAATAATTTCAATAGATTTACGTAATTTCGCGGCAAATTTCTCTCCGCCCCATGCGGCAAGTTTTGCGACTAAAATAAAACGAGCAAAACGCGATACAAATGCGGTTATCACAAAGGGAATAAACGCCATTTGCATCACACCGGCACAAATCGTGAAAACTTTATAAGGAATAGGACTAAAACCGGCAACAAAGACCACTAACACGCCCCATTCTTTAAACCACGCCATGGCCTGTTCCCAAGCAGCTTGGTAGCCCCATTGTTGAATATAACCTTGTACCCAATCAAAGGCATAGTAACCAATAGCATAGCCAATCATTCCACCGACAACCGAAGCAATCGTGGTATAAAGTGCAAAACGAAATGCACTTTTCGGTTTTGACATTGACATCGGAATCAACATCACATCCGGTGGAACAGGGAAGAAAATAGCCTCAATAAAACTCACAAAGGATAACCAAAACACGGCAAAGCGATGTTTTGACCATTGCATTGTTTTATCATACATCGCACCAAAAATATTCATTCACTTATCCTTTATTGCTTCAATCGGGAAAATTCGTTTCAAAACGGCACATTATTCACTTTCCAGCCAATCTTGTAAAGCAGCAATTGACCGATGAGCAGTTAGATCGGCTTGAATTGGCGTAATGGAAACATAACCATTTTTTACCGCATGGAAGTCTGTGCCTTCACCATCATATTCAGGCAAGCCTGACGGACCAATCCAATAGATATTTTCGCCGCGAGGATCTTCTTGTTTAATCACTTCAGCTGCTGATGTGCGATAACCTAAATGACACACTTTCATGCCTTTAAGTTCTTCGTAGGGCAAATCTGGTACATTGATATTGATCACTTCACGTTTATTCAATAATTGAGGATGTAATTTGGGAATTAAATTACACACTACGCGAGCGGCTGTTTCATAATGCTGACGACCATCTAAAGAGACGGCAATTGCCGGTAATCCTAAATGACGCCCTTCCAATGCAGCGGCCAAAGTACCGGAATAAATCGTATCATCCCCCATATTACAACCCGCATTAATGCCTGATACCACAAGATCCACTTGGCCTGATAAAAAACCATTTAAGGCCAAATGCACACAATCAGCCGGTGTGCCATTCACGCAATAATCACCGCAATCTAAATGACGAGGGCGAAGCGGCTCAACAA
>ERZ772967.3170-NODE-3170-length-10160-cov-19.741712_pt1 | contig 10160 bp, 7 predicted proteins | sample MGYA00511677_ERZ772967 | MGnify/ENA primary metagenome ERZ772967 (study PRJEB29015, sample SAMEA2737931) | human oral metagenome | biome: human oral; feature: human-associated habitat; material: dental | place: China | collected 2146 ...
TCTGGCCGGGGCCGCCCTCGTGGTGGGAGAACTGCACCGAGATCCCCATCTGCTCCAGCATGAGAATGGCGTGACGCCGGAAGTCGTGGGCGGTGCCGCCGGGCACGTGGTCGAAGTAGCCGGCGTCGTCGGTGGGGCGGATACGCCCGTCGGCGTCGCGGTTGACCAGGTAGAACTCGATCTCCGGGTGGATGTAGCACGTGAAGCCCGCCTCGGCGACGCGGGCGAGCTGGCGCTCGAGCACGGAGCGGGGGTCGGTGCGGGCGGGCTCGCCGTCGGGGGTGAGGACGTCGCAGAACATGCGGGCCACGCCGTTGGCTCCGTCTCGCCATGGGAGCATCTGGAAGGTGGAGGGGTCGGGGGCGAGAAGCATGTCGGACTCGAAGACACGGGTCAGTCCTTCGATGGCCGAACCGTCGAAGCCGATTCCCTCCTCGAAGGCGCTCTCGACCTCGGCCGGGGCGATCGCCACGGACTTGAGCTGTCCGGACACGTCTGTGAACCACAGGCGGATGAAGCTGATGTCGCGTTCCTCGATGGCTCGGAGCACGTACTCCTGCTGCTTGTCCATGGTGCCTCCTCAGCGTGGGGTGCGGCAGCGGGCCGACGGCATGTTCGGCCGCATATCCGCCTGAGACGTTCTTACCTGGGACCAGCCTAGTGCGCGGGTGCGTCGGGCAGGTTTCGAAGATCGCCCCCGGTGAAGGCGGCATAACGAGTTCAACGGCGCGCCGAAGCCTCCCCCTGACCTCGGGTAGCCTCGGGCCCATGGCTACACCCGAGTCCCCTTACGGATCCTCCGTCGCCGTCGGAGGCGGCAAGCCCGTGCGTGTTCATCACCTCGCCACAGCGAAGCACGATGGCACCAAGCTCGTCATGCTCACCGCCTACGACGCCGTGACCGCCCAGATCCTGGACGCGGCCGGAACCGACATGCTGCTGGTGGGCGACTCGATCGGCAACGTCATACTCGGGTACGACTCGACACTGCCGGTGGAGCTGGACGAGATGGTGGTGGCCACGCGCTCGGTGGCGCGGGCGACCAAGCGCGCACTCGTGGTGGCCGACCTCCCCTTCGGCACCTACGAGGCAGGTCCTGAGCAGGCGCTGGCCAGCGCGGTGCGCCTCATGAAGGCGGGGGCCAACGCCGTCAAGCTCGAGGGCGGTAGGCCCCGAGAGGCAAGTGTGCGCGCGCTGACCCAGGCAGGCATCCCGGTGGTGGGGCACCTGGGATTCACTCCGCAGAGCATCAACATGCTCGGGGGCTTCCGGGTCCAGGGACGCGGCGAGGCTGCGGAGGAGCTGCTGGCCGACGCGCGGACGCTGGCCGAGGCGGGGGCGATCGCCCTCGTTCTGGAGATGGTTCCCGAGCCTCTGGCCGCGCGCGTCACCGAGTCGCTCGCGATCCCCACGATCGGTATCGGCGCAGGTGCCCGCTGCGACGGTCAGGTCCTCGTGTGGACTGACATGGCCGGGATGACGGAGTGGTCGCCGCGTTTCGCCCACCAGTTCGGTCAGGTCGGCCAGGCACTGCGACAGGCGGCCGCCGACTACGGCGCCGCAGTGCGTGAGGCCTCCTTCCCGGCCGAGAAGCACTGGTTCAGCGCCTGACGGTGACAAGGCCTGTCACGCACATGGAAGAGGTCTTAAGCGCCTTGTCTGAAAGGACGAAGGACGAGTCCCCCGAGTCGGACGTCTGCTCCTATGCTGACACCATGAGTTCTTCGGCTTCCCCTGCGTCCTCGGCCTCACTGGCCGACCGCGCACCACGCGGCACGCTCACTCCCGGAACCCTCAGTCCTGAGCGGCATGTTCCTGCATCCATCGAGCGTCCCGAGTACATGTTCCACGACGGTCCCGAGCGCGTGACGGCCTCGGAGATCAAGGACGCCGAGACGATCGAGCGGATCCGGGTGGCGAGCCGACTGGCCGCCCGCGCCCTGGCCGAGGCCGCCAAGGCGATCGCCCCGGGGGTGACCACCGACGAGCTCGACCGGATCGCGCACGAGTACCTGTGCGACCATGGAGCCTATCCCTCCTGCCTGGGATACATGGGTTTCCCCAAGTCGATCTGCACCTCGATCAACGAGGTCATCTGCCACGGCATCCCCGACTCGACCCGTCTCAACGAGGGTGACCTCATCAACCTCGATGTGACCGCCTACATCGGTGGAGTGCACGGAGACACGAACGCCACCTACGCCGTCGGCGAGGTGGACCCTGAGACGGAGCTGCTCATCGACCGGACCCGCACCGCGATGGAGCGGGGCATCAAAGCAGTCAAGCCGGGTCGCGAGGTCAACGTCATCGGCCGGGTCATCGAGGCCTACGCCAAGCGGTTCGACTACGGGGTGGTGCGTGACTACACCGGCCACGGAGTCGGCGAGGCGTTCCACTCCGGTCTCATCATCCCCCACTACGACGCCGCCCCCCTGCACGACGACGTCATCGAGACCGGCATGGTGTTCACCATCGAGCCAATGCTCACGCTCGGCAGCATCGACTGGGAGCAGTGGGACGATGGCTGGACGGTGGTCACCAAGGACCGCTCCCGTACTGCGCAGTTCGAGCACACCCTGGTGGTCACTGACGACGGGGCCGAGATCCTCACACTGCCCTGAGCTACCTGGGTGCAGGGCAGAACTCCCCATCCGAAAGTGTCCCTTCTCTGTTCATCCACGTCTGTCCACGTTGCCTGACAACGAGGTGACAACGTATCGTCCGTGGGCAGCGGACGTGTCGGTTCCGTTTCCAGGGAGCCGCGCAGCGAGTCCCGCCCTTTCCCCTTCCGGAGGTTCACATGGCTTTGCGCTTCAATCCACCACCGAACTGGCCCGCGCCGCCAGAGGGCTTCGAGCCGCCCGCGGGTTGGCAGCCTGACCCCGCATGGGGGCCGGCGCCCGAAGGCTGGCAGATCTGGGTTGACGACTCCGCCCCTTCCAGCGGATCAGCCGCCTCGGCTGCGGGCGCGGCCACGGAGGCCGACCCGGCATGGGCGCCGACCCAGGCCGTATCAACCGCCCCGACGGCACAGATGGGCACCGGCGCTCCGGTTGCCGACCCGACCGGCCTGTCCGCCTCAGCCCCTTCGGGTGACTACGCCGGCTCGGCGGCGGGCCCCAGTCCGTATGCAGCCAACATGGACTACGCCCAATCCCCCACGCCGTTCCAGAGTCAAGGCGCCCCTGGAGGCCCGCAGCCTCCTGTCAGCAACTGGCAGCCTGGAGCCATCGGAGGACCGGGAGGGACCGGGGGCGGCTCCAAGCCGATCACCCAGCAGTGGTGGTTCTGGACCGGCGCCGCGGTACTCGTGGTAGTACTCGTCATCAGCGGTGTCGTGTGGGCCATGAGTGGCTCTGATGACAATGGCGGTTCCAACAAGGCCGAGCAGAGCTCCTCACAGAGCAGTAAGCAGGATTCGTCAACGAAGGACAAGCCCAAGGACTCAGGTAACAACGCGTCCGCCGGGGCGTCTACCGGAGCGTCCGCAGGTTCATCACAGGGAAGCGACGGACCCGGGTCTGACCCGAAGAATCCCATCGATCCCACCAAGTCGTCCATTGAGTTCAAGGCCGGAAAGTACGACGACGACCCGAATGCCACGGTGACCGTCAGCATCGGGGCGGTTGAGTGGAACGCGAATGAGGACATCAAGGCTGCCAACAAGTACATCTACCAGGACCCGCCCGCCGGCAAGGTCTACATCCGCGTCCCAGTAGAAATTTCCTACAAGGGCAAAGGACAGTACCAGAAGTACAGTCTGCACATCGACTACTCCCACGACGGCAATACCTCGGGAAGTGAGTCGTTCATCGACGACTCCATGTTCAACCAGCAGGACATGCCTCGGGACGGGGGATCTGCGAAGGGAAACTTCGTCTTCCTCGTGGATCAGGCCACCGCCAATGACGGCAAGGGCGTGTTTGCCGTTACAGGGTTCTCCGGCAACGATGAGGTGTATGTGGCTGCAAAGTGAGCCGCTCACATGACGCATGAGGGTGGGGCCAACCAGACGATTCTGGTTGGCCCCACCCTCATGTACTGGTCGAGGTGAGACGGACGAGCCGACCTGTACGCCGGGTTCTGTTGCCGCCCGCCGTTACCGGCCCGGGCGGTGGCGACCATTCATCTTGGACCACTGTCACCAGTGGCCTCGTGCGACCTACCCGCTGACTTGGGCGAGCAGCCCTCGAACGCCAGCTGTGCGGTCTTGCTCCAGGCGGGGTTTACCGAGCCGCGGCGGTCACCCGTCGCGCTGGTGGGCTCTTACCCCACCCTTTCACCCTTACCCACCGGCATGCGGTGGGCGGTCTGCTCTCTGTGGCACTGTCCCGCGGGTCACCCCGGGTGGCCGTTAGCCACCGCCCTGCTCTGTGGAGCCCGGACGTTCCTCAGCCCTGCACCACCACAAGGGCAGTGACAGGTACCGCGGCCGCCCGGTCGGCTCGTCCGCACGGGACAGCATAGCGGCATGGCGCGCCGTCGGAGCCCGAGTGCCTGACGTACCTGACGAAGGCCCGACCTTCGGCACGTAACGTCTTATCATGTGCGGATGCTGATCCTGCTGCCTCCCTCCGAGGGGAAGACCGCTCCGAGCAGTGGCCCGTCACTGGACCTCGCTTCGCTCCTGGACGCCGAGCGGCTCACCACACCGCGCCGCATGGTGATGTCCGCACTGGCCGAGGTGAGTCGGGGCCCAGACGCCGCATCCGTGCTGGGGCTGGGACCGCGCAGTGCCGAGCAGGCAACGACGAATCTATCGCTGGAGACCTCACCCTGCGCACCCGCCTATCAGCTGTTCACTGGAGTCCTGTATGAGGCCGCAGACCTCGAGTCGATCGCTGCGCAGACGACGAAGCACGGTGCCCTGGAGCGCCACTGCGTCATCTTCTCGGGCCTGTGGGGCGCACTCTCCCCTACCGATCCGGTGCCCGACCACCGACTGTCGATGGGAGCATCGCTGCCGGGACCGGGACGACTCCCGTCATTCTGGAAACCGTACCTCACCCCGGTGCTCAAGGACAGGGGCGCACAGGGCCTGATGGTCGACTGTCGGTCAGCCGACTATGCGGCCGCCTGGAAGCCGTCTGCCAGCGACGGTGTTGAGGTCATGACGGTGCGAGTGGTACGCGTCGCCAACGATGGCTCCCGCAAGGTGGTATCGCACATGGCGAAGCAGGCTCGAGGGCTCCTCACCGGCGCGCTTCTCAGAGCCGTTGCCGCCGGGACCCTGTCGCCCGAGGCGCACGCGGGCGACGTCGCCGCTCTCGCCGCACGACTGAACAGCGTCGACGACGTCGAGGTCTCCGAGGCGGATCGGCAGGGGCGACGAGTCCTCACCCTGGTGACTCGTTGAGGACAGTCACGCCACCGTGCACAGCGGATAGGGGATCCGGAGGCAGATGCGCTCCGTCCTGAGACGCTGCTGTCAGATGTCCATCCGTACGACGATGACGTCGTTCTCCTCGGCGTGGATCACCTCATCCTTCGGAGCGGCCGCGATCCGCGCCAGCTCCTGGGGGCTGATCTCGACGGCACCGCCCTCAACGGCGCGTCCCCGCAGGGCCACCGCGCCGAGGCCCCCGGTGGAGGTGCGAACAGCCTCATAATCAGCCAGCAGCACCGTCTCGATGGTGCCCGCCAGATCCGCTCGCTGGTTCTCCAGGGACTCGATCTCCTTATCGAGGCGGGCGAACTCGGTGTCACGCTTGGCGGTGAGCTCGCGTCCGGCGGCGCGGATCTCGGCTTCCTCCCGACTGAGCCGCTCGGACTCCTCCCGAGCGGAGTCGAGCGCCTCCATCGCGACGATCTGCGCCTCCTCGAGGGCCGACTGGCGCTGGCCGAGCTGGTCAATCTCACCCTGGATGGCAGACAGGTCACGGGCCGCGCTGCTGCCGGAGTGGAGACGCTCGCGCAGCACCTCGGCACGGCGCACCACCTGAGCGACCTCATCCTCGCTGCGGGTGGCCTGCGCCTTGGCCTCGCTGAGGGCGGCATCGGCCTGAATGGCGGCTCGCTTATTGGCCTTGAGGCGCTCGATGACCGATTCAATACGGGCCAGGACCGGAAGGTGCTTGCGCTCGTGACGCAGCCGTGCCAGGCGGGAGTCGAGATCCTGGAGGTCGATGAGAAGGCGCTGCTGGGCAATGGGTGCGCTTGTCACGGCGTGTGCTCCTTCAGGTGCGTACAGGTTGGTGCTGCGAATCCTCTCATGATCCTCTCACGCCCGGTCTGATCCGGTGGACAGGCGCAGTACCCAGGGGTCCGTGACAATGCGAGAGACCTGGACCGCCAATGAGCCCCCATGGGAGCGGGCTCCCTCCTCGAGCCGGCGGGCGAGGGGCTCCAGGCCGACCCACTCGGTGGCCCAGTGCGTTCCGCACAGAAGGTAGGGGCGGCCTTCCTCCAGGTGCTCGGAGGCGGGGTGGTGGCGCAGGTCGGCGGTGAGGAAGACGTCGGCACCTGCCTCACGAGCCCGTTGCAGAAGAGAGTCTCCCGCCCCACCTGAGACGGCGATGCGCTCGACGACGACGTCGAGGTCCCCACCCACGAGGAGGCCGGGAGCCGAGTCGGGCAGGGCTGCGGCGACGTCGGAGGCGAGCTGACGCAGGGTGACGGGACGTGGGAGCACGCCGATACGACCGATGCCCTGGTCCGGGGAGGCCGGATCTGGTTCCAGAGGGGAGGCCGAGGTGAGGCCCACACGGTCGGCGAGGGCCTCGGCCACTCCCCCGTGAGCGGCGTCGAGGCTGGTGTGGGCGTTGAGGAGTGCGAGGCCGGCACGGATGAGGCGGTGGATGGAGCGGCCCTTGGGATCGGTGGCCGCAACGTGGTCTGTCCCGCGCAGATAGAGCGGGTGGTGGGTGATGATCATGTCGACACCGGAGTCGATGGCCTCGTCAACGACGGCAGCCACCGGGTCGACGGCCAGCAGGATGCTTCGCACCGGGTCGGCGGGATCTCCGCAGATGAGCCCGTTGGAGTCCCACGAGGCGGCCAGACCGGGAGGCGCGGCCGCCTCCACAAGGGCAACGACGTCGCCGACCGTCAAGGAGCCTTCCGAGGTGTTCCGGGAGGTCTCGCGTCCGGCCTCAGAGGATGCGGGTGCAGGGGTGTGACTCATGCGACCAGGCTAGCGGCAAGGCCGGGGATTCCTAAGACCTGACGACGTCGATGCGGCCCAGGCCGTCCACATGCCGGGGCGCCGCCGGAACACAGTCGGGAAAACGACCGACGCAGCCGCCATCTGGGGTAACCTACTTCCGCGCTGCCGGGCTCTTCCGGTGCTGGCAGCGTCGGCCTCCTCGACGCCGTCGGCGTCACGGCCACGCCCCCATAGCTCAGCGGTTAGAGCAGCGAGCTTATACCTCGTGTCGTGCCTGATAAGCACAAGGTCCTGGGTTCGAATCCCAGTGGGGGTACTGGCGTGCCCAATACTTAAATATCAGGGCACTTCGCCCCCGTGGTGGAATCGGTAGACACCGCGACCTTAAAAGTCGCTGCCTACGGGCGTGCGGGTTCGAGTCCCGCCGGGGGCACAGTCTCAATAAACGTGGAAGGCCACGAATTCTACCTGACGATCAACAGCATCGAAGAGCGCTGACGCGACGCCACCAAAACTGCGGTCCGGCAGAAAAATTGATGCGACATGCGGGACCGACAGAGTTTGCTCGCCACTTAAAGACAGTGGCATCCTAGGCTCGCACGAGAGCCGGCCCCAGAGAATCATATGAACTGGTGACTCATTTTGCCGACCGGCAACACAATTGACGTCGACTTCCCGCCGACGTCACCCCCTGAGGACTATCATGAGAAAATTTGTTGCTTTGATGGCCGCATGCATCTTGGCCACATTCCTTGCAGCTTGCGATGGCGCCAACAAGAAGATCAACGCCCCAGTCGAGTCCTCTGAGGTGAGCAGTAGCAACTATCAGGACATGGTGTCTCAGTTCAAGGGGGCAGGGTTCACCAACGTCTCAACAAGAGAGATTGACGACTTGATCCTCGGATGGCTCACAGAGGACGGCCAGGTCGAAGAGGTGTCCATCGGCGGCAAAACATCCTTCTCAACGAGCGACACCTTCACGGTGGACGCTCCGGTAGTCGTCAGCTACCACACCTTCCCCAAGAAGGATAAGGAGACTACCGGATCAACGTCCACTCCCGACCAACCATCCACATCCCCGGCACCTCAGAGCCCCGAGCCTTCACAGGAGCCGGAACTCTCTCCGTCTCCCACGGCGAGCAACGAGAACATCACCGTTGAGAACAACGAGGAGTTCCGAGCCCTCATCGAAAACCTGCAACCTGATGACGCCAGCATCAAACAGTTCGTATCAAAATACAAGGGACGCACCATCGAGTTCGACGGGAATATCGCCAGTATGGGTCCCCATAACACCTACAAAACACGGTTCGACTTCCTTGTCTACCCCGGCGACTACAGCACTACAGACGCACATGGCCCAAGTTTCATGTTTGAGGACTGCAACTACTACGATCTTCACCTCACTGGAGACAACCAACCTAGCAGCGTCGGCGCCGGCCAGAATTTGCACATCATTGCCAAGATCATCGACTTCAACAGTACCCAGCAACTGCTTCACCTGGAACCAATCGCCACGTCGGCGCGATAGTTTTCATTCAGCCAGCTTCAGACAGTGTCACCCGGCTCAGTTGACGTGGCTGCCCACATTTTCGGTCATCGGCATGCCTTGTCTGTCTACTTGATATCGAGAGTGGACTGATTTAGCGTTAATGTCTATTTTGGATGATTGGATCAGACATCATCGCGGTCTTCTGGGTTGGTCTGATTGTGTTGTTATCGCCGGTTGTAGGCAAGTCGTTACTGGACAGCTTATCTTAGGCCGTCCTGGAGGGCTTTGCGTGTTGCGGGACCGCGTCCGTCACGCTTCTCAAAAGAAGTGACGTAGCCGATGTCTGAGTACAGGTGCCGACGGTTGCACTTGGCACGGACCTAATCGAACTCGGCCCTGAGCGTGGCGGGGGCAGTGATGGCCAGCAGGTGATACCGCTCAGCTTTCAGCGTTCCATCCCCGGGACTCGGTCCAGACCTGGCCAGTGGGAGTCTCCAGGTACCCGAAATGCTGGGCGATAGCGACCATGGCCATAAACCTGTGAGTACTGGCAACGATCATCTGGGACCCGTTGTCCGCGCCAACAGCGACAGAGCCCGGAGCATCGTCACTATACGTATCCAGCTGGCGCTGGAGGACATCGGAGCGCTCCAGCACGAAGACAAGTAGGTCCTCGCTTCCAGGGCCTGCCAGGTGACGATGGGGACCTGGATATGAGTCTCCTCAGCGAAGACGGGCCCGGGTGATCCACTTAGCCAGGCTAATTCCTCGATGAATGGGCGCCGTCATCCTGCAGGCGACGGGAGCGGATGGAGCCTGCGGATTCATAGCGAGTTGAGCTGATACGTCACCCACTCACAGAAGGGACGACGCTTGGAGCCCAATGTTCGGAGCGAGAGCGCCCGATCACGCAGGTGATGGCTTCTGCACCCGGCGGACCGTAGCGGCCGACCCCGGGAGCAGCCCGGCTGCATCGTCAAGCACCGTACGCACGAGCCGGAAGCTCTCGGCCCTGACCTGGCGCCGGGCTCGGCGTCACAAGCCGAATTGCCCGAGGCTCCCGGCCATGAGGTGCCCAGTACCTTTCTTCGTTCCAGCATCACTATCACTCATCGCGCATCTTCCTCAGGTGCTATGAAGACCTTACAGATGCGATCTGATCAACGTCCCAAAATCGGACATGAACGCTGCATCAAGTCAGGAACTAATAAGTAGATGGATAGGTAGTCACGGTCGGCTCGACTGAACACCACGCCTTAGCGCCTGTAACGTCTCCAATCAGGCAGTCGTTATCCCGAGCGACTGCCTGCTACCCGGCAAGCAGCGCTGGATCACAATTCGGCCGCAAACGGCCCGGCAGGACGGGAGACGGCTACTGGCTCGCCGCCCGGCGATCTACTATTGAATGCGGCAACGCAGCCCCGTCCCTTCTAGAGTCATCCTCCAGCCCCTGTCACCCATGGCGACACCGATGTCGCTCGGTACTGCACTGCCGTATGTCCCTCCTTAATCCTGCGGTGGAGCCTCCCATGAGCCTGACGCGCGAACTGAATAAGAAGCAGT